>Ga0224526_1000069_pt1 | contig 50091 bp, 39 predicted proteins | sample CBST25metaG_FD_179878 | JGI IMG/M metagenome (GOLD analysis project Ga0224526, IMG submission 179878) | Peat soil microbial communities from Stordalen Mire, Sweden - C.B.S.T-25 | ecosystem: Environmental > Terrestrial > Soil > Wetlands > Peat | place: Sweden: Norrbotten County, Stordalen Mire...
CTAGTGCATGCCGCCGCCGGTGCCTTCGCCGGGCTTGTTTTTGCTAAGCAGGAAGGCGAGCACGACCAGGAAGATGGACATGTACGACAGCTCCATGTACACGTCCTGGTACCCCTGCGTGGCGGCCTGGAGGTTGAGCTGGTTGTAGATGCTGGCCATGGCCATGCCACCGCCGTTGGGGCCGCCGAAGTTGCCGCCGAAGAACCCGGTGAGCGCGCTGAGGTGCTGCTGGTAGCCGGGCGAAGCTGAGGTCATGGCGCTCTGCAGATGCTGCTCGTGCCACATGGAGCGGCTGGTGACCTGTGCGTTGGTGAGCGCGATGAGGATGCTGCCACCGATGTTTCTGGCGAAGTTGATGAGGCCGGCCACCTGGTTCGAGTCCTCTTTGGGCATGCCCACGTAAGCTGCCGTGGTGATGGAGATGAAGCAGAACGGGAGCGGGATCATCTGCACCACGCGGAGCCAGGAGGCCTGCGCGAAGGTCATGTTGAGCGTGGTCACCTCGGCTGCGACGCGGAAGGTGATGATGAATAGCAGGAATCCCAGGGCAGTCAGGTAGCGGGCAGAGATCTTGCTGGTGGCAATGCCGGCCAGGGGCATGACGAAGAGCAAGGTGAATCCGCCGGCGGTGAGAGCGAGGCCGCAGGTGGTGGCGGTCCAGCCGAGGAGCTGCTGCATGAACTGCGGCTGCAGAACGGTGTTGGCGTTGAGCACGCCGCCCACCAGCATCATGAGAAAACAACAGATGGCGAAGTTTTTAAAGCGAAAGACCTTGAGGTTGATGAGGGGGTCTTTTTGCCGCCACTCCCACCAGACCAGCGCGATCATGCCGCCAACAAACAGGAAAGCGAAGAAGCGGATGAAGTTGGAGGAGAACCAATCGTTTTCCTCGCCTTTGTCGAGCATGATCTGCATGCCGCCCATGGCGATGGTGAGGAGGGCGAGGCCGACGTAATCCATGTGGCGCAGGCGGGACCGGTCTGCCTTGATCCACGGCGGATCTTCAACCAGGCGGGTGACGAGGAAGAAGGCGAGAATGCCGACGGGGATGTTGATGTAGAAGATCCAGCGCCAGGAGAAGTTGTCAGTGATCCAACCGCCAAGAGTGGGTCCAATGGAGGGGGCGAGGACGGCGACGAGGCCGTAGAGGGCGAAGGCCTGGCCGCGCTTCTGGGGTTCAAAGCTGTCCGCCATAATCGCCTGGGCCATGGGCTGCAGGCCGCCGCCGCCTGCCCCCTGGAGGATGCGGAAGACGAGCAGCATGGGCAGCGAGAGCGCCGCGCCGCAGAGGAAGCTGGAGACGGTAAAGATGATGATGCAGAGAACGAAGAAATTGCGTCGTCCGAGGACGCTGGAGGCCCATCCACCCATGGGAAGAACAATGGCGTTGGCGACAAGATAGCTGGTGAGGACCCAGGTGCCCTCATCGGTGCTGGCGCCGAGCGAGCCGGCGATGTGGGGCAGTGCGACGTTGGCGATGGAGGTATCGAGCACTTCCATGAAGGCCGCCAGGGCGACGGTCATGGCGATCAGCCAGGGGTTGACGCGCGGCTTCCACGCCCCTTGCAGGCTGGCGGAGGGGTTGTTGACGGTGACTTCGCCTGCGGGAGACGGCGTGGCGGGCTGCAATTCGGACAAAAGTCTTCTCCTCGGTTGTTTCCTGTCGCTCTTCAGTTGCTTGAGAGGCCGGGGAATGGTTCAGAAACGGTTCGAAAAAACGAGCTTACCTCTATCTAGATTCGGAAGGCGGCCCCTGGGGTTCAAGGATTGCTGATTCGTGGGCGGGGCGGGAATGTGGATGGGATGGCGCAGGGGTCAGTCGACGCGGGCGGTTTCGGGTTCGAGGGATGGGTCTGCGGAGGATGGGGAGTTGCGCTGGCTGCGGAATTGCCAGACACCCACGGCAATACCGGCAACCGACACGGCCAGAAAGACATAGAGGAGCGGTGTGGACCACTTGTCCAGTTCCTTTGACCAGAGGCGGACGACGTGGCGGCCGTAGAGGACGGCGAGCCAGGCGACCAGCGAATAACGGAGGGTGCGCGCAGCTCCGTAAGCCGCCAGGAAGCGCTTGAATGGGACGCCCAGCGCTCCAGAGGCGAGAACGAACGGGGAGAGCGGAATGGGCGGCGGGAGAATGGCGGGTAGAAAAATGGCCAGCATGTGGTGGCGCTCGACCCATACCACGATGCGGTTGAGGATCCGAGGTGAGACCCAGCGGCGGAGAGCGTTTTGTCCGCCTTTGCGGCCGAGGTGCCAGGTGGTGTATCCGCCGAGGACACTGCCGAGGATGGCGGTGGGAGCCAGCAGCCAGGGATTGTGGTTGTGGGAGACGAGCCAGAGCAGAAGCAGATCCGTGCTGCCGGGGATGGGAAGCGGAATCACGGAGGAGTCGACTATGGCGACCGAAAACAGCCCCCACATGCCCAGGTGGGTGAGCCAGTGGGGCAGCATCGTGTGGCGCACACGCGGTGCAACTTTGGGCGCGAACAGGGTGTAGAGGCTCACAGAGGATTGGACGCTGAAAATGGGCCGCAGGCCGTACGGGGTGTTGCGGTTTGGCCAGTCCGGCTTGGGCTGGGCTGGTTTCGCATGGGAGGGTTTCGCCGCAGCGGCGGGAAACGGTATAAACAGAGGACAGGCTGCGCTTCCCTGCTGTATTTGCCGGCGGCCTGATTTCCCCGGCCCGCAGCTTTCGCTGGCTTTCTGCAATCTGGAGAAGTGGATGAGCGCATCGCAGGCCCGGACGGGCGAGCCCGTCAATACGCCGCGCCAGGTGTTGTTTGCCAGCCTGGTGGGCACCACCATTGAGTTTTTCGACTTCTATATCTACGCCACGGCGGCGGTGCTGGTGTTTCCCAAGCTGTTTTTCCCGGCGGGCGACCCGGCGACGGCCACGCTGGCTTCTCTGGCCACATTCGGGATTGCCTTCCTGGCGCGGCCCATCGGGTCCGTATTATTCGGCCACTTTGGTGACCGGATCGGGCGTAAGACAACGCTGGTGGTGGCGCTGGCGACCATGGGCGTGTCAACGGTGGCGATTGGCGTGCTGCCGACGTACGCTTCGATCGGATTGGCGGCTCCGCTGCTGCTGGCGTTGTGCCGGTTTGGGCAGGGCCTGGGGTTGGGCGGCGAGTGGGGCGGCGCGGTGCTGCTGGCCATTGAGAATGCGCCGGCGCACAAGCGGGCCTGGTACGGGATGTTTCCCCAATTGGGCGCGCCGGTGGGGTTCTTTCTTTCGGGCGGCGTGTTTCTCATTCTGTCGCGGTTTCTGACCGACAGGCAGTTTTATGTGTATGGCTGGCGGCTGCCGTTTCTGGCCAGCTCCGTGCTGGTGTTTCTTGGATTGTGGGTGCGGCTGACGATTACCGAGACGCCGGTGTTTCGGGCGGCGCAGGCGCGGGGCGAACAGGAAACGATGCCGGCCGCGGTGGTGTTTCGCAGCCATAAGAGGACCCTGGTGGCGGGGATTCTGCTGTGCCTGGCGACGTTTGTGCTGTTCTACCTGATGATTGTGTTTGCGCTCTCGTGGGGAACGAGCGCGCTGGGTTTCGGGCGGGAGAAGTTTCTGCTGATGCAGTTGTTCGCGACGCTGTTTTTCGCGGTGACCGTGCCGATTTCAGCCAAGCTGGCGGAGCATGGACGGCGCAGGACGATGCTGTGGATCACGACGGCGATCGGGCTGTTCGGGCTGGTGCTGGGGCCGATGTTTCAGGCTGGAACGGTGAGCGCGATTGCGACCATGGCGCTGGGACTCTCGCTGATGGGGCTGACGTATGGGCCGCTGGGGACTGTGGTTTCCGAGCTGTTTCCGACGCCGGTGCGGTATTCGGGCAGTTCGCTGGCGTTTAATTTTGCAGGGATTTTCGGGGCGTCGCTGGCGCCGTACATTGCAACGTGGCTGGCGCGGAATTATGGCCTGCAGTACGTGGGGTACTACCTGACGGGGTCGGCGGTGCTGACGTTTGTGGGCCTGCTGATGATTCGCGAAACCAAGGACGACGATCTGTTAGCCAGAGGGAGTTAAGGCGAACCTGCGGAGTTAGCGGTGCTCGCGGAGTTAGCCGTGCTTCGCGCGCGTTGGCCACCAGCGTGGGGCAGACGCTCGCGGGGGCTCGCACTGGCTTACTGCTTTCCACCCATTCCACCCATTCCGCCCAACCTCCCGACGGACCAGGACCGGTCCGTGGGGACCCCGGCGAAGCGGAATGGATGGGGCACCCAGCACCCCACCTCCCCGGTCCCCAAAAGCAAGGGACAGGGGGCGCCCGTCACGGTTTCAAAGGGTCACCAGGGCCGGGGGCGTCCGGCATTTGACGACGCTCTATTATGTACTGGAGAACAGCTCTATTTGTCCGGTGTGGCGGGTGGAGTGGCAGACGCCGCCAAGGCGTTGCGGGTGAAGGACTGCATCAACCCCTCAAGAAATGCGAAGAAGACGTCGACCGCATAGCCCACCAGAAAGGCGAGCGCCAGCGGCGGTATGGACGCCCCTTGCGTGATGGCGAAGTTGTTGAAGAGGCCGACAACGGCGCCTCCTATACCGGCGATGAGAAAGCGGGCGGAGTTGGCGTCAGAGGGAATGAAGGTGCGGGTGGTCATCTGCTGCTCAAAGGTGCGCAGCAGGTAGGCACAGGTGCCGAGCAGGGCGTAGAGCGCGGGCAGGATGCAACTGGTGATGGCGCCGTAGAAGAACGATGTGTCTTCAAGCAGGCTCTGCGCGAAGAAGCGGACTTCCTGGTAGACGACGGTGCGGTCTTCGGCAGCCTGGGCCAGGTTGGGAATGCCGGCGGGGAGTTCGAAGACTTGATGGAGGGCCTTGGGATTTTTGCGAATGCCGGCGCAGGGATCGGCCTCCGTCCAGAGAACCAGGACGTTCAACTGGCGGGCGCGGGCGTCAATGGAGCGGATGGTGTTGGCGTACTGCTGGAGCTCTTCGACCACGTCGGTCTGGTTGACGGTGGGCGGCAGCGGGGTGATGGGGCCGCTGTCCGGCGGGACCGAGCAGGGGACGAATTCGTGCCTTTTGAATGCGGGCGCCGCGGCCGTGACGGGTTGGAGGGTGGCAGCGATTGCCGCCCCGGCGTGCGACGCGGAGACGGACGAAGCGGGGATGGAGGGAGCGGGGGCGGCCGCAGTGGTGGCCTGCGGGGCGCGGGTCTGGGTGTCGAGCTTGACCGCGAGGTCGTTGGCTATGGCGATGTCGGCACGCAGCGTGGCGGAGATGGACGAGACGAGGAAACTGGCTACCGAGAACGGGACGATGAGCACGGCGAGACAGATGGCCATGTTGAGGTAGCTGCGCACGGTGGGCCGAATCGCGTCACTGGAGGCGCGCAGGCTGGCGGCGGTGACGGGACGGGCCAGCACGGCGAGGCGAGTGAGCGCGGCCATGAGGGCGGCGGCGATGTCCTCGTTCCAGACGCTTTCGGAGACGGAGCGGGCGGCAAGCACGGCGTTGAGCGTGACATCGTCGACGGCGATGCCGGATTCAGCCGCGTACTTGAGCAGCAGCTCGGAGTCAATGAGGGCGTCGGCAAAGTAGGCGGGCGGCGTGACGAAGGCAGAGGCAGGGGCAGGCTCGGTTGCGTCGGGCATGGGGATGGCTCCGTTTTCGAGTTGTTTCCGAAGGGCGTGCGAGGCTGATAGTAGTTGCAATGAGTGCGGAGTTACAAGAGAAATCTGAACCACCTGCGGTGGGGCAGACGCTCGCGCCATTGCATGGAGCAGACGCTGGCGGGAAGCTCGCACCGGCGTACTGCTTCCCACCCGGCGGCAGAAAAGCAGATGACTGGTTACAGATTGCAGATGACAGATCCGGCACCCCATCGGTTGGAGCATTGAAGCGCAGGCATCCGGCTTCGGCAATTCGTCATCTGTCCTCTGTAACCTGTCATCTGGCAAGGAGATTGCATGAAGACCTGGAAGGTTGTTGTTGTTTCGACGCTGCTTACGCTGGTGGTGGGTGGGCTCTATCTGTTTTTGGTGTGGAAGCATCGCCAGGATCCGGGCGTGATTGGGCAGAAGGCGGCTGAACCGATAGAGAGCAAGGACGACCTGGTGGTGCTTCGCTCTATTTTTCCCATGCACTATGAGGACTTGCAGCGTCTTGAAGGGACCAGCGTGTGGATGCGGGATGGGTATGTGATGCCCTACTACCGCTACGCGGGCGGGAGTGTCGCGTTTGCGAAGCAGGTGGGCGTTGTCGCCGCGGACCAGCGGCTGGATGTGAAGAAGATTATCAAGGCTCCCGTGCCGGCGAGCCTGGATGACGCAATCGAACACGGCTCGCGGCAGGCGTTTGTGGTGTTTCAATTGTCGGGGGCGAAGGACCAGTACGCGACGCCGGTGGGCGCGATGCAGGGGAACCAGGAAAAGTATTTCACCGACCTGCTGTTTTACTACGACGACCCGCACACGATTTATGACCACTGGCCCAAGGATGTGTGGGCGGCGATTGACGCGCACCAGGTGAAGCCGGGAATGAGCGAACTGGAGACGCAGACGGCCGTGGGCAGCAAGATGCATCCCGACGGAGAAACCGTGGGTGACCGCACGGTGACGTACAACCAGGAGGGGAAGGTGTGGACGGTGACGTATGTGAAGAACCGGGCGACGACGATTCTGACGAAGGCGGAGGGGCAGTGATTGAGCCGGTGAATTAGTGAAGGAGTGAAGGAGTTTAGAGGGGAAAAAGTGCCCTTAAGAAAGGATTCGGGTGGCCACCATGCGAGAGCCGCGGCCACCCGAAAGCCACTATTGAAGTGGACCAGTTCAGGAGGAGTCCAGATTATCGCCAAGCCGGGGGAGTGTCTTGGCCCATTGGAGTGAGAGTTGAATCCATCAATGGGTGGAGACTGAAGTCAGCCTTTGTGCGGTAGTCTGGTTGCGATCCTCCAGTGGCAGAAAACTGCGCCAATTCGAACGAGCGGGGGTTCCCTTGGGAGCCTGGGGCGTTTTTCCGTTGTTCTGGTTGGGGAGCGATTCAACGTCCGAGCGCTGGGATGGGGTCTGTTGAGTGCAGACCGGTGAGGCGTCCCTCAAGGGCTAAAGCCCAAATGCATATTGCGGCGCTTGCGGCACGACTGAAGTCGTGCCCTTTCAAAGCAAAAGACACAATCCTGACTCGAATTGCGCGATTGCTGTTCTGCGCGGCTGCGATGGCGGGGTGCGCGCTGACTGCGACGGCGCTGGAGCCAGGGACGGCGCTGAAGAACTATGGGCGGCAGGCATGGGGGATGGAAAACGGGCTGCCGCAAAACACCGTGCAGGCGCTGGCGCAGACGAAGGATGGTTTTGTCTGGCTGGGGACTGAAGTCGGGCTGGTGCGGTTCGATGGGAATGGGTTTCAGGTGTTCGACAAGAACACGAAGCCCGGAGAAGGCGGCCCGTCGCTGCCGGGAAACGATGTGCGGTGTTTGCTGGCAGCGAGCGATGGGGCGCTCTGGATTGGGACCAGCGAGGGGTTGGCGCGGTGGAAGGACGGGAGCGTTGCTGCATTCACATCAAAGGAGGGGCTGCCTTCCAACATCATTCGCTCAGTGCGTGTGGGTCCGCAGGGGGGCATCATCGTCTCCACTGAGAGTGGAGAGGTTGGCGTTCAAGAATCCAAGATTGTTCCAGTTATGTACGACATGCTGGAAGGGCAGGCTGTGTTCTATGAAGTCACGCTTGGTGACAAGACTCATCTACTTGTGAACAAGAGTGAGATAGAGGTGAGCCAGAACGGACGCAACGAGCGGTGGGTGGTAGGAAGAGAACTGCCCGGCACTCGCATTCAGACGGCTATTGCGGACCGCGAGGGAGCGCTGTGGATTGGGACCAACGGCGGCCTGGCGCGGTGGGTGAATGGCAAGGTGGAACTGCTGCCGGTGACTGATCCGCTGGCGACTGCTTCTGTGCTGACGATTATGGAGGATCGCGAAGGCGACCTTTGGGTGGGAACGGAGACGGGCGGGCTGCACATTCTGCGCGATCAGCGATTCAAGACGCTGGACACGCGCGATGGGCTTTCTTCGGATGACACCACAGCTGTAGTGGAAGATGGCGCGGGTACTCTGTGGGTGGGGACTACAGGCGGCGGACTGAATGCCGTTCGACGGGGCGCAGACGGGACAAGCAAGGTCCGGACCTATTCGGTGAAGGACGGGCTGCTGAGCGACGTGATTCTGTCGCTGGCGGCGGCGCCAGATGGCGACTTGTGGGTGGGAACTCCTGATGGGCTGAACCGGATTCATGGGACACGTATTGACGCCTTCACGTCGGCAGACGGGTTGCCGGATGACTTCATTCGCTCGCTGCTGGCGGATGCGGATGGGGCATTGTGGATTGGGACGCGGCGCGGGCTGACGCACTGGGTTGGCGGAAAACCGAACGCGGGAATGACCACCTTTACTCATGCAAATGGACTGGGGAGCGACCTGGTGGGCGCGATGGCGCGCGACGCGCACGGCGACCTGTGGGTGGCGACCTTCGCGGGGCTGTCAAGACTTGAAAGACCCGATGGGCTGCATGCAGGGAAGGTTGAAAACTTCACGACGGCCAACGGGCTCTCAAGCAACGTGGTGACGGCGCTGTTGGCGCGCGGCGATGGAACGCTCCTGATTGGCACGCAGGACCACGGATGGAATGTTTGGGATGGGAAGACGTTTGCGCCGACAACGCAGGATGGGCTGGCGCAGACGACGATTCACGCGATTCTCGATGACGGCAGCGGGCACCTGTGGTTTGCGACAGGCAACGGAATTGCGCGCTGCGACTGCAATATGAAAGGCGGCTGCACGCACTGGGTGGAATTTGGCGCTGCGGACGGGCTGCGCAGCCGGGAGACGGCTACCAACAGCCATCCTTCGGCGTGGCGATCGCACGATGGGCACCTGTGGTTTGCAACACCGAAGGGGCTCGTTGAAGTGGACCCGGCACACTTTCCGGTGAACACGAATCCGCCGCCGGTGGCACTGGAGCGGTTTGCGGTGGACGACGCTGCATTGAATGCGGCGGGGCCTTTGGTCGCGGTTCAGGCAGGGCACGTGCATTTCGAGTTCGACTATGCGGGGTTGAGCTTTGTGGCGCCGCAGAAGGTGCGCTACCGCTACATGCTGGAGGGCTTCGACAAGGGATGGACCGAGGCGGGGACGCGGCGCAGCGCCTACTACACCAACATTCCGCCGGGGCGGTACACGTTTCGCGTGCAGGCGGCGAACAACGACGGGCTGTGGAATACGGAGGGCGCGAGCCTGACCTTTGAACTGCGGCCGCATTTCTACCAGACTCTCTGGTTTTATGCGCTGCTGATTGTTTTGCTGGTGGGGATGGTGGTGCTGGTGCAGCGCTACCGGCTGCAGCGGGCGGAGCGCGAGTTCAACGCGGTGCTGGGCGAACGGAACCGGATTGCGCGCGAGATTCACGACACGCTGGCGCAGGGATATGTGGGGATCAGCGTGCAGCTTGAGGTGTTGACTGAGTTGCTGCGCATGAACAAGACGGAGGCCGCGGCGAAGCATCTGGATTTGACGCGCGGATTTGTGCGCGAGGGGCTGGCCGATGCACGGCAGTCGATCTGGGCGCTGCGCTCGCAGGACTCGGGCGAGACCACGCTGCCCGTGCGGCTGCGGCGGATGGCGGAGCAGGCGGGCACAAATGACCTCGATGCGAAATTCAACGTCTTCGGAGCTTATCGCGAGCTGCCGCCGGGAACCGAGCGCGAGATTCTGCGCGTGGCGCAGGAGGCAATCCATAATGTGAAGAAGCATGCGGGCGCTAAAGAGCTGACGGTTCAACTGGAGTATGGGTCGGCGAAGATTGCCCTCGAAGTGCGCGACGACGGACGCGGGTTTCAAGTGAACAAGGAACTGGAAGCGGTGCTGAAACGCGATGGGCCGGGACATTATGGGCTGACGGGAATGCGTGAGCGCGCGGCGACGATTGGCGGGAAGCTGGAGATGACGAGTGAACCCGGAGTTGGCACAACGGTGAGGCTGGCTGTCGCAGCACGTCGAGAGACGCAGGGCGACGACTGAGGTTCTATTCTCCATGGTCTCGGAAGCGAGACCTGGAGCACCCCACTTTGTTTGGTTGAGATGATGAAGTGTTTTGATGGGAGCGCGATGACAGCGAAAGAAACAATTCGAGTGCTGGTTGTGGAGGACCACCACGTGGTGCGGCAGGGGCTGGTGGCGCTGCTGAACGTGGCGGATGGCCTGGAGGTGGTGGGCGAGGCGGCCGATGGCGTGGAAGCGATTACGCAGTTTCGCAAGCACCAGCCGGATATTACGCTGATGGACCTGCGGCTGCCGCGCATGGGCGGGGTGGACGTGATTCAGCGGCTGCGGATGGAGACGCCGGGGGCGCGCTTCATTGTGCTCACGACGTATGACGGCGATGAGGACATCTATCGCGCACTGCAGGCCGGGGCGCGCGCCTACCTGCTGAAGGGCATGACCAGCGAGGAGCTGATTGCGACCATTCGCGCGGTGCATGCGGGCAAGTCGCATATTCCGCCGGCGATTGCCGAGAAGCTGGCCGAGCGCATGGGCACCGAGGAGCTGACGCCGCGCGAGTTCGATGTGCTGGAGCAGATTGTGCACGGGCTAAGCAACAAGGAGATTGCCTCCGAGCTCGCGATCAGCGAGGCCACGGTGAAGACGCACATCAACAGCCTGCTGGGCAAGCTGGGCGTGTCTGACAGGACGCAGGCGGCTACGGCGGCGATTCAGCGCGGGATTGTACCTCTGGAAAGTTTGAGGAAACCGAAACATGACTAGGATTAAGTGCGCGATGGTATGCGGGATTTTGCTGGCGCTGATGGTTCCAGCGGCGCAGGCGCAAAGAAATGCGTGGCGGCAGGCGACGGATGCGGAGCTGGCTTCCGTGCTGCCGGCGCGCGCTCCGGTGGAGAAGGAACATATTGAAACGGAGATGCGGACCGCGTCGGGAATCGTGAATGGCCGCGGGCATTTTATTGCGGGCGTGGTGCTGCTGACGGCCGGCTACTCGGCTGACGGCAAGTACTCGCACTATCTGCTGGTGCAGGCGCCAGTGAAGATTGGCGGGGTTGCGCTGAAGCCGGGTGAGTATGTATTTGGATGGACGCGAGCGCAGGACAACGAGGCGCTGAGCGTGCATTTTCATGTGGCCACGACGGGCGAACTGGTGGGGACGACGGAGGCGCACCTGCTGGGCGGATCAAGCCGCATCACCAGTTTGCGCATCTGGCCGCCGAAGGACAAGGCGGTGATTCAGATTGGTAGATTTGGGATTTCGTATGAGATTGGAGAAGAATAGTGCGAGCCGGCGCCGCAGGACCATGCAAGTTCATTGCAACGCGACCCTATTGACGTTGGGTTGATCGCGGAAAGTCATTTACGGAGCGTGTTCCCCTCGGCGTGACTCTATCCATGAATGCCCACTAGAAAACAGATCAATGACGCTCCGAGCGCCGCAATGCGCGCGCGATGCAGATTGTCCCATTTTCTGTGATCGCGCTTCGCTACTTCCGATATAGGACCGGGATCCAACCGCGCCAGCCGGTTGTTGATCGGCACCATGAACAGCAGCGTCAGGATGACAACCGCGGCCCAGATGGTGCAGCTTGCGGTCAGGAGAAGGACGCCGGCATCCTGACGACGGACAACGGCTTCGACAATGAGAAGGAGCAGAGACGTCGCATACCAGAACGGCATGGCCGCTCCCAGGCGTGCTGCAAATAATCTGACTGCGCTGGACTGGGCGCGCTCATCGAGCTTCCATACGATTGGATTGATGAAAAGCGATACGGCGATTTCGTTGCCTATCAGCATCGCCGCGCAAGCGGTTGTCACGATATCCAGGAAAGCGAGCATTTTCGACTCCTGAAATCTAGATGCGAGTCGACATTCGCCGATACAGAGAATTTTACTGACAGAATTGTCAGCTTACATTCTCGAGATGCCTTGACCTGCTCTGAATTCAAGGAGCGTTGATTTGGACACATCGCCTGCGGACAATGGACATGCATCCTCCAGGCGCGGGCCGATTATTTTTGTGCAGTCAACAGTTGCTTCTTTGCCGTCGCAGCTTGCGGGTTCACTTGCGCGTTGAGATAGTCGACCAGGTCGCTCACGTCCTGCTTTGTGCCGACCATGGGGGGCATGAAGCGGTGATAGGGCGAGTCGGCTTTGTCTTCGTGGAGCATGGTGATGAAGTTGCCGATGTTGCCGCGATCGCGGCCGGCCAGAAGCGTGTTGAGGGAGCGGTAGCCGCTGAGCGTGTGGCAGGAGCCGCACTCGCCGCGGAAGATGGCTTCGCCGCGTGAGTAGCTGGTGGGCTCGCCGGGCAGCGTGCCGGATTGGGCATTGGGCTGGGCTTGATTCCAGACCCACTCGGAGTGGGCGAGATAGCCTTCCTGGTTGATGCGTTGAACATACGGCACGCGGACGCCGTTTGAGTACATCCAGCGGCCGATGACGTAGGGCTTGCGCAGCATTTCGCGCGAGTATTCGCCGGCGCCGGTGGCCATGAGCGCGAGCAGCAGTACGGCTACGGCGTGGGAGAGATTGAAGTCGCGCGGACTGCGGTAGGCCAGGTAGTAGGCGACGGCGACGATGGTGGCCGAGGTGATGATGATGATCAGCGCCATGCGGGTTACGGTGGAGAAGGTTCCGGCGTTGATGGTGTCAATGCCGAGCGTGAGCAGGGCCTGCTGCGAGGCGGGAACCATCAGGTAATACCAGATCATGAGGAAGGGCATGGCGACGAAGGACGGGACGAGCCACTTGACGCTCCACTTGATGAGCGAGATCTTGAGGACCGGCTGCTTGTCTCCGTCGATGCGGCTGGCAGTGATGAGCGCCCAGATGCCGGCCAGCGACGCGCAGACGCAGCAACGCAGGAAAAGGCTCGGCCAGTAAGTGGGATTGAAGAAGGCATACCAGAATTTGCTGGCTTCGTTGCCGGTGCCGGCGACGGCGAGCCAGGTATCGCCGGGGGTGAGCATGAAGGTGAGGATGCCATTGATGATCACCAGCGTAGCGATGGAGGCGCCGGCGTAAACCCAGCCGACCTTGAGATGCAGTTTTGGATCGATGCGATCCCAGGTGTAGTAATAGACGGCGATGGTGATGAGTTCGACCATGAAGAAGACCCACTCCATGGCCCAGCCGAAGACGAAGTTGTGGATGAGAGTGCTGGTGGCTTCAGGATGGGTGAGGCCGATGGCGAACCAGATTCCAACGCCGGAGACGGTGCCGAAGACGGCAGTCAGCACGAGGAAGAATTTGGAGTGACGCAGCAGCTGCTTGTGCCACTCGGCGCCCATCTGCTTGTCTTCCATCCGCATGGCTTTGCGTTCGGCCATGGGAAGATAGAGGCCGCCGCCGACTGCGAACTGCGAGATCATGACGTGGAAGATGGCGATGAGGCCGATCACCCAGCCGGAACCGAGAAAAGGGATGTCCCAAAATGGATAGTTCATTCTTTTAGCTCCTAGCTTCTAGCTTCTAGCTTTTAGCTTTTGTAAGCCCATGCCATGCGATTTGGCACAACGGGCTAGAAGCTAGAAGCTAAGAGCTAGAAGCTGCATTACCGAATCGTCCAGTAACCGATAACCGTTGTTGCCAGCAGCGCGAAGACCGCGAGCAGGCCGAAGTAGTGTGCGGCGCGGGCGCGCTGGCCCGTTGCCTTCCCGATGTCGTAGAAGGGGATCAAGATCCAGAGCGCGATGCCGAGGGAGAACAGAAGAAGACCCGCGATTTCGCCGGACTCGCCGGGCAGAATGTTGCCGAGGAGTTTGAGCATTTCAAAGGGGCTCATGAAGTACCACTCGGGATGAATGCCGGGAGGCGCGGGCACCAGCGAGTCAGCCGCATGGCCGAGGGTCCACGGGAAGACCGAAGCGAGAAGGGCGAGAATGTTGAGCGAGATGAGCCACATGGCAAGGTCCTTGCGCAGGAAGTTGGGCATGAAGGGAATGCTCTTGCTCTCGGATGCGGGCTTCAGTTCTTCACTGGGCGGAATGGCGTTGCCGTGGCGCTGGACTAACCACAAATGAAAGCCGAGCAGGGGCAGGAACAGCGCGGGGAGGACGACGACATGCAAAGCGAAGAAGCGCTGCACCGTGAACTCGCCCACTTCAGGGCCGCCGCGCAGCATGTTGGCGATGGCTGGGCCGATCCACGGAACGGCCGCAGGGATTTCGAGGCCGACCTTGGTGGCGAAGTAGCTGAGCTCGTCCATGGGCAACAGATAGCCGGAGAAGCCGAAGACGGAGGCGATGCCCAACAGCGCCATGCCGCTGAACCAGCCAAATTCGCGCGGCTTGCGATAGGCCTTCATGAAGAAGACCGAGAACATGTGGACCAGGATGGCGAAGATGAACAGGTTGGCAGCCCAGGCGTGCGCGGAGCGGATGAGCCAGCCGAAGTGCATGACGAAGGTGATCTGCCGGACCGACTCGTAGGCTTCGGCGCCGGGGCGGTAGTAGACCAACAGCAGCACGCCGGTGAAGCACTGGACGAGGAAGAGGAACAGCGAGATGCCGCCCCAGTAGTACCAGAAGGACTGGGCGTTGACGGGGACGGTCTTGTGGCGCGCAAAGGCGGCTATTTCAGAGAGCCCCAGGCGCTCATCGACCCAGTCGTAGATGGAAGCGGATTTTGAAGTCATGCCTTGATCCTTTTTCAGTGGACAGTGAGCAGTGGACAGTGAACAGTGTTTACGCGCGCGAAACTTGCACGCCGGCGTCGTTGACGGCAACCTTGAAGAGCTTGAGCGGCTTGGGCGGCGGCCCGCTGACGTTGGCGCCGGTATAGGCGTTGTAGACGCCGCCGTGGCAGGCGCAGTGAATGCGATCGGCCTGCGGCTCGTATTGCACCGTGCAGCCAAGATGCGTGCAGACTGCGGTGAGAGAGACCCAGCGGCCGTCGGCGTGATGAATGAGCATGGCCGGCGAGGTGCCGAACTTGAACATCAGCACGGAGCCGAGAGGAAGCTTCTGCGCATCCTTGAGCGTGACCTCAGTGACGGCGGTGGCACTGAGCGCCATCTCCTCAGGCGAGGCCAGGTAACGGTAGATGGGATAGGCGAGGGCCGCGGTGTAAAGCAACCCTGCTGCGCCGGCCGCGGCCAGGAAGAAGCGGCGGGTGGTCTGTTCGCCCGGCTCGTCTGCAACCGGCTTCAGGTACTCTGCATCCGGAATGGCGGCGGTACCGCCGACAACAAAGTGATCGCTCATATCGTAGCGGCCTCCATGACTTTCCTTGCGCGCGCCACGACGGACACGAGCCAACCAACGACACCCAGGCCCGCAACGAAGAGGACCAGGAAGAGGCCGACGACCCACCAGTTGGTGGCCACGGCCCGATCCCACACGTCATAGCCTTTGCTGAGCAGGGTGAGGTCGCGCACGGCGTCGCGGTAGATGGTGAACATGATCTCAGTGAGCACGGCCACCAGGACCGCGGCCCAGGCCAGCACGCCGGCGAGGCGGGCAGAGGCTTTGGCGAATCCGGCATAGGCGGCGAGCAGGATGGCGATTGCGACCAGGGCGAGCCAGCCATATCCGGCGAACCCGAAGTACTTGTAGAGCGGATGCGTGGCGAGACCGACTTTGACGACATCGGGCTGCACGCCGACGGCCCAGAGACCGGCGGCCAGGTACACAATGCCGAAGCCTGCGGCGACCTTGCCGCCGATGCCGGCGATGAAGCTCTTTTCGTTGGCCGTGAAGGTGCTGCGGCCGGCGAGATAGATGAGCCACAGACCGCCGATGAAGAAACCGCCGGCGAGCATGAGAAGCCAGCGCGGGCTGAGCGTGGGGTCGCCGGTGGGCAGATAGGCGCCGGCGGCGGAGGCGGCGTACATATCGCGCCAGACCTCGGGGCGGACCATCAGCGTCATATTGGTGGAGAGCAGGCGGGCGATGAAGCCGGCCAGCACCCATGCGCTGAGTCCGGTGAGCCAGGCGGACTTGCCTGCCTCAAGCCGCGCGGTGAACTGATAGAGCAGCCAGTAGGTGAGGGTGAGAATGGCGATGATCGAGATCCAGTAGATGCCGATGAGGACGCTCGATGTATAGAGCGCGCGGCCGTAGAGCACCTGCGCAAACAGGAGCGGCGGAACCCCGAGGTTGATGACGAAGGTCATAACCACAGTGAGGCGTCGAGCCAACGCCCGCGCGGTAACCAGAGATTCGGGCGAACTGCGGAAAACGCTGAGCAGGACGGCGAGAAGCAGCCCGCCGAGCAGCATTTCCACGGCGACAAAGTGCAGCGCCAGGGTTACGATATGGAGCAGCTTGATGAGCCAGATCGGCGCCGGCAGAGGAATTGGATCGACAGCGGGATAAAGTTGCATGACGCTCTAGGGATTCCTTTCAATCACCCGGTAAAGCGCGGGTGCAGCGGGAGATGCTGGGACATTCTTGCGACATTTTGGACTGTTTCTCTCCAAATTCGATCTGAAACCAAAAGCTATCGTTCCCGGCGATTTCGGGTCTGTGATGGCACGCACAAATGCTGGTGACTTTATCGGCTACTCTGCTGCCGAGCTTCTGTTTTTCGCATTAGAAATCTGCCATGAAGAAGACCAACTCATCGATGCAACTGACGCGTGCGGCCGATTACGCGATGCGGGTGATGGTTCACCTGGCCACGCTGCCGGCGGATGAGCGCGCACTATTGCCCGCGCTGGCCGCGGCGACGGCGGCTCCGGAGAGTTTTCTTTCGAAGGTGCTGCAGGCGTTGTCGCGCGCGCGGATGATTACTTCGCAGCGGGGGCAGTCGGGCGGGTTCGCGATTTTGCCGAAGGGCAGGAAGGCATCGATGCGCGCGGTGATCGAGGCGATCGACGGTCCGTTGTTTCTGAATGTCTGCCTGATCTCGAAGCGAGCTTGCGGGCGATCCAAGTGGTGCCCGGCGCACCCGGTGTGGGTTGAGGCACAACAGGCAATGATGGCTGTGTTGTCGGGCGCGGTGATTCAGGAATTGGCGGATGGGGCGGCCAGGGAAAATGGACGGACGGCGATTGTGGTCCCGGCGATCGCGGCGTTGAAGGCGAAGCGGCACTGAATCCCAATTTGACCCACTGCCCTTTTCGGGCATCGCTTGCAGAATTTCATCGCAAAGGCAATGTGCGTCAGGGCACGACTTCAGTCGTGCCGATATGTGTTGCATAGGATCGGGGCTTTAGCCCCTGAGTGCATTCGTCTTCAAGCCCTTGAACTCCCCCGGCGGCTAAAGCCAAGCTTCTTTCATGCTGCCGTTCGGCACGACTAAAGTCGTGCCCTGACGCTCATCCATGCCCTGAGGGCAATTTTGCAAGGGGCTCTCGGGAGTTCGGACGGCGGGGAATGCCCGCCAGCCCTCCACCTTTCGGTCGATACTTGGGTCCATCCCGGACCGTATACTGGCTGCCTATGTTTCAGGCACTGCGTACGACCACTTTCCTTGGACTGCTGGCCGCGGGGCTTCCCGCTTTTGTTTACTCACAGGCAGCAGCTCCCGGTGCTCTTCCTCCAGGGCAACAGAAACCCGGCGAGGGCGCACAGGCCCCGGCATCGAGCGGCGAACAGACCGGCGCCACCAATGGCGGCCATCCGCTGCAACTGGATGCGCAGCACAGGCCGATTACCGCGGGCGGATTCGTTAAAAACGGGCCGGTGATCTTTGAAGACGTGAGCGAGAAGGCGGGGCTGACGCACTGGACGCACAAGATGGGGACGCCGGCCAAGAGCTACCTGATTGAGACCAAGGGCTCGGGCGTGGGACTGATCGACTACGACAACTCCGGCTGGCTATCTATCTACGTGGTCAACGGCTCGACAGTGGATGCGATGACCGGGAAGGTCACGCCGCCGCATGCGGCGCTGTTTCACAACAATCACGACGGGACGTTTACCGATGTGGCCGCGAAGGCGGGCGTGACCAACGACCGCTGGGGCACAGGCGTGGCGATAGCCGACTTTGACAACGATGGCTGGCCGGATATTTATGTGTCGAACGTGGGCAAGAACCGGCTTTACCACAACAATCATGACGGGACATTTACCGATGTGGCGGCGAAGGCCGGGGTGACGCTGGGCAACTGGTCTTCAAGCGCGACGTGGGGCGACTACGACGGCGACGGGCGGCTGGATCTCTTTGTGGCGGGCTATGTTCATTGGGATTGGAACAATTTGCCGGACAGCAAGGAGACGGGCGGCAACAACGCGTTCTGCACTTTTCGCGGGGAAAGTGTCGCGTGCGGACCGAGAGGGCTGAAGGGCGAACCGGATCACCTGTTTCACAACAATGGCGATGGGACGTTTACGGATGTGAGCGAGAAGGCGGGCGTCGCGGATAAAGCGGGCTATTACGGCCTGGGCGCGCTGTTTGTGGACATCAACAACGACGGACGGCCGGATCTGCTGGTGGGCAACGATTCGACGCCAAACTATCTCTATCTGAACAAGGGCGATGGGACGTTTGAGGACGTGAGCTATGCGTCGGGGTACGCGCTGAATGAGGCAGGGCGCGAAACCGCGTCGATGGGCATTGCGGTGGGCGATTACGAGAACAACGGCAAGCTGGACATCTTCAACACCACGTTCTCTGACGACTACAAGCCGCTCTATCACAACGAAGGCGACGCCAACTTTACCGACGTGAGCTACCACGTGGGGCTGGGCGAGATTACAGTTCCCTTCCTCAGCTGGGGCGATGCGTTTCTGGACTACGACAACGACGGCTGGAAGGATCTGCTGATGGCCGATGGGCATGTGTACCCGGAGGCGGACAAGTACAACTGGGGCACGAGCTGGGCGGAGCGGCCGATGCTGTTTCATAACATCGGCGGCAAGAGTTTCGAGAATGTGCCGGCGGTGGAGGGAACTGGGCTGGCGGATGTGATTGCCGGACGCGGCATGGCGGTGGGCGACCTGTTCAATGACGGCAAGCTGGACGCAGTGATCAACGTGATGGACGGGCATCCGGTGCTGCTCAAGAATGTTTCCCCGGACAAGAATCACTGGCTGGAGTTGAAGCTTGTCGGCGGTCCGAAAAGCCCGCGCGATGCTGTGGGCGCTACGGTGTACCTGACCGCGAACGGCATGAAGCAGCGCGAGGATGTGCTGAGCGGCGGAAGTTATCTCTCCAGCAACGATCCGCGGCCACACTTCGGGCTGGGGCAGGCGACCAAAGTCGACGACGTTGAGATTCACTGGCCGGACGGGAAAGTGGAACACGCCACTGTTCCCGGCGTAGACAGGATTGTCACGGTTGCGGAGGGTAGCGGAAAGTAGCGAGCCAGTGGTCAGAGGGGAGGCCCGTGCGGTGCCCCAGGGTTCAGTATATGAATCCCGAAGTGCAACCACAGATCCTTCGACTCACCACCCCCAGGCTCCACCCCAAAGAGCAAAGACCGCTCTTTGGGGACCCCGGGGCTGAAAAACGCCTGGGGCCCCTTTCGCTCAGGATGACAGGCCTTGTTTTTGCTATCAACTTTTGAGAAGCGGCCATTTTAGCCGCAACTTGCGTACGCGAGTCGGATGCGCGGGATGACAGCTTCAATCCAATTGGCGCGCGCAGGAAGCGTTAGAAGTTGATGCGGCCCGTTAGTTCCAGGCTGCGCGGGCCGGCGCCTTCGGCGGTTTGGAGCCCGGTGATGGTGCCGAAGGTGGAGGAGTCGTCGACCTGCATGTTGGGCGGCTCGTAGTTGCGGTGGTTGAAGATGTTGGCCGCTTCAAGGCCAAACTGGAATTTTCCCTTCTCTGCGATGGAGAAGCTCTTCAAGAGCGAGAGCGAGAAGTTGGCGGTGCCGGGGCCGACGACTCCACCGACGGGCGCATTGCCGAAGCGTCCGATGCCGAGATTCGTATATTGAAACGCGTTGGGGTTGAGCCAGTGCGTCGTGGTGCGTTGCGACGCATAGACCGAGACGCCGCTCACCTGGTCGGGACGCGCCTGGCCGACGGTGGTGAGGATGTTGGTGTTGGCCGGGTCGACGCTCTGTTCATAGGGCGTGAGGAACGGGCCGCTCTGCAGGATGGCGACGCCGGCAAGCTGCCAGTCGCCGATGAAGCGGTTGAGGATCGAGCCCTCGTTGAGCCAGGGCTGCCCGTGACCGAAGGGGAGGTCGTAGAGATAGTTGGCCAGGAAGCGGTGACGGCGGTCGTAGATGACGTTGCCATAGTCGAGGCCGGGGTGGAAGCGGTTGGTGAGGAAGCTGCCGCCGGCGACCGCGAAGGCGTTGGGCGTGGCGCCGCCGGCGTTGGATAGATCGTGCGTGTAGGTGTAGCTGGCGTCGAAGGTGATTGATTTGCCGCTGTGGCGGGAGACTTCGACGGTTCCGCTGTCGTAGTTGCTTTCAGCCAGGTTGGTGACGCTCTGAATGACGCTCCAGCAGGGATAGGGACGGTGATCGGAGACAAGGTTTCCGCCGTCGGTAATGCAGGGGCTCGTGGCGGCAGGAGCTGGATCGATGCTGGAATAGCCGTATTGGTTGGGCTGCACCTGGTTGAGGTCGACCATGGCTTCAAGGTTCTGGCCGTGGCTGGCGGTGTAAGAAAAGCGCGCGCCGAGGGAGTGGCCGAAGTCCTGCTCGAGGGTCAGGTTCCATTGCTGCACGCTGGGGTCCTTATAGTGAACGGGGAATGCGTAGTAGAAACCGGCGGTTCCTGTGGAACTGCCGGGGGCACTGTTGAAGGGCGATGCAAAAGAGATCAGGGGCGTGACGCCATCGGAGGCATAACCCTGGTTGTAGGTGCCCACGTAGCTGGAGTGAACGGCCCATCCAGAGACGAGTCCGAAGCCAAGGGGCGACTCAATGAAGCGTCCCCAGCCGCCGCGCAGGACGGTCTTGCCGCTGTGATAAGGCTGCCAGGCAAAGCCGATGCGTGGGCCCAGGTCGGTTTTGTCGGTGGAGCGAAGGCCGCTGGGAATGCCGGCCTGGGAGGCTGTGAGCAGGGGCGTTGGGGCAATGGCGCCGAGAAACGCGGAAGAGGCATCGGCTTCCGCCTTGGCATTGGAGACGACGACTGCGCCGTTCACTGGCTGGCCGCCGATGGAGGCGGAATAGCCTGGCAGGAAGGTCGCGGTGTTGTAATGCGTTTCCTTTAGCGGAGGATGCAGTTCATAACGCAGGCCGAGATTGAGGGTGAGGCTGGGCGTGATTTTCCAGTCGTCCTGGGCGAACATTGAGTAGGCGTAGCCGAGGCCGTTCATGGTGGGGTTGTTGGTGGAGCTGGCTTCGGTGTAATCGGGATAGCCGAGCAGGAAACCGGCATAAGGCTCGCCTGCGAAATTGACCTGGTCGGCAGTTCCCTGGACGTCGGACTGAGAACCATTGAAGACATACCAGCCGGAGCGATAGTTGCCGAACACGTTGTCGTCGTGGTCGCTGATGCGCTTGAAGTCGGCGCCGAATTTGAAGGAGTGCTTGCCGGGAGACCAGCTCACGTTGTCGAGCGCCTGGATGATCTGGCCGCGCTGCACGCCGGGGTTGCCCGCGCCGGTGGACATGAAGCCGTTGATGAGTACCTGCGGCGCCTCAGACCAGTCGAGATCGGGCTGAAGTACGGTGAGTCCGGTTTGACTGAGAATGTTGGCCGTGGAGTAGCTCTGCGTCTCAGAGGTGTGCTGGGCGTTGTAGCCGCCGCGAAACTCGTTGAGCAGCTTGGGCGTGAAAACGAAGTTGTGCGCGAAGGTCATGCCCTCGTCGATCTCCGGCGTGTTGTAGGCGCCCTGCAAGGGGCTGCCCGCCTCGGCGCAATAGGTGAAGGTGCAGGCGGCAGAGGGAGCGGTGGTGACCTGGCGGTTCTTGTAAGAGAAGCGGGCGAAGACCGTTTGTCGCGATGAGAGCGCGTGGTCGAGGCGCACGTCGCCCTGGTTGGACGAGATGGGCGAGGGAAAGTTGGTCTGATAGTTGTTGGCGAAGGAACTTGCCGGGCCGAGGTTGGGCGCGGGCATCAGCACGTTGAGCAGTTTGGTGGCGATGGCTGTTGGCGTGACGGCCGGGCCGCCATTCGAGTTGGTGAGCACGGAGCCATCGGGGTTATAGACCGTGTAGCCGTTGGGACACTGGGTCTGCGGATCTGGTTCGCAGTAGGTCTGGTCGAGGTAATCGGCGATGTTGCCGTTGCGCATGTCCATCGACGGCACACTCAGCACGATGGGCGTTTGGCGCGGCAGGCGCAGGCCCTCAAAGCTGATGAAGAAGAAAGTGCTGTCGTGGCCGTTGAACAGGTGTGGAATCTGGACGGGGCCGCCGAGTGTTCCGCCAAAGTCGTTCATGATGATCTTTGGCTTGGAGATCGCAAAGATGTTGTTGGAGTTGAGAATCGTGTTCTCGTGATTCTCAAAGAGGCCGCCGTGGTAGTGGTTGTTTCCCGCCTTGGAGACGGTGGTGATGTCGGCCACGCCGCCGAACTCGGCGTTGTTGTTTGACTCGGAGACGCGAATCTCCTCGATGGAGTTGAAGGAGGGGAACATCTCGTTGACGGGGCCGGAGTATTCGACTCCAACCGACGAGATGCCGTCGACGGTGACCGAGAGCAGAGCCGCGGTGGCGCCGGCCACGGCCAGTTCGCCGCTGTCGTCTGTCTGCACGCCGGCCTCGGTGGTGAGCGTGGAGATGGGACTGGTGGAGCCGGTGGAGCGGGAGTAGATGGCCACGGGCAGGTCAACCAGCTCCGCACCGGTCTTGGTCTCGGCGAGGCTGGAGACATCGGTGGTGATGACGGGCAGCGGGTTGTCGACAACCATCACGGTCTGATTTTCCGCGCCGGGCTTGAGGACCACGTCCAGACGGCGGGTTTCGCGCGCGGTGAGATCGATTTCAGGAAGCGACTCTTTCTCAAAGCCCGGAGCGGCGATGGTGAGCGAATAGGCGCCCACGTCGATGTTCTTGAAGCTGAAGCCGCCGGTGGAGTCGGAGATGAGCACGCGCGAAGCGGATGTGCCGGTGTTGACGAGCGTGATCTGCGCGCCCTGGACGACGGCGCCGCTGGCGTCGCGCACGGTGCCCAGGATGGAGCCGAATGTGGATTGCGCCAGCAGCGGACCGGCGGCTAGCAGAAGGAGGAAAAAGACCAGGACCGATTGCGTCGCGACACGACAGCGAACGCGGGCAGGGGAAAAGAAAGGACGCATGGGGTTCCCTTTCAACAAGGATTCATGTGGATGACGATTTCTCTTCGCCTATCTAATGTTTTCTTTTCAAATGTAAGGCCTGTGGAAGGGCGCAAGGGCTATTTTTTCAGATTATTTTGCGGGGGTTCGGCCGCGCGCCCAAAGGGTGACCGACCGAGGCGGGAAAGGGTGTTTGGGCCAGCCTGATTCTGCGGGCCGGAAGCTGGACCTTTGCAGGTTTGCAAATTCCAGCGCGGAGTGTTTCAATTTGAGTATTGAAACAGGGGTGCTCCACGAGGTGGGGCTGAGAAATACCCTCGAACCCGATCCGGATAATACCGGCGTGGGAAGTTTCGGAAGCGAAGCGGCCTTCCTTTTCGAATCGTGGCGTGAGTCTCTTGTTTCAAGCGAAAGAAACAAGGGGAGACCATGCTCAACGCTGCAACCGCTGTCACCACGCACATCTCAAAACAACCTTCCGATAGCGGCGTCGCGGCTAACTTTGCGCGCAGTGGCGCAAGTGTGCGTGCTGACGGAACGCTGGTGCGCAAAGCGCGATTCGGCTGGCTGATGACGGCGGTGATGGCGGCGTGCGCGTTGGGTGCTCCGCATTGTGCGCTTGCGCAGAGTGCAACGACGCAGGCAGCGAGTGCGCAGACACAGAGCGGGACGAAGCCGGATGCGCCGCAACCCACTGCACAGCAGATTGCCCCGGTTACGACAACGGTTGTGGTGCATGGCGAGACGAAAGACAACTACCTTCCCGATGCGGTGACGGTGGGTACGCTGGACGGCGCGACGCTCAAGGAGACGCCGCTGGCGGTTACGGTGCTGACACGCGATCTGCTCAACGACCAGGTTTCGCGACTGCTCTCCGACGTGGTGAAGAACGATGCGTCGGTCGGCGACGATTACGTGCCGGTGGGCTACTACGGCTTCTACGAGATTCGCGGATTCCCCATCGACCTTGCGACGGGGCTAGAGATCAACGGCATGACGATCGCAGGCGAGCAGGATGTGCCTCTTGAAAACAAGGAGCGCGTGGAGATTCTCAAGGGGATTGCGGGCGTTGAAAGCGGCGTGGCCGCGGCGGGCGGACTGATTGACTATGTAACCAAGCGGCCGACAGCTATCAAAGCACTGGATCTGGCGACCGATCATCGCGGAACCGCGTACGGCGCCGCCGACCTGGGCTGGCTGCTGGGCAGCCGCAAACAGGTGGGCGCGCGTTTCAATGTGGCCGGCGAGCGGATCGCGAGCTATATGAACGACACCAACGGCTGGCGCGCCGTGAGCGCGGGCGCGGGCGATTGGAGGCTGAGCCCGAAGGCTATTTTGAAGGGTGACTTCGAGTACCAGCACAAGGTGGAGCGTGACGGGAGCGGCTATCAGTTGCTGGGCGGAACCGCGTTGCCGGACATCAACAGGATTTATCCTTCGACGATGCTGGGTGACCAGCCATGGGGTCCGCCCGACACGTACGACACCTTCAATACCGGCGCGCGGCTGGACTACGATCTGCCGCGGAACTGGTTGGCCTTTGCCACGGCCGGTTATAGCCACTCGCTGATCCAGGACAACGTGATTTATGCGTATGGAACGCCGTTCGACGCGAACGGCAATGTCGATTGCCCCGGTGCGCCGAATGCGCCCGCGTATTTCTTCTGCCCTGCGGTTCCAGGCGTGAGTGACGGCGGAGACTACGGCATCTACGACTACCGCGACCCCGGCGAACTGCGCATTGACGCTCAGGCGGAAGCGATGGCGACGGGCCACTTGAAGACCGGGGCCGTCTCTCAGGATCTGGCTTTCGGAGGAGAGCTGTTTTTGCGCAGCGTGCAACAGCCGGGCGCGCCACCGCCGGGGGCGCCAGACAACATCGTCGATGGCGCGGTGTATGCCTACATCGGCGAGGAAAACATCTACCAGCCCATCACCCCGTTGCCCATGGAGATCGATCCGGACACCGGAACGCCCGACCAGGCCGGCCCGCGTGCACTTTGGGAAGACAGCCACCAATCGGCCGCTATTTTGCAGGATCGCATGCACATCCCCGGTCGCATTCAACTGATCGCCGGCGGCCGATACGATTCGCTGCGCGACCATAATTACTCGGGTCCGACACCGACCGCAACCTTTAACTTTACTGATAGGCGCGTCTGGTTGCCGCAATATGCAGTCACTTTCAATCCAGTGGAAAGCCTCACTCTCTACGGGAATTACGGAGTGCTGCTTTCACTGGGTCCCCAGGCGCCGTGGTGGGCCGGAGGATACTACCTGTCTCCATTTTTTTCGCGGCAAGCAGAGATCGGCGCGAAGTATGAGGCGGGAGATCGTATCCTCCTAAGCACGGCACTCTTCCATACGCGCGCGCCATTCTTCTATCCAATGACAATCGATGCGCAGGGCGATCAGAGTTTTGTTTCCGAGGGCCGCGAGACGCACGACGGGATCGAAGTAAACGCGGAGGGGAAGGCTGCGAACTGGCTGCGGCTGACGGCATCGGCCACGGCTATGCGCGCACTTTCAGACAACACGGGAACGCCGGCGTTCGATAACAAGCAAGTCGTCAATGTGCCGCACCTGCACACGACTGTATTTGCGGACCTGTCGCTGCCGCACCTGCGCGGATTGCACGTCATGCCCGGATGGAGTTACACGGGGCGCAAGGAAGCCACGCGCGACGACCTGGTCAACGTACCAAGTTACAACCTCTTCAACCTGGGAGCGCGCTACACGCCAGGCGGCGAAGAGGGCCGCGTGACCTTCCGTATCTACGCCAACAACGTCGTGAACAAACGCTACTGGAGCGACACCGGCGCAAATGGCGGCGATACGTTCATTTGGCTGGGCGCGCCGACGACAGTGCGGCTCTCGGCGCATTACACTTTTTGAGTTTGTTGATTTTTGCGGAAGGCTGCATCTGCGATGAGCGCAACGGTGAAAGCACACGGCCTGGACGGCAAGCTGGTGGAACCCGACTGGGCGCCGCTTGCGCTGGATGAAGTGCGCGCGCTGTTGCGTCAGTTCCCTGCCTGCGGCGAGCCGATTGCGATTGAGACTGTGAGTCCGCGCCCGTTTTCCGCGGCTAGCGTGGTGAGTACACGCGGCGGCCGCGTGTTCATCAAGCGGCATCATCGAACCGTGCGCGATCGAGAGGGGTTGCTGGAAGAGCATTTTTTTCTTGAGCATTTAATCGAGCATGGAGCAGTTGTTCCACGCGTGCTGGCAAATGAATCCGGCGAAACGGCGATTGAGGCGGGCGAGTGGACGTACGAGGTGCACGAGACGCCCGCAGGCGTGGACGTTTATCGAGATGCATTGTCGTGGACACCGTTCCTGTGCGTAGAACATGCGTACTCGGCGGGAGAGGCGTTGGCGCGGCTGCATTGCGCAGCGGAAGGATTTGATGCGCCGCGACGCACGGCGCGACCGCTGGTGGCGAGCTTTACGATTTTTGCGGCGGAGGATGCTGGCGCGGAGATGGATCGCTTTGCGGAAATACGGCCAACGCTGAAAGACTATCTTCGAACGCGCGACTATCGCGAAGAGGCGTTGGAATTGCTTGCGCCGTTTCATGCGCAGCTACAGCCGCTGCTGCCTGGGATTGCGGCGCTATGGACGCATAACGATCTGCACGCTTCAAACCTGCTGTGGAGCGAGAACGGCAAAGACTCGGAGGCGATCATCGATTTTGGGCTGGCCGACCGCACCAATGCTGTTCACGATTTGGCGCAGGCGATTGAGCGCAACATCGTCGAATGGCTTGCATTGGTGGAGGGTCCTACGCATCCCGAGAATGTACCGGTCCACTTCGATCACTTGATCTCATTGCTTGATGGATACGAATCGGTGCGACCCTTCAGCGATGAAGAGGCGGCGGCACTGGCGCCGATGACTGCGCTCGGCCATGCGGAGTTTGCACTTTCAGAGACGAATTATTTTCTAAGCGTGCTGCACTCTGAAGAGAAGGCGCGGTTGGCTTGCGAGGGCTGGCTTGTAGGCCATGCGCGCTGGTTCCACAGCGCAGGCGGGAAGAAGCTGCTGAATGCGATCGGCCGATGGGGCGACGCGCGCAACCGGCGCACTGCGGAGGTCCAGAAGACATGAACTGGACTGGCATTCTTCATTGGTTTTTGGCTGATTGGCTGGAGAATGTGGCCGCGGCGATCACGCTTGTGGGCATATGGCTCACAACGCGCCGCACTCTGATTTGTTGGCCAGTTGTGTTGATTTCAGACGTGCTCTACTTGATTGTCTTTCATCGCGAGAACCTGCAATCCGACTCATACCTGCAGGTATTCTTTATTGGCTTCACGCTCTACAGTTGGTGGAATTGGGCTCGCGGAACACGCACCGACGGCAAAGTGAGTGTCGCTCCGATGTGCCTGAAAAGTTGGATCGCGGGTTTAATCGTAGGCGCGCTAGGGAGCATCGTGGTTGGTTGGTGGATGACGAGAATTGGCGCGGCGCTTCCGCACCTGGACGCAACCCTGGCTGTCTTTAGCCTGGTGGCCAGTTGGTGGGAGGCACGCAAGCATACGGCCAACTGGTGGCTTTGGATTGTGGTGGACGCGGTGTATGTGGGTGAGTACGTCTACAAGAGCATGTGGACCACAGCCGTGCTCTACGCGGGTTTTGTGGCACTCGCGGTAATGGGACTGCGCGCTTGGCAACGGGCTGCCCAGGTCTCAGACGCGAGACCTGGGGCACCCGTGGTGGTCAGCTAAACTGCGGCCTGCACGACGTTGTGTAGCGGCTCGCCGGCGATGTAACGGCGCACCTCGCCGGCCGCGGTTTGAATGGCGCGGGGCGCGAACTGCGGGCTCGAACCGGCAACATGGGGCGTGAGCAGCAGGTTGGGACAGCTCCACAGAGGATGGCCATCGGGCAGCGGCTCGGGGTCGGTGACGTCGACCGCGGCGCGAATACGGCCAGATTGCAGCGCCGCAACCAGAGCATCCGTTTGCACGATTGGACCGCGCGCGGCGTTCACCAGGAGTCCGCCTTGCGGCATGAGCGCGAGCTGGTGTGCGCCGATGAGTCCATGCGACTCAGGCGTGTCGGGCAGGATGAGAATGACGACCTGCGCGCGCGGCAACAGGCTGTCCAGCTCGCTGACGGCGTGCACTTCAGGCTTGGTGCGCGCGGTGCGTGCTATGCGCAGCATCTCGACGTGGAAGGGAGCGAGCATGCGCTCAATCTCCTTGCCAATGGCGCCGTAGCCGACCATCAATACTGTTTTTCCGGTTAATTCCTCAAGCATGACGGGCGGATAGAGCGGGCGCTTGTCGCCGGTGATGGCCACGTAACGGGCGCTGGCGTCGAAGCGCAACTTCCACTTTCCGGCGCGCTGCACGTCGAGATAGAACGGGAAATACTTGAGCATGGTGAGAATGGCACTCACCGCCCACTCCGCTGTGGAGATGTTGTGCGCGCCGTGGGCGTTACAGATGGTGACATGCGGGCCGACCACGGGAGGAATCCACTCCGTGCCGGCCATGAGCGAGAGCACCAGCTTGACACCGCGCAGGTGCGGCCAGATTTTTACGGCCTTGACGGAGTATGGATCTGGAAGCCAGACATCGATTTCGACTTCGTGATCGAGCTTATCGGGCAATGGAACGAGTTCGACTTCCTGCGGAAAGTCGTGCAGCATATCCACAGAAAAAATAGCTGGGTATCCTACTCTTAGCATGAGTTCCACCTCGACCGTCAACGCGATCTCAACACTTCTATGCTAAACGGGAAGTGCGATTTCAATTGTGAACTTGCTCACCGAAAAGCTGATAGCCTTGATGGGTCCCGTCTAGTGAGACAGGTCACCGCGCAAGCGGCCCCTGCGCGGTCATCCTCAATATATGAAGATATTCTGCAGTGGATTGAATCGATGCGCCTGAAGGCAGACAAGACGTGGTCGCAACAGTTGCTTGACCTGAAGCAGCGTGTGGAGCATGCGCAGCAGCCGGGGTTCCTTTCCTGGGAGCGCCAGCGGCTCATGGTTCATGCGGCAAAAACGGCGCTGGCGGCGGCACTGTGCTGGTGGCTGGCGCTGCGCTTCGGGCTGCATGATGGCTACTGGGGCGCCATCAGCGCGATTATCGTGCTGCAGTCGAACATGGGCGCGACGGTGACCGCATCGCGCGACCGGCTGATCGGAACGTTGATCGGCGGGGTGCTTGGGTTTTCATTTTCGCTGTTCGGCGTGCTGCCGTGGAACTACATTCTGGCCGTGCTGCTGGCGGTGATTGTGTGCGGGCTGCTGGGCCTGCGCAGCAGTTCGCGGCTCGCCGGAGTGACGATTACGATCATCATGCTGGTGCAAAAGGGTGGTTCGCGCTGGGGACTGGCGCTGGATCGCGTGGGCCAGGTGGTGCTGGGCATCGTGGTCGCCCTGGCAGTGACGACGCTGGTGCTGCCCGACCGCGCGCGCTTGCGGCTGCGCGATGGGCTGGCGCAGGAGTTCCTGGTGCTGGGCGCATTTTTCGACGCCATCATGCAGGGCTTTCGCGGCGCGCCCGCTGAAAACCTGGCCATGCTGCGCGGCGATGCCCTGGCCATGCTGCGCGGAAACAATCAGCTTCTGGAAGCGGCGCGCAGCGAGCCATCGGGCGGACCGGGATGGCGCGAGGGGTTGGCGACGCTTTCGCAGTTTGGACGGTCGCTCTTCGATGCGCTCGTCGCACTGGAATTCTCAGTGCAGGACACCAGCGAGTTCGGCTATGCGCAGCAACTGGAGCCTGCGCTGGGAACATTGACGAAGGACATCTGCACAGGATTCCGGCATGTGGCAGGCCGGATTCACGAATGGCGATTCGACGTTGCGCCGCGCATGAGCCTGGAAGAGGACATTGCGGAACTGGAATCGCGCATGAACGTGGTGCGGCCCATGGGAATTGGATTTTCGCAGACCGAGATCCTGCGCGCGTATGCTGTCCAATTGCACCTGAAGCAGCTTGCGCGGCTGCTCAGAGCTTCGAGAGTTGAGACCAGCCTCGCCGTCGGAGAGGCCGAGGAGTAAGCGAGCTTTCCACCCACCCTTCGCAGCGCAACGCGAAGGATGGGGGCACCCGATTCTCAATTGCGGTGAGACAATCTTATGCGAAAAAGGCGCGCAGCGCTTCGACGCAGGCCTCGATCTCAGCGGGTGTAACAGCGTAGCCGAAGCGCAGATGGCCTTCACCCTGAGCGCCGAAGACGGAGCCTGGAATGGTGGCGATGTGCGCTTTTTCAAGCAGAATCTGCGCGGCAGTACGGCTGTTCTTGTGAATTCTTTCGACGTCGGGAAATGCGTAGAACGCGCCCGCGGGCGGTGCGCAGTCCAACCCCACATCATTGAGGCCGGCCACCAGCAGATCGCGGCGCTTGCGATACTCCTCGCGAATGCGCGCGATTTCAGTTTCCGGCGTGGTGAGCGCCTGGATCATGGCGTATTGCACGGGCGTGGCGACGCCGTTTGTAGAGTAGAGGACGATCTTGCGCAGGGCGGTCATGAAGGGCTCTTTGGCCACCGCGTAGCCGGCGCGCCAGCCGGTCATGGCATAGGTCTTTGAGAACGTGAATGCCGTGATGGTGCGTTCGGCCATGCCGGGCAGCGAAGCGATGGAGAAATGCTCGCCGTCGTAAACCAGGTCCTCGTAGGCTTCGTCAGCGATAACGATCAGGTCGCGTTCAATGGCAAAGGCGGCGACCTCTTCAGCCTCGGCACGAGTGAATACCAGGCCGCTGGGATTCTGCGGCGTGTTGTAGTAGATGGCGCGCGTCTGCGGCGTGGAGAACTGCGCCAGAGTGTTGCGAATGCCGTTGCGACGCGCGGTGATGGTGGGCACAAGCAAGGGCCGCGCCTGCGCGCCTGTGACGAGATCGCCGATCGGAGTCCAATAGGGCGAGAAGACCAGCGCGTCGTCGCCGGGATCGAGCACGCTCTGAAAAGCTGCGTACAGGCCCTGCGATCCGCCGACGGTGGCGATCACTTCATCCGTGGAGACATCGATGCCGTTCTTCGCTGCAAGCTTCGCGACCAAAGCCTTGCGCAGCGGCAGCACGCCGGAGGATGGCGCATAGTGCGTCTCATTCTGAACCAGCGCCTTGATGGCCGCGTACTTGACTGCTTCGGGCGTCTCGAAATAGGGCTCGCCGCCATGGAACATATGAACCTGGAGGCCTTCACCGCGGAGCGCCATCACCTTGTTACGAATCTGCACAATGTCAGAGAATCCAACCTCATCGAGGCGCTTCGCCAACCGGATCCCGCTCTGTTTCGTCGCCGCCATTTCAGTTTCCTCTCGTTCTTCAATCGGGGAAGCTTCTGCTTCAAGCATATCCGATTGCGGCCGGGGAAGCGCGCATCAGACCGCGAGCAACTCGGTGTAGACCGCCATGCCGACTACCGCGTCAGCGCCGAGCAAGTCCAGCGCATCCACCTCCTGCTGGCTGCGAATGCCGCCGGCCACAATGAGTTGGCGCAGGGTGAGCTTGCGGAGACGCGCGGCTGTTTCGATGGGGAAGCCCTGCAAAAGGCCCTCGCCATCGACATGTGTGTAGAGAAATGCGGCGGCATGGGCTTCGAGTTGAGGGATGGCCGCGTCGGGCGTGAGGGCGACCTGGGCCTTCCAGCCTTTGACGGCGATACGGCCGTTCTTGGTGTCGATTCCGGCGACGATGCGGTCGGCGCCAATTGCGGCGGCGAGGGAGGCGGCGAATTCTGTGTTGACGGTTCCCTGCTCTGAAAACAACGCGGAGCCAATGATGACGCGCTTTGCGCCAGCGTCGAGAACCTGGCGGGCGTGGTCGATGGAGTGAATGCCGCCGCCGGCCTGAACCGGGAGACGCTTGGCAATTTGCGCGACGAGCACTGAATTGTCGCCCTGGCGCATAGCGGCGTCGAGGTCGATCAACTGGACTAAGGGAAAGCCAGAAAACTTCTCGATCCAGTATTCGAAGTCATCGAAAGCGAGGCGGAGTTTTTCGCCTTGCACGAGTTGGACGATGCGGCCGCCTAATAAGTCGATGGAAGGAATCAGCATGGAAGCCTCACGGAAACACCGGCGCGGGCCAACTCTTCTTTGAGCGAACGTGCACTCGATACGCCGAAGTGAAAGATGCTTGCGGCCAGCGCAGCGTCGGCCTTGCCGCGTGCGAAGACATCCGTAAAGTGTGCTACAGTTCCCGCGCCGCCGGAGGCGATGACGGGGATGCTCACTGCCTCGCTGACAGCAGCGGTGAGTTCGCAATCGAAGCCGGCGCGGGTGCCGTCTGAGTCCATCGAGGTGAGCAGGATTTCGCCTGCGCCTCGCTGTTCGGCTTCACGCGCCCATTCAACGACTCGACGGCCTGCAAGTTTGCGGCCTCCCTGCACGAAGACCTGTGCATCGCGAACGGGATCTGCGGCGTCGGGATCGCGGCGTGCATCGATGGCGACGACGACCGCTTGCGCACCGAAGCTGCGGCCGATGGCGCTGATCAAAGTTGGATCGGCGAGAGCCGCGGAGTTGACGCTGACCTTGTCCGCGCCGGCTTCAAAGACTTGCGCGGCATCGTCGGCGGAGCGAATGCCGCCGCCTACGCAGAAAGGCACAAATAGTTCACGCGCGGTGCGGCGAACGGTGTCGAGCAGCGTGGCGCGGCCTTCGTGGGTCGCGGTGATGTCGAGAAGCACGATTTCGTCGGCGCCTTCGCGGGCGTGACGTGCGGCGAGGGCGGCGGGGTCGCCGGCGTCAATGATGTCCACGAACTGAACGCCTTTGACGACACGGCCGGCGTGAACGTCGAGGCAGGCGATGATGCGCTTGGTGATCATGGCTTCCTCTTCACAACGTGGCGGGCTACCAGGTCGTTGAGTTTGACTCGTTGCTCTTCTGAGAAAACCTTCGTCGGAACAAAAATGAATCGTGATTTCGCCAGATAGAAGAGCGTTATCTTGTCGTTTTGTACAAATTCGACGATTGCATTCCAGAGAATCTTTCCTTCGCACAAGCCCGGCGTCTCTGTGATGATTCGCTCGTCGTCGATATCGATAGTCAAAGGCAAATCAGACTGAGAATGAGGAAAGATGTTGCCGAACTGCTTCTTTGTTGAATAGAAGTAGAGCAGGGGCAAGAGCAGAAAACAGATCGGAACCGCCAATAGACCAGGAGGGTTACGCGTAAGGTAATCTTTCTCCGTGAAAAAGCCAATCAAATCACAGCAAATCAGCACAAATCCGACTACCGGCATAAATGTAAAAAGATTAAGAGGTGATCTCCATCTACCTCTCTGCCTGTAATGGAGTCTGAGCGCGTTCCGATAATCAGTCAAAGTGACCTTATAACAGGCCTGCATTATTTCACCTCCAAGAAGTTCTTGAGAATCTTCAGGCCGGTCGGGCCGGATTTTTCTGGATGGAACTGAACCCCCATTACATTGCCGCTCTCGACTGCCGATGCGAAGGGCTCGATGTAGTGCGTGATGGCGGCTGTGTCTGTAGTAACAGGAGCTTTGTAGGAGTGTGTGAAGTAGACGAATTCACCCGGCTCAACACCGGCGAGCAGGCGGGAACCAGCGCGCACTTCGAGCGAGTTCCAACCTACGTGGGGAACTTTTTCGCGACCTTCGGGAAAGCGGGCGCATTGTTCTGGAAAGTGGGCGAGGCCAGGCTGACCGGGCGCTTCGCTCGATCCGGCGTAGAGCCATTGCATGCCGACGCAGATGCCCAGAAATGGAACGCCGCGCGCGATGGCTGCGCAAATGGCGGGCGTAAGGCCGGTCTTGTCGAGATAGTTTGTGGCGGCAAAATGGCCTACGCCGGGGAGGACGATGCGCTCGGCGGATTCGACAGGAGCGAGATCGCCATCGGTGACCACGGGCTCTGCGCCTAGATGACGAAGCGCCTTGAGCACTGAGGTGAGATTGCCCGCTTTGTAGTCGATGACGGTTACGCGCATTACAGCAATCCTTTGGTCGAAGGCAGCATGTCGCCGAGTTGCTTGTCTTTGGAGCAGGCTACGCGGAGGGCGCGGGCGAAGGCTTTAAAGATGGCTTCGATCTTGTGATGATTGGAGCGGCCGTACATGGTCTTCACGTGGACGTTGGCGCGTGCGCCGCGGGCGAAGCCTTCAAAGAAGTCGGTGACGAGTTCGCTTTGCAGATCGCCGACCAGGCGCGTGCGGACCTTGGTGTCAACGGCGAAGGCGGCGCGGCCACTGAGATCGACCGCGGCGACGGCGAGGGTTTCATCCATGGGCATGAGAAAGTAGCCGGCGCGCAGAATGCCGCGCTTGTCGCCGAGTGCGCGGTCAAAGGCTTCACCGAGCGCGATGCCCACGTCTTCCACAGTGTGGTGTTGATCGACATCGAGGTCGCCGTCGCACTTGAGTTCGAGATTGAATGCGCCGTGACGCGTGAACAGCTCCAGCATGTGATCGAAGAAACGGATGCCGGTGGATATTTTGTATTGGCCGCGGCCTTCTATGACGAGATGAAGATCGATGCGGGTCTCTGCTGTGTGGCGCTCGACGCTGGATGTGCGCGTCTTCGATACGACTGCGGCTTTTGCATTTTTCATTGCGCGTTTGCTCCGAGATTGAGGGCTGCGACAGTTTGATTGAGGGCAACGATGGCCTGTTGCATCTGCTCACGGGTTCCGACGGTGATGCGAACGCGTCCATCGCAGCCGGGGTCGTTGGAGCGATCCCGAACCAGAACGCCCGCGGCGCCCATGAGGCGCACGAACTCCGCGTGCTGCGGGCCGATTTCGATGAGGACGAAGTTGGCGCGGCTGGGCCAACGGCGAAGGCCGGCCGCATCAAGTGCGGCTTCAAAGTCCGCGCGCGCGGCGAGCACTTCGCCGACATACCAATTTAGATAGGCCCTGTCTTCAAGCGCGGGTGGAAGGCACGCGAGCGCGAGCGAGTTGACGGAGTAAGGTGAGAGAACGCGGCGAATCCAGCGCATCAATTCAACTGGACCGGCGAGTACGCCAAGGCGCAGGCCTGCTAGTCCGTAAGCTTTTGAGAAAGTGCGCGCAACGATCAAATTGGGCAGCGTGTCGATCAGGTCAATGACCGTCTCGCCGTGGAAATGGAAGTAGGCTTCATCAACCAGGAGGACTGCCTGCGGCGCGTGGCGCACGAGTTCGAGCAACTGCGCACGCGTGGCTACAGTGCCGGAAGGGCTGTTGGGGTTGGCGATGGCGATGATCTTGGTGCGCGGTGTGACGGCGGCGAGCAAGCGATCGAAGGGAAACCTAAGATTGTCCTCAGCGAGTACTGGGACAACGGTGGCGTCGGTGGCCGAGGCGTAGACCTCGTACATGGTGTAGGTGGGGACGGGAAGCAGGAGTTCGGCACCGGCTTCGAGAAAGGTCTCGAAGAGAACGTGAATGGCTTCGTCGACACCGTTGGTGAGCGTGAGTTGCTCGGGGCGCACGTTGAGATGCGCGGCGACGACGGCTTCGACGGGCTGGCGTTCGGGATAGCGGGTGAGCTGGCTGGTGGAGATTTGCGCCAGCGCTTCGCGGACTTTGGGCGAGCAGGCGAGCGTGTTCTCGTTGAAGTCGAGGCGGAGGGCGTCGCGGCAGCCGAGCGGAGGGTGGTACTCCTTCATGGCCTGCACGCGGGCGCGCGGCGCTGGTTGAATAACTGTGACGGAATCAGGCACGGGGCCTCCTGGTTAAGCGAGTGCGAATTGCTTCGGCGTGGGCGGTGAGGCCCTCGGCTTCGGCGAGCAGTGCGGCTTGCGGGCCGAGGGTGCGCATGGCCTGCGCCGAGTACTGCTGCACGGTGATGAGTTTGACGAAGTCGTTAACGCTGAGGCCGCCGCGCGCACGGGCCATCCCGCCGGTGGGCAGCGTGTGATTGGGTCCGGAGATGTAATCGCCCATGGGTTGCGCGGACCAGCGGCCGATGAAGACGGAGCCCGCGTTCTGCACCCAATCGAGATCGCCAGGCGCGTCGACGGTGAGGTGCTCAGGGGCGAGGCGATTTGTGATCTGATGGGCTTCATCGATGGTGGACGCGAGGATCACGAGGCCGTTGCGATCTAGAGCTGCACGCGCGATCGTGTTTTTGGCGCTTCGCGCTTTTGCTTCTTGGACGACCTCTTTCGCCAAGTCTGCGCAGGTGGTGATGAAGATGGCGAGCGCTTCGGGATCGTGCTCGGCCTGCGCTACAAGGTCGGAGGCGATGTCGGCGGGGTTGCCGCGCTCGCTGGTGACGACGATCTCGGTGGGGCCGGCGAGCATGTCAATGGCGCAGTCGAACGCGACGAGACGCTTGGCGGCGGTGACGTAAAGATTGCCGGGACCAACGATTTTGTCGACACGCGGGATGGTCGCGGTACCGTATGCCAGCGCGGCGATGGCGTGCGCGCCGCCCCGACGATAAAACTCGGTGATACCGAGAAGATGCGCGGCAGCGAGGGTTTCAGGCGCGGGCTTGGGTGAGACAACCACGATGCGCGCAACGCCAGCGACCTGCGCGGGGATCGCGGTCATCAACAGCGTGGAGGGCAGTGGATGACGGCCGCTGGGAACGTAGCAGCCGACGGAGGCGAGCGGACGAACGAGTTGGCCGGTGGTGAGGCCGGGGATGGGCTCCTCACTCCACGAGGCAGGAAGTTGATTGATTGCGAAGGCGCGAATTTGTTCAGCGGCGATGGTGAGCGCCTGGCGCAATGCGGGGGTGGTTGCTTCCCATGCGGCGAGCATTTCTTCCTGCGTGACGCGAAGATTTGTCTCGTCTTGCAGGCCGTCGAATTGGACCGCGTAACGCAAGAGAGCGCTGTCGCCATGCTTGCGCACATTGGCGACGATGCGCTTGACGGCGGGAAGAACGGTGTCGAGGGCTACGCTGCCGCGGCTCTCAAGCGCGGCCAACGTTGCTTCCGTCCGCGATGCCGATTTGCCCGTGGTGCGAACGATCTTCAATTTGGTGCTCCCCTTTTGTTGGTCTTACCCGCCAGTCGATGCATGCGGTGCAACAGCTTAATGATTGCGCAACCGTGGAGCTTTGTTTATGGGAGAGGCTGAGCGCCCAGCTGTGCGACCCAGGCGGCCTTCTTCTCTTTGAGCATGCGGTCGATCAGAAGCGGATCGATCGCCTCGTCCGTGCCGTCGACGATCTCGTAATCGAATGCCTGCTCTCCATGGGCGTTCCAATCCGCCTGGAGCGTCTGCGACTGATGGAGGCCGCCGCGCAACATGAACCAGCATGCATTCTTCGTCGCACTCAGGTTGCGGGATATGCCTACCCATGTGCGACCCGTCGCCGAACATCGGACTGCGTACGCACCGAGCAACGGCTTCTTCTCTTTGAATTCTCGAACTGAGGCTTTTCTCGATTCCTTCGAATTCATGGTCATTTCCATTCAGAGCCTCCTTTCAGAGCACAACTTTATTGAGCGGGTATTCGACGATGCCAGTGGCCTTCGCGGCTTTCAACCTGGGAATCACGTCACGGGCTACGCGCTCGTCGACGATTGTATTCACGGCGACCCAGTCGGAGTTGCTGAGTTGGGAGACGGTGGGCGAGTTCAATGCGGGCAGCACAGCGAGGACGGCTTCGAGGTTGTCGCGCTGGACGTTGAGCATGAGGCCGACCTGCGATTGCGCGTCGATGGCGCCGCGCAGCATCAGCGCAATCTGATCAATCTTCTCGCGCTTCCACGGATCGGCGAGCGTGGCCTTACCGGCGATGAGATGGGTTTCGCTTTCGAGCACGGTGTCAATGATCTTGAGATGGTTGGCCTTGAGCGAGCTGCCGGTCTCAGTGACTTCAACGATAGCGTCGGCGAGCGTGGGCGGCTTGACTTCTGTTGCGCCCCAACTGAATTCAACCTTTACGTTGACGCCTTTGGCGGCGAAGTAACGCTTGCTGACTTCGACGAGTTCCGTAGCGACGATTTTGCCTTCGAGGTCTTCTGCGCGTTCAAAACCGCTGCCTTCAGGCACTGCGAGGACCCAACGAACCTTGCGGCGAGTCTGCTTGGAGTAGGTAAGCGGAGTGACGCTGGTGACATCGAGGCCGCTCTCGACCACCCAGTCGATGCCGGTGAGGCCGGCGTCGAGTACGCCGTGATCGACGTAGCGCGCCATCTCCTGGGCGCGGATGAGCATGCACTCGATTTCGGGATCGTCGATGGAGGGAAAGTAGGAGCGGCCGTCGGCGTAGATGTTCCAGCCGGCCCGTTTGAAAAGAGCGATGGTGGCATCTTGCAGGCTGCCTTTGGGGATGCCGAGTCTGAGCTTATTGGCCACGGGATTCCTCTTTCTGATTGGGTTGCTGGAGGTCTGCGCCGAAGGGGAGCGGCTTGGTGAAGCAACTGACGGTGCCTTCGTGGCAGACGAGGCCGTCTCCCTCGACCTCGACGCGAAACAGGATCGTGTCGTTGTCGCAGTCAGTGGATGCGGAGATGACGCGCAGGCGGTTGCCGCTGGTTTCGCCTTTCATCCAGAGCTTCTGGCGGGTGCGGCTCCAGAAGGTGACGAAGCCTGTCTCCAGCGTCTTGGCGTAGCTGACGGAATTGAGAAAGCCGAGCATCAGCACTTCGCCGGTGCGCGCATCCTGCACGATGCCGGGAGCGAGGCCGTCCATTTTTTCGAAATCTACCCATTCCATGGGTTTGCACCTCTCGTTTAAATTTGCGCAACGAAAAAAGCCCGCCGGGCTTGATTGCCGGCGGGCTTGGTAACTCTTCGATCTGGATGGCCGTCTAGTTCAGGCCATGGCAGTCCGCCGGCATGGATGTCCCATGATGGTGGTGGTGACCGTGATGGCGGTGGCTCTGCATCTGTATTGAAGCTAAGGGAAAACCCGCCGCGGTGTCAACTGGTTGGGTTGCGGCGGAGCGGGATGAGGCGGAGAATGGATGGGTGCGAGCGAGGGTCAATTGGACGGTCTGGGCAGGCGTGTTTCTTTACGCTAGCCTTTGTGGACTGGCGCAGAATCAGGATCGGAGTCCCGCAACGGCGTCGCAGACATCCGCGTCTGCGTTGGCGCCGGAGGCTCGTGTCGATATCAACATGGCCACTTTGGATGAGTTGTTGAAGGTTCCTGGATTGACGCGACCGTGGGCCGAACGGATTGTGCGCTTCAGGCCGTACCGCACCAAGGCGGACCTGAAGGAAAAGGGCGTGGTGAGCGGTGAGGTCTACGAGCGCATCAAGGATTATGTGATTGCGCATCGGGAGAAGCAGTAGACGCGAGGCGATGTTTCAAGGTCCGCGGGACCTCCAAAGTTCCTGAGAACGCCCGAAAAACAGAAGCAGATCCTTCGACTCACCACCCCCAGGCTGAAAAACGCCTGGGGCCCCTTTCGCTCAGGATGACAGACCTCATTTGCCATGAACTTTTGAGATGCGGTCATTTTTAGCGGTAACTCGCCGACGCGAGTCAAGATACTCAGAATGACAGCAATGAGAAACCGCCCTACATTCGTTGCTTGGACAATGCTGCTATGCAACGACGGGCGCTTCCGCGTCCTTGTCGCCGCGCTGAAGCAGCCGGCTCACGATCACGTAGAGCACGGGAATGAAGACCAGGTTGAGCACGGTGGAGAGCAGCATTCCGCCGACGATGGTGGTGCCCACGGAGCGGCGGCCCAATGCGCCGGCGCCGGTGGCGAAGACTAGGGGCAGCACGCCGAGAATGAACGCAAACGAGGTCATGAGAATGGGGCGCAGGCGAAGTTCCGCTGCTTCAATGGCGGCTTCGGCGATGGAGCGCCCTTTGCGGCGAAGCTGCTCGGCGAACTCGACGATCAGAATCGCATTCTTGGCGGACAGGCCGATGAGCATGACCAGGCCGATCTGGCAGTAAACATCGTCCACAAGGCCGCGCATCTGAACCAACGCCAGCGCACCGAGCACGGCCATGGGCACGGCGAGCAGGATGATGAAGGGCAGCGCGAAGCTTTCATACAGCGCCGACAGGGTGAGGTAGACGACGAGAATACCCAGGGCAAAGATGATGATTGCCTTGCCGCCGGACTCGATTTCGTCGAGCGTGAGGCCTGTCCACTGGTAGCTCATACCGGGCATCATCGATTGCGTGGCCAGATTCTGCATGGCGATAATTCCCTCGCCCGAACTGAAGCCCGGCGCGGCGGAGCCATCGATTTCGACGGAACGGAAGAGGTTGTAGTGGGTGATGACGGGCGGCCCGGAGCTGTCGACTACGGTAGTCAGGTTGTCGAGCGGAACCATCTGCCCGGAGTCGGAGCGCACGTAGTAATTGTGCAGATCCTTGGCTGTCATACGGAAGGCCTTGTCAGCCTGTACAAAAACCCGATAGGTGCGGTTGTTGTAGTCGAAGTCGTTGATATATTCCGATCCCATGAAGACGCCCAGGGTGCTGGTGATCTGGGAGAGCGGAATATTCATTGTCTTGGCTTTCTCGCGATCGATGGTGACCAGTTCCTGGGGATCGTTGGCGGAAAATGTCGTGATGAGACCCTTCAGATCCTTGCTGGCGCGGCTGCTGTTCACAATCTTGTGGGCAATTTTGTCGAGGTCGGTAATGGTGTTGCCGCCCTGGTCCTGCAACTCAAACTGAAAGCCGCCGAAGCTACCAACGCCATTCACTGCGGGCGGCTCGAACATGGCCACCAGTCCGCCATTCTGAGCAAAGAGGAGGCTGCTCAACTTGGGTGAGAGATCCGCCACAATGTCGGCTGCGGAGTGGCCCTTGCCGCGCCTCTGATTGGACGGTTTGGTGCTCACAAACATAAGGCCCTGGTTGGCGGCGCTGCCAGAAAAGCCGAATCCCATGATGGCGAAGGAACCAATAATGTCGGGGTTGCTGGCGATGATGGCCTCGGCGCGGTCAGACAGTGCGCCGGTGTAGGCGAGCGAGGAGCCCGGAGGCGCCTGCACGATCACCAGGAGATAGCCCTGATCTTCCTGGGGAATGAAGCCGGTGGGCACGCGCTGGTACATCCACACCGTTGCGGCCAGGCCTGCAAAGAAGACCAGCAGCAACAGGTAGCGCACGTTCAACGCGACATGAATGACTTTGCCGTAGGTGCGCGAGAGCCAACTGACCGCGGCATCGGCGCCATGGATGAATGCGGCGAAGGCGCGAGAGAGCGGGCGAATGTGGAGGAAGTCCAACTGCCTGGGGCGGCTTTCTTCGCCGCGCAGCAGCATGGCCGACAGGGCCGGCGAAAGCGTGAGCGCGTTGAAGGCCGAGATGGCGATGGCGAACGCGATGGTGAGCGAGAATTGCCGGTAAAGAATGCCGGTGGTGCCGGGGAAAAACGAGACCGGCACAAACACGGCGATGAGCACTAGTGACGTGGCGATCACGGCGCTGGTGACTTCGCCCATTGCGTGCGACGTGGCCTCGTGAGGATCGGAATGCTCCATGGCGATGTGGCGCTGCACGTTTTCGATGACCACAATGGCGTCGTCGACAACCAGGCCGGTGGCTAGCGTGATGCCAAACAGCGTGAGCGAGTTGATGGAGAAGCCGAAGAGCTTGACGAAGGCAAAGGTTCCGATCAGCGAGACGGGAATGGTGACGGCGGGGATGATGGTGGCGCGCCAGTCGAGGAGAAAGAGGAAGATAACGATGATGACGATGGCGATGGCCTCAGCCAGCGTGATCATCACTTCGCGAATGGAGTCGCCGACCACGGTGGTGGAGTCAAAGGCGACGGCATATTTGAGGCCGGGTGGAAAATGCTTGGACAACTCAACAAGGGCGGCCTTGGCCTGGCGATCGACTTCCAGCGCGTTGGCGTTGGAGAGTTGCTGGACGCCGATGCCCGTGCCCGCAAATCCAGAGAATTTCAGCGAAGTGCTGTAATCCTCGGCGCCCACTTCGGAGTGGCCCACATCCTTGAGCAGCACCAGGCCGTTGGCGGAGTTCTTGACGATGATGTTGTCAAACTCGGCGGGGCTGGTAAGGCGGCCGACCACGCGCACAGGAACCTGGAAGGTCTGCGTCGAATCCGATGGCGGCTGGCCAAGCTGGCCCGCGGGGATCTCGACATTCTGTTCGACGAGGGCATTAACCACATCGGTAGCGGTGAGCGAGCGAGCCGCGAGGCGCTCTGGATCGAGCCAGACACGCATGGCGTATTTGCGCTCGCCGAAGATCATGACATCGCTCACGCCGGGGACGCGCTTGAGGGCGTCCTTCACATAGACGTCGAGGTAGTTGGAGATGAATTCAGGCGAGTAGCGGCCATCTTCCGCGTAAAAGCCGGCGCCGAAGACGAAGTTGAAGTTGGATTTGGTGATGGTGACGCCGGTAGCGTTGACGGCCGCGGGCAAGCGGCCGGTGACGCTGGCCACGCGATTCTGCACGTCGACTGCGGCGATGTCGAGATCGTAGCCGGTGGTGAAGGTGACGGTGATGGTACTGAGGCCGCTGTTGGTGCTGGACGAACTGATGTAGCGCATTCCCTCAACGCCGTTGATGGCCTCTTCAAGCGGAATGGTGACGGCCTTCTCAACCGTGTCGGCGTTGGCGCCCACGTAACTCGAGGTGACGATCACCTGCGGAGGAGTCAGTGTGGGATACATGGCGATGGGAAGGTTGGGAATGCACACCGCTCCCGCCAGAATGATGAGTAGGGCGCAGACCGTGGCGAACACAGGCCGACGGATAAAGAAATCGACGAACAAGATGAGCCTTCCTTTTTTTGCTTGCAGCCGGCGCGACATGATGGACGCCGCTGCACGCCTCCCGCCGGAGGCGCTTAATCAGTTGCGCTTCAGGCGCCCGGCAGCGGTATCACCGGCATATTGTTCACCAGGAATTGTGTGCTGGACACGATCACCTTGTCGCCTGCCTTCAATCCCGAAGTGACGGAATAGGTGTTGCCCACCGTGTCTCCCAGCGTGACCGGCACCTGCTGCGCCGACCAGTGGCCGTTCTGTTGCTGCGCGACAAAGACGAAGCTTTGACCGCCCTGGCGGGTGACCGCGAGCACTGGAATCACCGCCATGGCCTCGGTGCTCCAGATGACGCGCGCCTTGATCAACTGGGCATTGCGCAGCATTTCAAGCGACGCATGCACCGGCGCCTTCACCAGAATGCTCTGCAGGGTGGGGTCCACTTCAGGCGAAATGAAATCGATGTTGGTCTTCTCAATCAGGGTTTCGTTGGTGTCGAGCAAGTCGACCGCCAGCCCCATGCGAACCTGGCCGGCGCGCTCGGTGGGCACGTAGATGTAGGCCTCGAGGTCCTTGTTCTCATCCACCGTTGTCAACACAGTAGCGGAGGAAACGTAGTCGCCGAGGTGCACCGGGATGTCGCCCACAACGCCGTCAAACGGCGCGCGGATGGTGTAATAGGCGAGCTGCTCTTCCTGCGTCTTGCGCAGCTCAACGGCCGACTCGTAGTCCGCCTTGGTGTTGCTGAAGGCCTGCTGCGCCTGGTCGAAGGCGTCGCGGCTGGTGACGCCGGCTTCAAACAGCTTGCGCTGGCGATCGATCTCCAGCACGTTGTAGTCGTAGAGGGCCTTCTTCTGGCGCTCGGTTGCGCGCGCTGATGCAACCGTGGCGACCTGGTGCTCGGGATCGATGTTCATCAGCACCTGGCCCGACTTTACATGGTCGCCGGAGCGGGCGAGGATCTGCGTGAGGCGGCCATCCACCTGCGGCTGCAGTGTGGCCGAGCGGCGCGACTTGACGGTTGCCACGTATTCGCTCGACTGCGGCACCGGGGAGAGTTTGACAGTGGCCAACTGCACCGGCATGCCCTGCATGGCGGGGCCGGCCGGCGGCGCGGCTTTCTTCTGACAGCCGGCGGCCGCAAGTCCGATGAATACCATGCAACTGAATCCAAGAATGCGTTTCAACGTGCTCATCCTCATTCGATCTTTCACTTCATCTTGCCTGTGGTCGATCTTGCATGCGTCCGAATCCCTGCAGGCGGAAGATCAGGTTTGTAGCGAAACGATTGCAGCGCCTTGTGGCGCCCACGCTGTTTTTTGGTGCGGCCATCGATGCCGGGGCGAAAGCAAGCCCGGAAGCGGGCCGCTCAACCGCGGAATACCGCTTGCACAATTCTTTTCTATTGTGACGCTTGGGGCAGCCCCATCGACGCAAAAAGTTTGCGATGCGGGATGCGAATTGCACAGAAGGACGCGATACCTGTGCAAGTGCGACGCGGAAGATGGCGGCGCCCGTGCAGCTTTTGACACGGCCCTCTCAAGTTGATAGCCTTCATATGGGCGTTCACGGCCGATTGAAGCCGCTTCCGACCCTGCAGAGCGTCCCCGTCGTCTAGCCCGGCCTAGGACACCGCCCTTTCACGGCGATAACACGGGTTCAAATCCCGTCGGGGACGCCAACAAACCAAAGGACTTATCGAAAATCACCCTCAAAAGTTGGCGTCCGATAGCTCCCATTAAGCAGTTCCCTCCGGTTCTTTATCCTTCCCACCAGTGACCATACGCACGATCCGATGTTGTGCTTGACGCTTGAGTTCGGTGACTCCTTGCGCATAGACATTCATCGTGACCGAGATATTTGCATGGCGCAGCAACTCCTGCACGGTCTTGATGTCTTCACCATTTGCTTTGAGCAAAGTGGCGAAGGTGTGCCGGAACGTGTGCCAGCCGATTTTGCCGGGAATGCCGGCGGCCTTCGCGGCAGGCTCAAGATGCGCCCGATACAAAGTGCCTGGCCAGTACGGTTGTTTCCCGTCCTTGGCCGGACTGGCAAAGACCCAGTCCTCCGGCTTTGGATAGCCGCTGTTCTGGCGCCAACTCCAGAGAGCCTCAGCGAGTTCGGCGTCCATCGGAACCGGCTTGCGGCTTGCTTCCGTCTTGCAGTCGCCGATGTGTTGCAGTGAAATCGAGCGGGTCACTGAAATCTCGAAGTTCTCGAAATCAATGTCCTGCCACTGCAAGGCGAGGAGTTCGCCGATTCGCAACCCGGTCGATACATCCACGAGCGCCATTGTGCGCACGGGTTCCCGGAGATGCGTGAGCAGCGCCTGAATCTGGACGATGCTCAGAACAACCGGGATGCGCGACCGCTTCGCGCTCTGACGAACGCGACTGATGGGATTTTGGTCGTGCCATTCCCATCGCATAGCGTGATTGAAAATCGCGTGCATCATGTTGCGAATCTTGGCTCGGCTCCCATTCAAGAGTGGAAGCGATTTGAGCCACTCCTCCACTGCAACCGATTTCACATCGCGCAGACGATAGGACTTCCACCGAGGAAGAATCCATTTACGGAGATAGCCTTCATACGTCTCGCACGTTGCAAATGTCTTGCCTGCGTCCTCGCCCATTTCCTTCAACCGGTAGTGTTCGACGAGTGTGTCGAAACTGATCGCCTGAATCTGAGCACGAGGGGATTCCATGTTGATGTTTGCCCGGAGAGCGGAAACCGCCCGCATTGCAGCAGCCTCCGTTGGATAGTCCTTAATGGAACCCAGAATGACGCTGCGCCGTTTTCGCAATCCGTCAATTTGAATTTCATACCATCTGTACTCCCAGGTCTTCTGACCTGAGCGCTCTCTGAGCCGTAAACTTCCGTCTTGGTATCGTGTCCGTCTCAATGCGTCCTCCTTATGCGTTGAGAGGCCACGGATGGCTATCTACAAGCATAAAGCCGCATCGCTACCGTGAGGCAGCCGATTTGAGGGTTAAGTTTTTGCGATCTTGCGGTCAACTTGCAGCGCGCTCGCTCCGGTTGAACCACTCGTTCAAGTCGGACGCGCGAAACCGCCATAGTTTGCCGATGTGCGTGCCGCGGATCTCGCCGCGCCGCGCCAACTTCTGCAAAGTCTTGTGGTGGATTTGCAGCAAGTCCGCCGCCTGCTCACTGTTCAGGAGAGGCTCGAATTCGGTAACACCGAACCTGCTGCGACTGTCGATTCTGGAGGTAACTGGGGGAAAGGCATGTGCCATATCAGCCTCCTTTTCCCACACAATGCCCAAGTTTTCCACAAAAGTCCAAGACTTCTTCATGTGGCTTTGATAACGAGTGAGCATCAAGGAGGAAGCCAATGGAACGCGCTGGGACGCTTCGGTATAGGCCATCCGCCTTGGCGTTGCTCCGCGTCGAACAGCCTGACCTTTACAACCTTCTTAGGATTGGGAAAATGGGCTTGACTTCAATCGAATCGCGACATCCGGGCACCATTTCCGGAATACTGTCCTCATTACGTCTGCTGCGGCCGCCTGGAAATCCGCTGCGGTCATACTTTCCTCTGGCACCTGGAGCCAGACTGCGTCATGTATCGGCAACAATATGGAATCTGAGCCGAAGAGACGTGCAAGAGATAGGAGAGCATCTTTGAAAATCAATGAAGCGGTGCCTTGGACGACCTGATTCATGGCCCATCCTCTCTCACGTCTCGTCAGTTCCCCAGCGTGGCGTCGGACACGTCTGTTCCCCAGCGGAGTACTAACAAAGCTAAATTGGCGCAAGTCAGCTTCGCACTTACGTTTGAAGTCCGTCAACTCGGGAAACTGCTTAAAGAAATCGCCCACTGACCGAGCGTACTCCGACGGCCTATCCGATCTCGAGCTCCCCTCCAGCAGACGCGCAATCGACTCCAACTCCATGCCGTAGCAAAACGCAATAAACACTTGCTTGGCTAAATCCCGCTTTGATGTGTCATTGAACACGGCGCTACTCAATGAAGCGTAGACGTCTCCGGCATTGTATTGTTCCCGATACCGACCCGGACCGACAAATTGCGCCAGGACCCCGGGCTCGTACTGCGAGAAATCCAGATAAGCGCAACGCATTCCAGGGTCAGCAGAAAGCGCCCCTCTGAAGCTTCTCCTAAGCTGCTGAACGTTCGGAGAAGACGTCTGAATCCGCGCGGTCACGGTGCCCATGGCATCGAACGTCGGAAAGATTCTGCCCGCGCTCGTCGAGAATGTCAGCAAAAACTTGATGTTTCGATTCGCTTGAATCATCATTCGGAAGTCGCGGGCGAACTGCGACTTGTTGGCGGCCATCTTGAAGTAGGATTCAAGGTTCTTGGAGCCCGAAAACTCCTCAAGGCTGCCGGCATCCGTCTTCTGAATGAGAGGCAAAACCCTTCTGTAGGTAAGCCCGGTCGGGTTATGCTGCAGGGCCGCTCCAACGCGGAGCATCGCTTTGTATTTTTGAGATTTCGCCTCACTCAAAAACACCTGTGCCCGTGTCAAATCTACTCCGAGCCCCTTCATTTGCCGTTCGTACATTAGTTGCTGTACCGGTATTTCAATCCTGTTGAACCTCTCCAGTTCTCCAATCCTGTCTAATTCCGCGGAGATCCCGCCCCAGGCGTCTGCCGTTGCCTCGCTAACGCGTAGGAGTAATCTCTCCAGGCTGCCTTGGTCGGGGCGCGGCTTCGCCCCCTCAAGCAATCCGAAATAGAGCTCTTGCTCCAAAGGGGAAAGGCGCGTTAGCTGGAGCCATCTGAAGACTCTCCAGTCAGATTGTTCAAACTCACTCCTCGGGAGTCCCGAAGCCAACCGAAGAGCATTCCGGATATCGACAAGCATCGGGGCATTCAAGCCGCGTATTCGCAATCCTTCGATGAGCCGCTCGGCTTGAAACGTAAATGCGTAACCGGGTTCATCCAATAGCTGTTGGAGACCCACGATCCTGGGGTGATGGTCGTCATGCGCGCAGACCGCGAAGAGTGGCTCTGCCCCGGAAAACGGATCAGCAAAAAAGGAAATGAAACGATCAGGAGGCATATCCGACCTCCTGATTTACGAATTTCGTGATGGAGGGAGGCTCTAGCTCTTTGAAGTAGGCGCCCCTCGTGTTTCTTAGGTTCAAGAAAACGCCCTTGAGATCTTCTCGGACGTAGGGCGCCACATGCTGGCGAATTAGAGGATTGAAGGGAAGTTCGTGAACGCCAATGATCGTGCACCTCTGCCCAAGAAATGAGGTAAGCGATGCGAAATGCCGAGCGAGTATCCCCCTTTCAACTGGGGTGCCGAAGCGCCCTAGGTACAAGGTTGCACCGGCCCGGCTTGCGTTGTCCTCCCCGCTCTCAGCTAGGGCGAGCGCCGCGGCCACCAGTCGTTCATCTCTCCGTTGTTGCCGGAGCATCAAAAGCCAGAGTCTGTAGTCCTGCCAAGAATAGATACGGTGATTCGGATCAATCATGTACGCAACGAGCGCGTCAAGGTGGGCATCCCCGAGCTCGACGACCGAAAGATATTCAACGAATTCGGTAGTTGACGCAGGGTCGTTGGGAAGACTTTCTATGACCGCCTTCGTCATTTCTGAAAAGAATTCGGTTGGTACGGGCATATCCTTACATCCTGCGAGCCAAATCAGGCGGTTCACGCAAAACCGAAAGCTCTTGCTTTGTGTCTCCCCGGCACTTATTAGGAGGACCGCCTGTTCCCTCAAAGAATTCAAGGACCGTAGGATCGGCCACCTTGACCGAGTGTTCCAGGCCGCGTCGAGCGCCTGTACTTCAGGAGAAAGCTCGCTGAGATGTTTGGAAATTCTTTCGTCCCCGGCCGGGATTATTTCAGTCTTCAGGGCATTCACGGAGAGTCCGCGTTCTCTCAGCGCGATTATCAGAGTTTTCAGCGCTCTTCTAGCTGTCGGCGCATCGGGGCAAATAATCTTTATGTCGTCCATATAGCGGAAATACTCGTTCCCCGTCGCGATCAGGGTTCGATCGACGGGGATCATATAGATGTTGGCGAGGAAGGAAGAAGCGTCTCGGTTCTGTGGGATCCCACGAGCCGAGGAAAAAGACCAATCAGAGAGCCACTCGAAGAGGCGCTCAAGGCATTCCCGAACTCGGCCTTTCTCCTCCGCAGGGATTGGGAGCTCAGGCAACAGGCTCCGAAATGTATCTTTCAGACGGTCGATCTCGATGTATTCAAAATAGTTGGAGACATCCGTAGTCACCAGAATGTCCCCCTCCTTCAGCGCGGCCCGCACTCCCCCGTTGAAATCCTTCCAGGACTCCACAAACGGCTTGAATAGAGACCCGCGAGAGTTCTCGCGTGAATCATACCTGTGACTGAAGACCGTCCAATGCAGGCACTGATCAAAAAGCGGGACTAGGGCCGCCGCCGCGCCCTGAAATAGTAGGCGGTCTTGGATGCTCATTTCCAATGCATATCGCAACATGAATTTTGGCTTAGGGAGGTTGAAGAGGGTACTCTTTGACGCGGCGTACCGACCCTGGTTCCTCTCGTAATTCTCCCGGATGCTCCGCGCGAGAAGGCCGGAGTCGATCATGTCGCAGAATGCCTTCGGATCTGGGAACCAATCATCCCGGAGGTCCTTCCTTAACTGCTTGTAGAGCCATTGCTCTTCGAATTGCAGCGGTCCGATTGAAAGCGCCATCTTTGGGCTCTGATTGCGTTGCTGAGATTCTACAGGCAGGAGACCCCGTTTAAGCGAGACGTTGGGCGCATCCATAATGCGGGCAGGGTTTGCCGTGGCTTGCCTGGAACGTTTTACCGGAATTAGGAACGGAAAATTGGCCAGTGTCATGGATGCCGGCCGCCCTCACTCACACTCAATTGCTGGCCGCATCGGCGTTTATTCCGGAAACTAAAGATTCCCTCGCCAAATTGGGCACTTTTTGCTACCAATTCGGTAAGCGAGTTGGCACAGTCCGCAAAGCCGTGCTATTTTTTGCCCCGCCCTGGTCGGTTAGCGGCGTCATGACCTTTGATGGACAATCGGTTCACAAACACCCAGAAAACTCATTTAAGAATGCCCACCATGGAAATCTGAAAGGTCACTTGCCCCGCAAGGTAGCGGCCCCCAAAATTGCGTCAGGCACTCGCGCAAGAGCTTGAAACAAGGAGGAAACGCGACTTTTTCGCCGCGCCAGTGTCCAATCCAAATATGCGGATGTTCCTTGAAGGCGGTCCCCATGGATTTTCCCCCACCGCTTCGGAAGCTCCAATACGTGCTTGCTGTCGCTCGCGACTTGCACTTCCGCAAAGCCGCTGAGCGGCTCCACGTCTCGCAACCGGCAGTCAGCCGCCAGATTCGCGAATATGAAGAAGAGATCGGATTTGAAATCCTCCATCGCGATCACCATTTTGTATCGCTGACAAAGGCCGGGCGCGCATTCGTCGC
>Ga0224526_1000070_pt1 | contig 49784 bp, 37 predicted proteins | sample CBST25metaG_FD_179878 | JGI IMG/M metagenome (GOLD analysis project Ga0224526, IMG submission 179878) | Peat soil microbial communities from Stordalen Mire, Sweden - C.B.S.T-25 | ecosystem: Environmental > Terrestrial > Soil > Wetlands > Peat | place: Sweden: Norrbotten County, Stordalen Mire...
TATGCGCAGCGGAATCCCCTGCGCGTGCGCAAACTCGCAAGCCTGCTCGAAGTCGCGGCGAGCCAGACTGGGCGAATCGGCTAGAACGGCGATCATGCGGCCGCCCAGAACCCGATGCGCCGTGGCGGCCAGAAACGCGGAGTCCACGCCGCCAGAGTAAGCCACCATAAGGCTGCCTAACTGCCCCAGGCGCGTTTCCAGAGCACGCAGCTTGAGTGCCAGATCTGCCGCAGAATTCGGCTCGCTCTCAGCGCCTTCGATCCCCGGTAACTGCGATTGCGTATGCGCTGCCATGAACCAAATTATACGCTGGCGAAGCCTTAAAGGCCGATAGCACGCGGGCAATCCGCTCAGGCTTCGCCCTGCGCAGTTAGTCTTCAGGCAGCCCTTGATGCGGAAGCGTGGTCTGGCGCGGTTGCAGCAATTGCATTTGCCTCGATAGGCATCTGGCCGTAAAGCAATTCCTGCCAGCGAGCCACAACGCGCGGCTCGGAAAACGGCTTGGAAACGCTCCGTGCGGCGTCTCCAAGTCTCTGGCGTAACATTGGATCTTCGCCAAGCTTTACCATTGCGCTTGCCAAAGCACTGACTTGTTCGGCGGGTACCAACAGGCCGTTGACACCATTCCGAATCACTTCGCGCGGACCATTCGGGCAGTCGAAGCTGATACAGGCAGTTCCACATGTCATTGCCTCGATCAGCACAAATGGCAAGCCCTCAAATCGAGAACTGAGGACAAAGATTCCACATTCCGAGTACAGCGAAAACGGATCGTCCGAAAACGGCGCAAAAGTTACTTGTCCGTCGATTCCCAGTCCGCGGGCTTGCCGCATTAGCTCGTCGCGCATCTGCCCGTCGCCCACGATCCGCAGTGACCAATCCGGAAGCTGCGGCACAGCAAGCGACCAGGCTTTGAGCAGCAGATCAAAACCCTTTTCCCGGGAAAGCCTTCCCATGGCAAGAACTTCTTTGCGGCGAACCTCCCCTGTCGCGCGTGGCGATTGCACAATGTTGGGAATATGGGTAACTCTTTCGGAAATGGCGTAGAGGGTTGCGTAGAGGTCCTTGTCGCTCTTTGTCAAAGTCACAATTCGCGAGGCGACAACAGATGCAATCTTCCTCGTCAGCCTGCTGAGCGGCTTTGTAACACTGTTTGTAACCGGAAAGTGCTCCCATATAGCGACTTTTACGCCGGGTAGAAGGGCCGCCAACAAGGCGACAATCAATCGATTCGCGCCTGTGCAAACAACCCAATCCGGCCGCTGGCGGATAACATGCACGGCAAACGCGGATGCCAGCCATGGGTAATCCAGGAAGCACGGCAATGGCGTTCTGAGGCCGTAACTCACTTTGACGGTGCTTGTCAGCGGAAACCCAGGAGATTTCCCTGCGCCGTACATCGACCAGATTGAAATTGACTCGCCGCGAATAGAGAGTGCATTGGCAAGACTAGCCTGCGCGCGCTCCGAACCTGCGCGCGCCGTAACATCATGAATAATGAAGCATACGTTCATTGAAGCCCCCAATAACTTCTGTCCGAACTAACAATCGCGCCGCTTGCCGTCAGGCGGAGAACCGTGGCGCTCGCAGTGCCATTTTGAGATGAAGTCGAATAAGGTAATAACGCGCTTGCCATGGCGATATCAACGCAGAGAGCATCAGGAGGAAATAGCGCAGTGCCCTGCTATGGGAGTTAAGTCCCTTTCGAGCGCACTGCGTAGCCACGCGAAAGACCTTGCTTTCCAATTTGCTGGACCGAACAGCCCGCGCATAACTTTCCGGACTGAAGCTATCCACGCCGCGCTCCAAACGCTCGCGGTATAACTTGACGATGTAGTAATGCGCCTTTTTCTGTTCAAGGCGTGAAGAGACGTTGCCGGATCGCGTGCGGATCAACATCAGGGCCTCTGGAAGGTTAGTCACGTGGAACCCCGCGGAAATGGCGCGGAGCAGGAAGTCGTAATCCTCTGCCACCTCTATCTCTCGGTAGCCCGATAATGTGTCGTATACTTCACGCCGCGCCAGCCAGATATGACTGCACGGAGGCGCGAGCAGCATCGTCTCTGCTACCGCTGTCTGAGTAATTGGCTTTTGTGAAACACCTAATCCGGGGATAAGGCGTCCGGATTGATCTATCGCGGTGGTGGCGCATCCCACAAGCGATACGTCAGGGTTATTCTCGAGGAACCGAAGCTGCTCTTCCAACCGGGTTGGCAGGGCTATATCGTCCCCATCCATCTTGGCAATGTAAGGCGTGTGACAGAGTGCGAGCCCCAGGTTCAGTGCTGCCGGTATGCCTCGATTGTCAGGAGTGCCTACTACCGTGATTCGCCGGTCGGTGGAGGCGATTTGCTCGGCGACCTGCCGCGTCCTGTCCTTTGAGCCGTCGTCTGCAACCACAATATCTATATCTTGGAAGGTCTGCGACTGGATACTCTTGAGAGCTTCCGCAATATATGGCTCTACGTTGAAGACATTCATAAGTACGCTGATCTTTGCCATTCCTGACCTTCCCGGACCCATTTCTTTGCGGCTGTATTGCCGCGGTCTCCGTAGCTCGGTGCGGCGCTGTAATTGAAAGGGAGAGGCTCATCTTCGTAACAATCTCCCAACGTTGCTGCGCGGCGGCAGGTTGTTCCTAGGCAATTAAGGCGCATGCATAGCTCCCTGCCAGGCAAGTTTTAGTCTTATGCTGTCGAAGAAATATCTTGCTTGCCATGGGGACAGGACAGCGGAAAGAGGAAGAAATATGAAAGGCCGGAGGCTGTGCCGCACCAAGACCCCGCGCTCGGCACACTTAAGCGCCAGGCGAAAGAACAAATTCTCGAGTTTGCCAGGTTTGACACGCCGATCGAACGCTTCCTTGCTGAAGCTGTCATGGCCGCACTTCACCCGCTCGCGATATAAGTTCCTGATGTAGTAGTGAGCCTTTCTTTGCTCGACGCATGCGGACATATTGTCCGGACGGGTCCGAATATGCATCAGCGCTTCCGGCAGATTGCTTAGGCGGAACCCTGCAGTCCAGGCCCGAAGCAGAAAGTCGTAATCCTCAGAAAAAGACATGTCGCGATAGCCACCGAGCTTGTCGTATACCTCATGCCGCGCAAGCCATATATGGAGGCATGGCGTGTTGAGCAAGATGGTTTGTGCGATGTCCTTCTTTTCAGGTTTTCGCGCTATACGTAAGCCGGGAATGGGGCGGCCAGACTGGTCAATCTGAATGCTTGCGCATCCTACAAGGGCAACACCGGGGGTCTGCTCGAGGAAATTGAGCTGCTTCTCCAGCCTCTCCGGCAAAGCGATATCATCTCCATCCATTCTGGCGATGAAGGGAGCACGGCAGTAAGTCAGACCCAAGTTAAGCGCGGCTGAGAGGCCTTGATTCCGCGTACTGCGGACGACTTTGATACGCCCATCCGTGGAAGCGAACTGCTCGACAATCCGCAAGGTCCCGTCCGTCGAGCCGTCGTCCACGACCACAATCTCTATGTCTGAGAAAGTCTGCGATTGAATGCTTGTAAGCGCGTCGGCAACATAAGGCTCGACATTGTATACAGGCAGCAGCACGCTGATTCTGGCCATGTTCATCCTTCCTGAAGTTCGTAACTTGTCGTTTGACCTTCGCGTGTTGCATTCCTGTCATGCGGAGAGCCGCGCAGCGCCGCGAGCAGGCCAAGCGCAACGAAGAAATACGGCATGGAAGTGCTTACCAGGGAAAATCCGTTAATTGCCAACGGAAGGATGAGAAGATAAATGGACGCCGGACATTTTCTCGAAAGAATCCATACGTACACGGCAAGCAGCAATGAGCCGCCGATGCCCAACTCGAGAATGAAGGTTGCCACGATGTTATGCGCGAATATTCCCGCGAGGTTAAATAGATTGCCCACGCCGATGCCGAATAGCCTTTGTGCGGTATCTGCCCGGCGATAGGTTTCCGTCATCAGCGACAGAATGAAAAATTTACTGGCAAGGCTCCCGTCCATGTCGTGTATTGCTTGAGAACCTTGCGTGGTATAACTCAGGAATAGCTGATAAATAGCAATCACCTGAGCTGCCAGAAGGCCAAAGAGCGTCCACACCCTCCAGCGCCACAATTTGTAAATGACAAGCTGGCATATTCCAGCGGCGATGGATGCCCTGGACAAAGTCGCGAAGAGAAGCAAGTAAGCCAGTAGCCATCTCTTCCGTCCTATTTCCTCTTTGAACGCGAACATGATTGCAAGGAGGCAGAGAATCTCGATTCCGACGAAGTTGGAGTCGAAGAAGAAGAGGCTGGCCTTGTAGAGATAGAAAGTATCTGAGACATCTGTACCTGCCGTAGCCGGCAGATATGGCGAGAAGATAAGCCGGGAGACACACTCGACAGTCAGAAAGACGAGTACCCAATTGAGGACGCGAGGCATCAGGACGTAGAGACGGGCAGGCGGATATTGTCTGGCCAGAAGCATCATGGCAGGAGCGATGAGCAGAGAGGTCAGGAATAGAGCAGGCGTCAAGTAGTTCTTATCTGCCGCCGGGCTGTGTGCGATGCCGATCGCCTGAGAGACGGCGATGAGAGGTATCAGAAAGAGTGCAGCGAATATGTCGGCTTCAAGACGGACAAGGTACCAGCACACAGCGATTGCACAGAGCAAAAGCAGGAAGATCTGCGAGAGGTTGATGTAGATCGGAACCGGCACAAAGGAGAAGATCAGAGTCGCACGGAAGGCGAAGAGCCTGACGGAGGACGCCAGAGAACAGGATGATTCGCGGGCCTGCGTGGGGAGCGCGAGACATGGAGAGAGCGAACTCATGCCGCTGAGCCTCCATTCGCAGCCAGTGGATTTATGGCCAGGTATACGCGGCGGGCGCGCAAGAAAATGGTCAGTGCGGAAGGCAAGCCAATGCCCGCCGAGACGGCCAGATAGCCGAGAGTGACGCCGGTGTTACCCCATCGCGGCGCCGTCAGCGCGGCCAGCAGCAGGGTGAGCGTGGCGACCGCGATTGACTGCACAAGAAACGGCTCTCGCTTGAAGGAGCGCAACAGCGTGCCCAAGCTTTGCACCACGCAATTGGCGCCGGCAGCCAGCACCAGCACCACGAACAATTGCGGCGAAACCATGCGCGTCGCCAGCCTGGGCGCAACCACGGACAACATCGCAGCCCCGCAGGCGGCGACCAGAGCTATCATGGCGAATGCGGTCAGGGCCTGGCCCAGCGTGCGCAGGAATAGCCGGTCAAGTCCCTGAAACTGGCGCGCCGCAATCAATCTGCCGAACGGAGTTGCCTTGGTCGTAATCCATGGCAGCACCAGGCCTGCCATATAACCAGTGATGCTGAGCGACATGCCCATCTGTCCGGCCTCCACGGGCCCGCGCAGCGCAAAGAGAATCGGGATGAAGACTTGCAAGGTGAAGTAGGAACAGGTCCAACTCACGGCAGTGCGCCATTGGAAAGGCCACACTTCGCGGGCCCAGTGAATGGAGGCGTCGAGGGTACGATGACCAAGCAGCCCGATTAGCAGACGGTGGCGCGTGGCCAGAAATGAAAGACCGGCTGCAACTTGACCCAAGACCACCAAGGCTGGGGAGTAAAGTCCGTTATGCAGAAGCAAGGCGAGCCAGGATAGCGACATGCCGACAACCGCCTGTCGCAACCGCAGCGCGGCCAGAGCGCGCACCTGCCCGCATCCATCAAGGAAGGAATAGAAAGGCTGGCACCACAGGCTGGCCATCGATGCCGCCACGGCCAGCAGCCAGGGCACACGCCATGCCACATACGCCGCTCCCGGCGCGCCATGGCGCGCAAAGAAGAACTCCCCGAGTGGAGCGAGAATCAATCCCATTGCGACGGCGGCCACCGTATACCAGCGCACGCTGAGTTGAAGCGTGGAGGCCAGCCGCGCGTGAGCTACCCGGTCGCCGCTGACGCTGCCGTCTTTATGCAACTCCAGGTGAATACACTCGTGCGCCGCCAACTGCTGAATCACAAAACCGAAGCCCAGTTCAAAGACCATCTGCAACGCAACCAGACTGAGCAGCGTGTAGTAGTAGCCCTGCTCAATGGGCGACAGAAAGCGGACGATCAGCAGGACCGTCACAGTGCTGCCCGCAATGCTCACCGCCCTCGCCAGCGAGGTAAACGCGACAGCGCCATCCAGGCCCAGAGCTCGCCGAATCTTCATTGCGCTTCTCCACCCCAGACATTTTCGAGCGCCTCTGACCACGAGTCTGAGCGGCGGCGAAGCGTGCGGAGAGCTTCGACAGCTTCAGTCCCAAGCGCGATCAGCAGGGCCAGCGGCAAAGCCACCAACAGCCCTGACAACACAATCCAAATTCTGAATAGAGAAATGGGATGGTCAGGAACCACGGCCGCATCCACAACTTGCGCCTGGGAACCTTTCTGCGCCTCGTCCACCTGCGCCATCTCGTAAAGGCGCATCAGCAGGTTCACTACTGCCTCGCGATATTTCACCTCGCGCAAGGCACGCGCATAATCAAGACCCGCCTGGGCCACCATGCCCGCGGGCGCCACCAGGTCGCCGCTGCGGCGATCTTTGGCCACATCCATGGAGGCCAATTGTCCTTCCAGGCCCGACAACTCCTGCCGGGCACGTTCGAGATCCGGATTCCCGTCGGCGGCAAATTGACGCATCGCCTGAATCTCGACCTGCTTGGCCGCCACTTGGGCTCGGAGCATGGCCGCCGAGGCGATCATGGCGTGGGCCTGGCCGTCCAGTTCAATCACGCCGGTGCGTTGCTCTGTCTGTTTCATTTCCTCTTCGGCGCGCGCCAGATTTTCGCGTGCATCAGCTACCTGCCGCTCGAAGAATAGCCTTCGCCGCGACGCTTCGCTTACCGCCAGTGTCGCCGAGAAGCGCTGATATTCTTCCACCCAGCCGTTGGCCAACTCCGCGGCTCTCTGCGGATCACTGTCCGTCACCGATAGACGAATCAATCCGTCCTTCAAACCATTATCGATGAATGTCTTTTTCTCCCACCGCTTGCGCGCCGACGATGCGAACTTTGCGTGGTACAGCGCTTGCAGATGAAAGCGCGCCGCCATTGCATCCTCCACGCTGCGGCTCTTCAGTAGAGCCACCTGCAGATCGTTGGGGTTCTTTATGCCCAGAGCGCCCGCGCCGGCCATTGCGCTCAGACTGCTCAATTGCGCCATCATGGCCGCTCCCGCCGAACCGCTTTGCTGTGGCGGCAGAATAACCGTGGTGGCCATGTAGCGGCGGGGCAGCAATAAGGCGGTTGCCAGGGCCAGCGCAACCACGGCAAGCGCAACGATGCCGATCAGCTTCTTCCGTTTGAGCGCCACGCGGATGATGGGCGGGAGAGAGACGGTGCAAGTCTGTGATATGGCAATTGCGGGTTGCTGAGTTTCTGTTGACACGCTGGGCATCCTCTTTTGAGCGATTCGATTTTTCCCTTGAGCCGCGCGGTGCGCACTCGAGCTCTCCGTCGCCGACTCTTCCGGCGAGGAAACTGACAGCCATCGCGACTGCCTGCCACCTCCGGTAGAGAGGTCAGATGCGAGTGAGCCACCTGCCACTCGTCGGAAATCTGCGTTCAGATTACCTGCGAATGGATGCGCGGAAATGGAGAAGAAGAGAAATGCTCCTGTGCTAAATCAATTATGGGAAAACGCTCATGGTCCTGTTCAGTTTCGGAACAGCGCTGAACTTGTTTTGCATTTTTTCGTCGGGCGCGACGGTCGGATGTGAAAACAATAGGGCGTCTATGAGAAACCATTCATCTTCCTACTCACTTCCTCGTCGCATACTGCTTCTGCCATTTGCCGGAGTCGCCGTTCTCGTTTTCTGCGTGCCTAATGCGCGCGCGCAATGTTCAGCAGAGGAAAATCCCGATTCCTATAGCTGCCAGTTGCAGCAGGCCGCGCCTCTGTCTTCCACAACCTCATCGCCGGCGTCGCCCGATATGCCAGCGATGCCGGGGTCTCAGCAGCTACGGACGCCAAGAGCGGATATCTCCACGGACGCCTCGGCCAACAGCAGTCTTTCCGGTGGCTCAAATTACACCGAGCAGGCGCCGCGCAATGGCCTGAGCGTTGCTGGTCCGCGCAGCGGGCGACCGATGACCGCCGAGCAACTTACCGAGTTTCAGCGCTTTGTCAATGCAACTACCGGGCGGATGCTGCCCATCTACGGAGCCAGGATATTTGCCGCGCAGCCTGCGCCTTTCGGCCCTGTCGACCACGCCCCCGCGCCGCAAGATATGGTAATTGGCGCCGGGGACGAATTACGCATCCGCATCTGGGGACAGGTCAACTTCAGCGCAGACCTGCGCGTAAGCCGCGAAGGGGAAATCTACCTCCCCAAGGCGGGCGACGTGCATGTCGCCGGACTCGCGTTTTCTGCAGTCGCCGCTCACCTGAGGCAGGCGCTCGAACGGGTCTATCGCAACTTTGAACTGAGCGTCGATATGGGCGAGATCCATTCCATCCAGGTGTACGTGACAGGGCAGGCGCGGCAGCCGGGGGAGTACACGGTGAGCGCGCTCAGCACGCTGGTAAATGCGGTCTTTTTGAGCGGCGGCCCTTCCGGAGCCGGCTCCATGCGCCACGTTGAGTTGAAGCGCGAAGGCAAGGTGCTCGCCGACTTTGACCTTTACGCGCTGTTGGTAAAGGGTGACAAGACAGGCGACGTACAACTGCAATCGGGAGACGTGCTTTACATTTCCTCCGTGGGTCCACAGGTGGCGCTCGTGGGCAGCGTACGTCAGGAAGCAATCTACGAGTTGCGCGGCGAGGAGACGATCGAAGAGTTGCTGGAAGCCTCCGGCGGCAGAACAGCGGTGGCTTCCGGCGGGCGCATCTCGGTCGAGCGCATCGAAGATCATGCGCGGCGCCGCGCCTTCGAACTGAAGGCTGATGCGGCTGGTCTGGCCACGCCGCTGGCCGACGGCGACATTGTGCGTATCAATCCGATCGCCTCTGACTATCGCGAGACTGTAACGCTGCGTGGATCAGTGGCTAATCCAGGCCGTTTTCTTTGGCATGAGGGCATGAAGCTGAGCGACCTGATGCCCGACCGCGATTCGCTGGTCTCGCGGGACTACTGGTGGCGGCGTACGCAGCTTGGCCTTCCGGCGCCGGAGTTTGTGCCCGCGCTCGACGCCGGTGAACCGCAACCGCAGACAGGTGGCCTTTCACGGCAACAAGCCGGCAACTCTCCCATGCAGCAAAGCGGCGGCCTTCCAGTTTGGCAAACGGGGCGCCTTCCAAACGCTGTTTCCAACGCGCAGTCGCAACAGCCATTTTCAAACGGCAATCCATCCACGGCCTTCCGGAAGCTTTCGGACACCCGCGCCTCGGCAGAGGCGGGCACGCTGGGTGGTATTGAAGCAAGCAGCCCCATGGGACAAGAGACGGAGCTGCTCCGCCCAGCTTTTGAAACCGACTGGAACTACGCGGTCATCGAGCGTTTGGACACAGCCACCATGGCCACATCGCTGCTTCCGTTCGATCTGGGCAAACTGGTGCTCAGCCATGATGCCTCCCAGGACCTCGAACTTCAACCGGGCGACATTGTTACCGTCTTCTCGCAGGATGACATTCATCAGCCAATGGACAGGCAGACAAAGTATGTGCGGCTGGAAGGAGAGTTCGCCCATGCCGGCGTGTACAGCGTCTTGCCCGGCGAAACTCTGCGTTCCCTTGTCGTGCGCGCCGGCGGGTTGACGGACAAGGCATATCTATACGGAGCCGAGTTCACCCGCAAGAGCACTCAGTTGATTGAAGCGCAGCGTTTGAAAGAGTACGCTGATCGCCTCGAACACCAGTTGGCGCGGAGTTCGATCGCCATGGGAAACGCGGCCAACGGGGCGTCAGGGGAGAACGGGCAACAAGGACAGATCGCCGCCGTCGACCGCGATCTCATCGAACGGCTGCGCCAAGTGCAGCCCACTGGAAGAATCGTGCTTGATTTGAATCCGCACAGCGCCGGCGAGAACCAGTTGCCGGAGACGCAACTTGAGGACGGCGACCAATTAATCGTCCCGCCCGCCCCCGCCACCATTCAGGTGATTGGCGCCGTGCTCAATCAGAATGCGTTTCTGTATCGCAACGGCGCTCGCGTTGGCCAGTACCTCCATCTGGCAGGCGGCCCGAATCGCGACGCGGACCATGGACAGATCTTTGTTCTGCGGGCGGATGGATCGGTGACCGGACGCTATGCGGGCCAGTCGATTTTTTCGTCCGGCTTCCAGGACGCACGCCTCTATCCCGGCGACACCATCGTTGTCCCGGAGAAGAACGTGGGGCCGGGAGTTATGCGCGAGTTTCTCTCCTGGACACAAGTCTTCTCCCAACTTGCCCTGGGCGCGGCCGCCATTGACGTGATCAAGTAAACAGTTGCGCGGAGCCTCTGCACGGAAGAAATTCCACAAAGAGGCTCCGTGCATCATCCTGCCGTATCACTCGCAGGAATATTGGTTAGAGCCGACTCATCGGAATTTCATAATGGAACTTTTCCCAAATACGTCTTCTCATCACTCATATTTCTCTCCGTTGACAGCCCATCCACAGCCCGTACGGACGACGATAAATAGGTAGCCGCATTCGCACATGAGAGTCAAAACCGTCAGGCTGTTCGTCTCAGCTTTCTGCCATGCTCGCTCTCATGCGCTGTCGGGTTTGGTCATCGCTTCGGTTGTTTATCACGCTTTCGAGGTAAGGTTTCATGCAGCTTCCCAGCCGTGCGCTTGAGTCGAACCCCATCTTCGCGTCGCCCTTTCCCGTCACCGCGCCGCCCTCTATCCAGAGCGGCGCTCCTGACTGTGAAGCGCGCCCACAGAGTTACGGCCGGGCAATTCGCAGTCTTGAAAGCCCCACAGCCAGCGCATGGTGCCTTTCCAAATCCCGGCGAATCTTTGATCTTTCGTTTGCGCTGCTGGTTCTCGCCGTCCTCGCGGTTCCCATGCTGGTGATCGCATTGTGCGTGCGTCTTACTTCGCGCGGACCTGCATTCTTTGCCCAGTATCGCGTAGGCCGCGAAGGGCGTCTCTTTCGCGTCTATAAGTTCCGCAGCATGACCTGGGACGCGGGCCATCGCGGTCCCGGTCTCACCAGGAACGGAGATTGCCGCATTACTACTTTTGGACACTGGCTGCGCAAGCTGAAACTCGACGAGCTTCCGCAGTTCTATAACGTCTTGTGCGGAGAGATGAGCCTTGTCGGTCCCAGGCCCAAACTGCCGCGCTATACGAGCATCGTCGACATGCCCTATCGTCCTGGCATCACCGGAGCGGCTACGCTCGCATTCCGCCGCGAAGAAGGAATGTTAAGCCGCGTTCATCCCAGCCACCTGGATGATTACTATAGCCAACATATCCGGCCGCTCAAGACGCGCATGGACGTGCGTTACATGTGCCGCGCTACGTTCTGGAGCGACTTGCGCTTGATCGGCGCGACGTTTCTTGCGTGCCTGACACCCTCGCCCGCTCCTCCCGTCGTTCGCCACGCTTCTACGCAGTTCCTCGCTTACCCGCCACAACCGGCCCAGCAGGTCAGCACCGCAAAATCCTTTGAAACGGCAAATTGACCCGGTCTTTGCGTGAAAGCAAACCTACGGCCGGCGGTAAACATCATAACTGGCCAGTTTGCGGTAGGGCAGAAAGACTTGTTGAAGAGCTTTTAACGAGGCTTCACGCTGGGGCGTCGGATCCTCTTTGAGTTGCAGATTGCGTTTGACAATCAGCCAGTGAATGTTGCGGCGCTGCGCCTCTTCTGCGAGTTGCGTGGGCGAAAGTGGATCGGTGGCATTGTCGAACAGCAGCACGGGAAATTGCGGAACGCGGCCCGTGGCAAAGTAGAACGGGTCTTCGCCGGGAATGAGAATCAGCCCGTCGGAGACAGGGATTTCGTTCGCGGCGAACCGCAGCAACTCTTCAAAATCGGGCAGAAAAGGACCGCTGACAGCCATTCCACGCAGCGCGGGAACCGTCGAACGCACGGCCGGTCCTTCCGGGAATTGCGCATAAGACAGGCGCTCTTCGCTGGCCATATACAGGCCGCCGCACAGAACCAGAGTTGCTGAAATGACCGCAGCCAACGCCATCGCCACAAACTGCCTTCGTCCTGTTGTCTCCTGTTCCGGGCTGGCCCGCTCGATGGAAGCCAGAAAGGCGATTATCTCCGCGATGAGAATCATCAGCAATGGCCAGATGGCGTAGGTCGATCCCCACAACTGCTGCGAAAGCAGCGTTCCATTGATGGTGACCAGCAGCAGGACGGGCAACAGTGCGCGCAGACTCGGGCCGCGGCATAAATTCCAAAGAGTAAGCGTGCCGCTAAGGATCAGCAGCAGCGGCCACAGAGCCAGTAGGCCGCTGGCGCGGTCGTCGGAGTCTGAAGAGAGAAAGAGACCTGCCAGCGTCCAGAGAAACGGAGCGCCCAGAAGCCCCAGCGCTACCAGGCGCGCCCACAAAGTCCGGGCAAAACGGCCGCGCAAGAGCACGAGAGCCGCAGCGACGGCCGGCAGCCACCAGAGCAGCGATGGCTCCATGTATACGCCGAACATCTGCTGAAACCCGGGCAGTCGGCGCTCGGATGCAAACCGGATCGTCCAATGCAGATAATTGCCCACCCCGACGGTGAAGCGCAGCATGCATCCCGCTGCAATGAGGGTTGCGGCTGCGCCGGCAAGAACTGCGCCCAACACTGCGCCTCCAGAATCGTCCAGCGAGGCTGGATTTCCGCGCAACTTTTTCGCAATCCATAGCAGAAGAACGAGTGCCAGCGCAGCCAGCAGCAGCGGGAGACCGATGTTCTGCTTGAAGAACAGCGGAATCGGAAGCGCCACTCCTGCGATGAAGGCCCGCAAAATCGGCTTGCCCGGACTTGATGCGGTGGCGTCATCCGCACTCACGCGCTGCAAAAGAAAAATCACCACGAGAATGCAGAAAACACAGTCGCAGTCATAGAACGGAAAGGGCAGGATGCTATAGATGCCCACGACGGTCAGTGGCGCGGCCAGTAGTAGCGAGACAGTCCACGCTGCGCGCACTTGCCCGCGAAGTGTCTCCAGCACGATCCGCCAGGCCAGCACCGTCCCCAGGCCGCCGACCACTGCGGCATAGAGGACATGATGGAAAAAGACGCGTCCGCCAAAGCGAATGCGGGCGGCCTGAATCAGAAACGTGAGCGGCGCGTGAGCTAGCGGGAAATCGCGGTATGGCGTTTGGCCCAGAGAGATGCGAAAGGCTGTGTCCAGAATGTAGCTCGTATCCCAAAGGACCGCGAGGTGCGCATTCTGCCACAGGACCACGGCTGCGCTGGCTAGAAACAGAGCGGACGCGGCTAGGAAGTCGCACATGCTCCAGCGGAATTGGGAGAACGGAGATTGGCGGCGAACAGGTCTTGGCTTGCACATGGCGAGTTTCGAGCGGCATCTTTTTGCGTTCCGCCCAGTCTATTGATCTTCAACGCTCGCGCCCGGTTACGCAAGTCGCCGCGAATGCTTTGCGCGCTGTTATCGAATTGATGCGTTCATTAGCTTCTAAATAGGTTGCGGTTGCACAGGGTTCTATCGCCGCGCGAGAAAAAATGGAGACGAAAGTGAATCTTGTTTTTGTGTGCAGGCGATCTGTCTATCTGCCCTGGTTCTGGGCGGATGTGCACTATGCGCGCATCTCAGGGCGACCAAAGGCAGGTATGCCTCTGCCAAATCTATGACGAGCTCCCCATATCGCCTCTTCCATGGGCAAAGCTACTGACAGGGCAGAAGTGGCGGGATACGGCAGCAGACGGAGTCCATTGGAGAGGGTCAGTTTGGCGCTCACTCGCCTCTCGTTCTGCACGAAGAAGCTGCAGATGGCAATGCAGTGATTATCTTGCTTCACCACGCCGTAGAAGGCCGAATTGAGAGTGCCAATCAGGAAGTCGCCGAAGTGGATCGAGGTGAACATACCTTATGATCGACCCGCGCCGGAGGCAGCCCGAAAAGACCGCTTTATCGATGAGTGCGAATGCTGGCCGTGCAAACCGAGGCTGGACGATGTGGCGATTGATTTGGAGCGGGAGACCGGGATCGAACCGGCGACATTCAGCTTGGGAAGCTGACGTTCTACCACTGAACTACTCCCGCAACCATTTTTAATTAAATAACTTGCGTCGTTTAACACGAAACGCAAACGCCACACAACACCATACTCTCAGCAATGGCTGCATCTTCAATACTGTGGAGGGTGGTGAGATGAAAGTCCACAGTGAGCGGTACCAGCATGGCAGTGTCCGCAAGGTTCCTGGTTCCCAAGGATTCGCTTGGGAGTTCCGCTTCTATATTACGTCTTCGAATGGCAAACGTAAACTCACGGCTCAGACCTTTGATTACCGTCTCAAAGAGCGAAGGTGGAATCGCCAGATAGTGCGCAGGCCTCCGCGCGTTGCCCAGTGCTTTCTTGATCGCTGTGAAGGTGCCTGCTGCGTTATAGTCTCCCCTCACATACTTGAGCAGGGATAGCAGTTGTTCGAGCGCACGCTTATTATCGATTCCGCCCGATCGCTCTATGCTGTCCGTCCCACGCTTGCGCAAACGCACCATACTCCATCTTGGAAAGGCGACGCCGATGACCAGAATTTTAAGGGCGCCTTTTTTTACCATTGCAAAAAGTGCCGGGAAGATCAACTTGTGTGCCAGGTCGCCCGTCACACCGAAGATCACCAGCGCATCAGAGTGAGATTTTGAGATCGTACGTCAGATGCATCCGCCGAGCTGCAGTATTTCCAACATTTGTACTTTACCCGTTCGGCGTTTCCGCAGGTCGACTGTGAAGCGGGCAGTCAAGAAATCGTCCGGCAGTTGCAAAAAAGTAGAGTTAAAACTCGGACCGCCAGTCGAATTCGCGGGTCGACCAAAAGAAACTGGACATCGTGTGTTCAGCTCAGCATATCGTGCCAGCCTTAAGAACTTAGTTAGCATCAATTGCGTCGGCCAAATAACGGGTACCGTCGAAAGTCGCAGTCACTCGGATGGAGTCTCCATCGTGAAGAGTCTGGCTTGTCGGAAATCGAGCGAAATCAACAAAGATTTCGTAGCTCTTCTCATCTAGCGGATCGACCAGAACCAATAATCCGGAGTGCAGATCAAGGGAGGAAAGACTCCCACGGAACACCATCGCGGATCCTGGAGTGGCGAGGATCGTAATCTGGCTTGCAACGCCTCGACCCTTCTTGTCGGATTCGAACTTAACCGAAATCAGAGTTCCATTAACGAGATCTGACGGCCCGCGGTACGCTGAGGAAGATGCGGCCTTTCCCTCGCGAATGACGGGGGTGTTTATTGGCACGACTAATTTGAGGGGCTGATGAGACAGGTTTGAGTTCACGGTCAGCTCAGTCGTGTTCGGATTGTAGTTGAGTACGTGACCCTGGTACTCGCCTTCGGGCGATCTCGACAACATATGGATGCTGAGAGCAAACACGTCGGTCCCGTCCAACACTGTCTGAACCGAAGCATGGTCGTGGGAATGCAGATCGCGCAGAGGAATCATCTTCCCATCAAGATAGACCTTTGTGCGTTCGTCGAATAGCATTTTCACCGGCCGCTGGCCGAAGACTCTCAGCGTAAACCGATCGCGCACGGGGTCAACGTTTTGAATCTCGCCACCCATAATTGTGCTTTTTCCCCTGGGCACGGACGGCAATGCCGTCGAATCAAGCAGCGTAGTCTCAGGCGTCAAGGTGGACTGCGGGATCGCAACTTGTCCTGACATTGCACCCGCGCCTAACATTTGGGCAGTTACCACGCCGACAAGAATCATCGCTGCGATTACCTGTTCCATTCAGCACATCCTTCACTAGTTGCTCAATGCTACTTTTCTAGACAGGCGGTTTGATAGCATCCAGCGCGTATGAGCGGCCTGCGGATAACTTTGAAAGAGGAGACTGCGCACATGCTTGCAATACAATCTGGTGTTACGAATCAAAATGAGCGTGCATCACGGATGCTACTCTGCACGGACTGCATCGAAAGGTCAAAAGAGCACAATGTTCAAGACGCCACTTAAATTCGTTGTACTCATTTCGGCCCTAGCATGCTCTGGATCTTTGATTGCCTGGGCTCGAGATGGTCTGGCCGTCACTGTTCCAAGGCGCAGCGCGCTAACCCCTGTGCAGCGTTTGAATCGTGAAGGTGTCGACGCTGTTACGAAACACCAGTACGAAAAGGCGGAAGCACTCTTCTACAAAGCCTATCTTTACGATCCTGCCGACCCTTTCACCTTGAATAACTTGGGATACATCTTCGAGGTCCAGGGAGCATTGGACCGGGCCCGGAAGTTCTATGCTCTGGCGTCGGAACAAGGTTGCAACGCAAACATCGACCGGAGCAATTCGAAGCAGTTAGAAGGCAAACCAATGAATTACGCCTTCAAGAGTCTTCAAGACGTCCCCATGCGGGTGAATCGCATGAATGTGGACGCCATGGCCCTTCTTTCAGAGGATCGCGGTTTCGAAGCGGTTACTCTTCTGCAGAGAACGCTCTCCGTGGACCCGCTCAATCCCTTCACAATGAATAATCTGGCGGTTGCCTATGAAGCTATCGGCGACTTCGACAGCGCGTTGAAGGAATACGGCGCGGCTACTGATGTGCACTCCTCGGAACCGATCGTCGTAACGTTGAATCGTGCGTGGAGAGGAAGACCTGTTAGCGATATGGCTGCGGAAAGTGCCCGGCTATTGCAAGAACGAATCAGGAAGATGGGCCCCGTAGAGGCACATGCTGCCATGTTTGCTGTCCGAGGAGTCTCCGCGACAAACCAAAACGATTGGCTTGCGGCAAAACAAGACTTTCTCGATGCTTACTCGCTCGATCCAGCTAGTGCGTTTTCCCTCAACAACCGCGGGTTTGTTGCGGAAAAAGATGGCGACCTGGAGACGGCACAGTTTTATTACGAAAAGGCCAAAAAAGCCGGCGATTCGAACAGCCGCGTCGGGTTGGCGACCGACCGTTTAGCTGAGGGAAGAAGACTTTCTGCTGTCGCGACGGAGAGCAACCACAAGGTTGATGGCGAGCTTGACAAATACGGTCAGGTTCGTCGCCGGCAAACTGGCCCGATCGAACTAATACCTCGAGATGGCGTGCCGACGGGGGATTCCAGTGTGCCGCAGGCACAGCGTTCGTCCATAAATGACTCGTCGACGGCATCCATGTCTTCCATGCCTGGGAATGCTCGCTGATCGCAAAGAGGACCACTCCAATATGACGAATCCGATCGCAAAGTCGCAGTCCCACAAATCGATGGTCATCCTATCGAGCCTCCTTCTGCCGCCGCTCGGCGGCAGTTACGCATCTGCGTCGAAGAAGGAAGAGTTAACCTCGGAGGTTAGAAACATCAGCTTGGAGGACTTTGAAGATTTGGTTTCGTTGGCCAGCTCCAACCATGTGGTTGTGCGTGGGCTAGAAGTGTTCTTTAGTTTAATGCGTGAAGCAGAAGATAGTATTCGAGCAGAATGGGCGCAGAGCGTCCTTGCAGCCGAGCGCGGGCGCATCAAGACAGCTCTGAAGTTCCTGGCTGACATTTGCGACGCACTTGAAAACCATGAGTTCGGTGTCACGGTGATTAAATCGCTTGATCACTGGCCCGACCTTGGCAGTGATCTCGATCTCTACACGGATGTGAGTTCGGAAGCGATAGTCAAAGTTATGAGCGCGCGCTTCGACGCGCAGATTGCGCCGCGAAGCTGGGGAGACCGCCTGGCAGGAAAATGGAACTTCCTTATACCCGGACTACCCGAGGCAGTCGAGATTCACATGGGCCGCCTGGGGCAGACCGGAGAGCAGGTTGAAATTGCATCGCGTCTGGCGAAACGCTCGCGGCTCGCTTTGATTGGGGAGCATAGGTTTAGGGTTCCATCACCGTCAGATCGTCTGATGATTTCTACTCTGCAACGGATGTACCGCCATTTTTACTTCCGGTTGTGCGACATCGTTGATAGCGCCGCGCTCGTGGAGGCAGGCTGCATTGATTACGACGATCTGCGTTCTTCAGCGAGCAAGGCAGGGATTTGGGAAGGAGTCGCGACCTATCTCGTGATTGTCTCGGACTACATCGCAATTTACCGAGGTTCAGGCCTTGATTTGCCGCAGTCTGTGAGGGCATCAGCTCGATTTGGCGGTGATGAAGTCCACTACGGAAATGGTTTTCTGCGCGTTCCCATCATGCCGCAATCCGCCGGGCTGTATGTCTCGCAGCTATCCGGCCTGCTGCGAAAGCGGGAACTGCACAACAGCGCGCGACTCAGTTTGTTGCCATGGCTTGCCACCGCAGCTGTTGTCGGGCAAAAGATTACAGGAAGCGACAAGGGCGTTTGGTAACAAGATAAGTTAAACCGCGGAGTCGGAACTGAGAGCCGGGCTATATGGTGGCTTTCGTTGGTATTCAATCTGAAGTCAACCAACAATGGAGGTGCCGGCAGGTTCGGCAAAATACCATGAGCGATCTTATATCGACGACTCCCACACCGACTTCACGTGATGGGCCATCTGGAGAGAGCTTGAGACGCAAACTGCAGGAAGCGGCCGCTCTGGCATGGCCATCAATAGCTTTGAGCCTGGCTGATGCGTCTTCCTCGGAAACCCTGCCGTCGCCAGAGTGGGCTTCGCGGCCTATATTCGCTGTTGACTCGCTGACATTTAAGAGCGACCAGTCATCGAGGGTTATCTCATTCGCTCTACACGCTGTAATGATCACTCTCCTGCTGTCTTTGGCCCTGAAAGCACATACCGTGATCACAGCGCCATCGGAGACGATTGTAATGCCGGTGGACTTCAAGCTTTCCACCCCTCCCATGACTTTGCCGGCTGCCAAACCGATGGGGGGCGGGGGAGGCGGCGGTGCGCATGAGTTGATAGAGGCCAATAAGGGACATCTGCCGACGATCGTGCAGATCCAGATTACGCCTCCGCAGCCGAGCAGGATCGATCGGCCGAAGATGGGGATTGCGCCTTCAGAGATGGTGAAGATTCCAGACGACAATAACCTGCCTAATCTTGGTGTCTCCCACTCGCCGCAGATTGTACTAGTCTCCCAGGGGAGGGGCAGCGGTTCAGGATTCGGTCAAGGGCACGGTGGCGGAATTGGTGTGGGTCGCGGCAGTGGGGTGGGAGCAGGCACTGGTGGCGGCTATGGCGGAGGCCTCATGAGCGTGGGCGGGGGCGTGGCCGCACCGGAGGTCATCCATTCCGTTGAGCCAGAGTTTACGCAGGACGCTCGCCAGGCGAATTTTCAGGGCAGCGTCTCTATCAAGCTCATCGTCGACTCACAAGGCAACCCGCAAGACATCCGTGTGACTCGTCATCTCGGCATGGGGCTCGACGAGAAGGCGATGGAGGCAGTTAGGCTGTACAAGTTCAAGCCGGCCATGTATCAGGGACATCCAGTATCAGTGCAGATCGTGATCGACGTGGATTTTCATTTGCATTGATCGATAGGGTCCCTGTGGAGATAGATGCGTTTGCTCCAGACCTTCATAGTCCAGGCTTGCACTTGCATCCTGCTCAGGTAGTGTGAAGTTGAGCTGCTTGTTTTCAACCTTTACTCTATGCGCCCAGAGATTTCCTCAATATCGCGTGTCCTTCCATCCACTCTTCCGGTGGTCTTGCTATTGCTTGGTTCCAGTGGATCGTCATCATTTCCTCAGAGCCCGCCCGCTTCGTACAGAGAAGCGCAATCGACAGTGCCCGCCGCCATGCACGATCCAACGCGCCCGGAGATTCAGCAGAATCTGGATGTAGATCGCGATCCCATTCCATCGCCCGATCCTGAAGGCAACGCGCCTGTTAGTGTGGGGTCTCCTCTTGCAGACCGGCCCGGCGAAGTTCAGAAGCGGCAGGACGGAATGTACACCATGCACACGGATGTGGATGAGGTTCTGTTGAGCTGCGCTGTGGTGGACGAAAGAGGCCAATCGGTCACTGATTTGAGTCAAAGCAACTTCCGCATCTGGGAAGATAACGCTCCGCAGACCACCAAGTCGTTTCTGCATCAGGATATGCCCATATCGTTGGGAATTCTCGTCGATAACTCGGGCTCGATGCGCGATAAACGAGCGGCGGTCAATGTGGCAGCTTTGAACCTGCTGCGAGCGTCAAATCCACAAGATGCGACCTTTATCGTGAACTTTTCCGATCGGGCCATCCTCGATCAAGGGTTCACGTCGGACATCGACGCACTGGATCGCGGACTTTCGCGTTTCGATTCCAAAGGTACAACGGCGCTGTACGATGCGGTTGCCGCTTCGGCGGACGAATTGGCAAATCACGGGAAGCACCCAAAGCAGGTACTTCTGGTCATTACGGATGGAGCTGACAATGCGTCGAGACTGGGCCTGGAACAGGCCATTCGCCGGGTGCAAAACCTTGGAGGACCCGTGGTTTATTCCATTGGGCTTCTTTTCGACACAGACAAGGAAGAATCGCAGCGAGCTAGACTAGCTCTGGAGACGCTGTCGCAGGAGACTGGCGGCATTGCATACTTCCCGCGTTCGTTGCAAGATGTCGATAGCATCGCGGCTGAAGTCGCACGCGATATTCGAAACCAGTACACAATTGGCTATCATTCCAGCAAGCCGGCCAACCTCGAGGGTTACCGGGTTGTGTACGTCGAAGCGAGGGCGGCGAACCATGGCAAGCTGATCGTAAGGACGAGGAAGGGATATTTTGCTAAGGAGCGGGCGCCGCAGCATATGCAAGCTGTGCAGCAAGCCAAGCAGCGATGAGCTAACAACTACATTGCACCGCTGACCGTCGTATGATGATCCCCTGAGCAGAAGGCCGCAGTTGGGTATTGGGGTTATTCAACCTTGTCAGCGCGAACTACCGCACAACAGGATTCGAAGTTGTCGCCGGCAACTGTATCCCGGGGACAATTTGATCCATCGGCAATTCCAACGAAAAGAGAGAAGCAGGTCCTTCATCCGCATACACCCAGATGCCATGGAAGGCCTCCTGGAGTTCAGGATGTAGCGCCAGCAGGGCTGTCATCACTTCGGTTACCTGCTTCCGCGCCGTCGGGGGATCGTGCAACTGCGCAGCCTGCGCGGTGTCAGGCGTGTAGTGGACCTCGAGATCCAGAGCGCCAAGTGCTGCGGTCGTGTCAATTACCGTCACTTGAAAAACGGAGTAGTGTGCATCGAGCATCATCGGCTTCGTGCCGGGAAGAGTGTCGGGGCGTATCAGGTCTTCTTCATGCTTCAGCTTTTCAAGATTGGGACTGGAAAGGAACTCCACGGGATCCAGAAGGTAGGCGGCCGTGCGGTAGTAGAACCAGGCATTCCAGTTCATTTTCCTTTCCGCATACTTACGTGCCGACACCCAATACCATAAGCCTTCGTGCCCTGCCTCGATCAAGGGCTTGCTAAACAGGCCGGCAAGCATCCAGTGATGCTCAACTGTTTCTGATAAAATCAGCGAAATCTGCTGCGGCTGAGATACGCCTGTGGCGTGAAGGATGGTTACCGCATACATGCCTGGCGGCAGATCGGTAAAGTTCAATACCACGACCGGTGTTCCACAGTAAAAATCTGTTCGAGAAGTGCCCGCAGATTCGGTCAAAGCGTCCAGCGAATATAGGCTATCAACAGTAACGGCCGCTCCCTTCACAAGAGGCTTCAAATTGCCGACCGAATCCGCAATCCCACCGAAATCCGAGGCTACCGCCGGCAACGCGCTCGTCCGCATGGCCTGCACATCTCCGCTTTCCACTTCGCTAATCACGGTACGTGCCGCGCTTGAAAGTGCATCGCGCTCCGCTGCGGTCATTTGCGATTGGGTCTTGCACGAAGTGGCAATTGCGCTCAGAGGCAGTAACGCTCCCGCACAAGTCGAAAGCAATAGAAAAGCGAGTGACCTGTCTAGGGTGTTCAGTCGCATGATTTCATCCTACCGTTTCTATCCGTTTGTCGCTGTCGATGCAACAACCTGTATTCGTTGAAATGTCCGCCTCCCTTGGGGGTGAACGGCTAGTTGATACCGCTGGCATACCGCTTAGTTCATGAAGCCATAGCGCTGTCGTCGTCCTGTTGAAAGACCCTGAAGGATAGCTCTTTTCGGGTATGCCTGAGGATAGCCTGCGCTGCTTCGCGAATCGGCATCGGTGCTATGACAGTCATTCCGCCGACCAACTCGTTAAGGGTCAGATAGGATTGACGATTCGTATAGAGAAACTCAATCGGGTATTCAGGTTTGCGCGCGCGCGCCTGAATCGGATCTGCATCCAGCAAATAGCTGATATGTGGCCTTGGAACGACTCTCATAATCAGCCGGACATATGCTCGGATAGCTGGATTGCGCAAAGTCAGGTTTGCCATTTCGTCGTAGGTATATCTGTCAAAGATCACAAGGTCCACATCAGATTGTAGCGATTTGTTCACCATGTTTCGAACCGAGACAGCATCTACCAGATATAAGAACAGTCGAACACTCGTCATGAACCATGACTTGACATTCTTGTCTCGCCGGTTAATCGGCGACAACGGAGTTCCAACACCTTTGTCGCCCTTAAAGATGCGGTGTCCAGTAGCTTCACGGAGCCTGGTAAATTTCGCGACGTCGTCCCAGAACGTGATTAAGAGGATACGCATTCCATCTTCTTTCAGCCGGGCGCAGAGAGCTTCGATCTGAGTGCTTTTCCCGGCGCCGTCAATGCCGGAGAAACTTACATATTTAGGTCTGCAGTTCTCTTTGAGTGGTCTCATGTATTGCTCCACATTCTCTTTGAATGCGTATTGGTTCTGCCTCGTTATGGCCGCCCCGGGCTTCCACGGGAGAGCGCCACAACTGTTCCGACGGCGACGGCGGCGCCCGCAGCTAAACTAACCCGGATCAGAATGGTGCGCGCACGATGCTGTTTCGCTGGAGCAATCACCGCTCCGGCGGGTCTGGATGCGGCGACACCGGTTGTCTTCTGATATGGAGCCGCCGCTGTGCCAACTGGTTTAGGGAGGTTGTTTTGCTGTTGTTCCGAGCCGGACGGCGGAGCGCCAGTCCGTTCGTTCTGATCGCCAACTTGCGGGTGCACAGGGTCCGGTGCACCAGGAATCGGATTTTCTGGCAAGGTTGCATTTGAGGCCGGCTTCCCGGCTTGACCATCGATGTTGTGCCCTTGATCTTCGACGGCCGGCCCGCTCTGTGCCTCCTGGCTGCGACCTGATTGCTGCGGCGTTACCGGTGAAGCACCCGCCAGCGGTATCGCCAACAATACTACGAGGCCGTTTGCAATCTGTCTTCTCACCCAACGATTGGACAGTCTCATTTTTCCCCCTCAACCCGGTTCTACTGTTTGTCTCAGAATGACCCGTCAAATCGACTACGCCGCATTCTGGGAAGCTTGATATGACCCGGATGGAGCAGTTATGTGCAAAGCCGCTTCTGCCGGAAGTCGATGAAAGCTCCTCAGTGCGTCAGCATTCGTTTCAAACATCTCAAACAGACGGCTGACTCCAGTGAGTTCCAGAGTCGCCGTCGCTGCCGGAGAGACTGCGCTAAGCTTGACGTCGCCATTGCGTTTTATCGCGAGCTCTAAGCAACATAGCAGTAGATGAATTACAGTGCGATCCATCTGGCGCACATCGGAGCAATCGAGAACAACGCAGGGACGGTCAGTATTCATGCAACTCTCCAGCTCGCTTAAGAAGAGCCGCGCACGTTTCACGTTCGATGCCTCCGGCAACTGCTTTATCTCCACATTGCAAACTCGAAGTGTCATATCAATGTCCCTTCTTTTCGCTCTCTGCCTTGTTGTCGTCTCGGGAGAAAACATCAGCGTTCTAGGCTAAGGCTCCGCGATTGCTCGATCCGCCGCATCTTTGCGGCGTCACGGTAACCCGGGATTATGCAAAATGCTCGCGAGCTCGCCTTCGGGGTTACGTAGCGCTCGTCCCATTACATTTCTCCCGTATCGGAAAAGCGTCACGAGGTTCGTACTGTACCAACAGCAATCTGCCATTCGAGGCGATAACCCGCACAGAAAGCGAAGCTTGTTTAGCTTGTCGGGCGATGCTAGCATTGCCGCTGCGAGCCTATGATTCCCGTCGAGAACCGTTAGGGGCCTGTCCTCGTCAAGGCCAATGAGGATCACCGGGCCAAATCCCGGATCTCCCTGCTGAAGCTGATCGCCGATCGCAGCAATCTTAGAAAGAAAGGGAACGTCGACCTTATGCTGACGTGTGCGCCACTGTTTGGCAATTTCGGTGATCGAGAAATTGCCCCGCGCAAGCTTGCGCCATTGAGCCCGTGGAAAGAGCCTGACCTGATCGAGCCCGGCTTCGTTTATCTCCACTTCATACCATTCCGTCCCGGCCGGGATCTCTTTCCATAGGGCCAGGTGTCGAATGAACAGCAGAGCTCGTCGCGTGGCATTTTCGTATGCATCGTCGAGGTTGGGATTGCTGATAAGTTTCCGCATGCTCTGCTGATACTTCTGAAATGGTGGTGAATTAAAGTCACTCTTCAAGAACGCCGCAATAACTTCATTTTCCGTCACGAGCCGAATCAACTTAACCGGTCTATGGTTCTCAGAAACCAGCATTTCTTCGGATTGGTTTAGCGAATAGATGAGGAACGGCAATGCAACTGAAATGAGCAGAGCGGCCATCAGGATCAGCTGCACAAAGATAACTTCGCGTAAAGACGAATGGAAGCGGCAGATGCCGGCTATGACCGCGCCGCTGAACGCCAACTGTATCCAACTGGTATTTGCAATCTTGTAGGACATCTCGAAGGTAATAATCACGACGCTGAGCGAATAAACTATTGTCGTGATGGCGTACAACTCCAGAAGATAAGGAAAGTTATACGTTCCGGCGATCTCGAAGCCAGATCCAAAGAAACTTGTCCAGATTCCTGCAGGTGCGATGCCTAGACCTAGTGCTAACACAAGACCCGTACCCAAGACTAGCAAAAGCGAAGTCGCGATGACCTTGAGGTTCTTTCGCTCGTCATGTTGAGTGCCCGCCACAAGCGGAAACATGCTATTGACAACCGCTGAGCAAAAGGCGAAGATCACTCGGCCAACCATTGCCACAGCAGCATAGAGTCCCGCTTCTCTCGCGAGGAAGAAGTGCTTAACCAGCACAATGTCACAGTTGTTAATCAGAACCAGGCCTGAAAAGAAGACCATTGCCTGAGATATTTCGCGAAGTGATTGCGAAAAGCGGAGAGGGTTTGGAACGTGCATGGTCAGTTTAGGCGTGATGGTAAGATAGGCCACCGCTACGGCTGCGGCATTGGCCGTAATCACTCCCTCGACGCCCAGCCCTGCTAAGATCGCAATGAGCGATCCTCCGAGGCGAACCGCTCCCTCCAGAACAAGATTGGTGGCTAAACGGCGAAATCCGTAAGTACCCTGAATGTAACCTCGCCGGCTTCCCAAAGGAACATAGAAAGCGGCACCTATCGCCAAGATCGCGACAAGAACGGGCGTGGGGAGATTCAGATAGTTAGCAATCGCTTTTTGGAATAAGAGCAATATGAGCGCAACGATGATCCCGCAACCCCATGCGCCGAGATGCAACCCACGATATACGGCGGCCTTTGTATCTGAGGAGTTCTGTTGCGCCACCATTTTTGCAGAGACAATCTGGAAGGAGAGAGTTACAGCTGAGACCAAAGTGAGTATTGTATAAACAGCCGTAGCGTGACCGAATCCCTGCGGACCAAGAAACCTGGCAACTACAATGTTGTAGGCGAGGCTGATTGCAGTCGTCAGGCCTGAGCCTGTGAGCAGCACAACGCTACCAGACACAATCTTTGACTGCAACGTCGTTGCTTCTTGGGCCAAGCTATTTACCCCACTTGCAATTCCCGGTTTACCGTTTTACAGGGACATGACTCAAGCTGAAGATACAGCCCTATCCGCGCCGCCACTAGATAAGTATCCTGTGCCGATTCAATGCCTGGCTGGTCAAAATGTATCAGTGTTTGAGTTGACCGTTTGATATAAGCAACCCAGAACAGTTCCTCGGACTCTGCTTGACGGGCGGGCCAATGCTAAATAATGCAAAGGGTGCATTCATCCTTCTTTTGCTGCTACCCCATGGATGCTTTGGGCCGGGTTCGAGCCATGCCCTGCGATTGAAGCATAGGGCAATGGGGGCTCTGCCGGAAACAATCGCTTTGTATGAGGCTTGGTTCGGACATCCCAAGCACATCTCTGTCGGCTATTCTTCACAGGATCCTGCCGTGATCAGTAAGCAGATTCGCCAGGCGAAATCCATGGGAATCTCCGCGTTCGTCGTGGATTGGTACGGGGACCGGGAGCCGTTTATTGATCGCAGCTACGCCTTGATGCAGACTACAGCTGCCAACGAGAACTTCAGGGTGGCAATGATGTATGACGAAACACGTGAGGATGATGGGGCAACCGAGGAGGGTCTTGCAGATTTCACAATGTTCCATGATACCTATCTTTCCTCCAAGGCACTGGGACATCAGGCTTATCTTACGTACGAAGGCCGGCCGGTAATCTTCATCTTTCCAACAGGAAGGCATACTGACTGGAACAGGATCCGCACATTGGTAAGCAAATGGAGCGTTCCGCCGCTGTTGATCTATGAGAACCTTCCTGGCCAGTATGCGGACGCCTTCGACGGTTTCTATGCATGGATAAACCCGGGAGAGAAAGGGTGGGCGACAGATGGAAGCAACTGGGGAGAACAGTATCTGAGTGACTTTTATGAAACGATGCACTCAAAGTATCCCGACAAGATTATCGTGGGAGGTGAGTGGTCCGGCTTTGACGACAGCAAAGCCTCCTGGGGACTGAACCGACATATCTCGGCGCGGTGTGGTCAGACGTTTGCCGATACTTCCAGCTTGTGGCGCAAGTCTTTTCCAACGGACGATCTTCTGCCCTTCGTTATGATTGAGACATGGAATGACCACGAAGAGGGGACAGCGATCGAAGGTGGAATCCCCAGCTGCGAATCCGGGACCCGGGTGCATTCACCATGATCATTCCTGCTTTAGGGTTCTCGGTATTTCAGGAATGAGCAACAGAAGAAGGGGCAGCACGGAGCCAGAACCAAGATTGTTTAGCGCCCGCCGGAGGATTTGCCGATCATTAAGCCGCATCGATTGCTTCATGGGTGTCTTCGCTTGACGCCTGCACGGCTGCTATGCCGAAGTGAGGCGCGGTCATCGCTGAAGAATGGTGGACTGCACTGATGATCGAAAGAGGGCGGCTACGCACCTCATCGTATACGCGTCCAATATATTCTCCCAGCATGCCCAAGCAAAAAAGCAATAGACCTCCTACGAAGAATACCGTAGCCGCGACCGCGAACCCTGAAGCGTTGGCGGAGTGCCTCGAAATCGAAAGGAGCAAAAAGAACGTCATAAGCCCAGCCATGCAGATTGAGAAGCAAAAAAACGCGAAACTGAGTCGCAAAGGCTTGTAGCTGAAGCTTGTAATCGCATCCATCGCGTATTTGATACGGCTTAAGAAAGAGAGCTTACCGTCGCCGGCTAACCGGTCTTGCCGATCATAGTAAACCACGCTGTTCCGATAACCAACCCAAGCTCGTAGTCCGGGCAGATACCGGTTCTTCTCTTCCATGGCATTCACGGAATCCACGGCTTTTCGATCCATAAGACTAAATATCCCTGCATTCAGAGGTATCGGATAGTCGGAAAGAGCTCCCAAAACGCGATAGAAAAGAGGAAAGAGCTTGGCCAGAATCTTCCGCCGTTCCTGACGACTCCTTCTTACCGCGACCACAACCTCAGCACCGGCGCGCCATGCATCAATGAGCTGCGGCAGAACCTCTGGCGGATCCTGAAAATCGCCATCCATCAGGATCACAGCATTACCGCTCGCAGTCTTGATTCCTGCAGTAATTGCACCCATGTGCCCCCAATTGCGGGAAAGTTCTACAACGACCACATGTGAATCCATGGCCTGCAATGCTTTCAGCAGTTCAAGCGAGCAATCCGTTGAACCATCATCCACATAAACCACTTCCCATCCTATATGAGCGCTCTCCAGGGAGCTTGCGACGGCCTCATGGAACCGCACGATCAGTTCCTCTTCGTTATAGATGGGCACGACAACAGAGACTATATTCGAATCGTAGATCGGCGAAACGATAGAAATCATAATCGACTCCTGGAATTTCTAGTTATGCCTTCGCTGAGGAGCTCTTTCTAGTTCGTTGTCACCTGAAGTAGTAGGTACTCTTACCTCCAAATTCGAGATATTGCGTTCTCAGAACGCTGCCTGGAATACCCTCACTCTCCATCGCACTTCGGCTGGTGTTAAGACTATGACGTATCGGGCGCTTACATGCTGTATCGTTTTGACCCTGTCATGGTCGAGGACCTGTACGTCATACTCAACCTTGTCTGTTAGCTCAATGGACAGCCCCTCCGGCGAGTTGAAGACAATCTGGATGTCGTGCGCACGATCCTCATACCGCGTGCTAATTCCCAGCGCGGATTGCTGCTGGATCGTCTCGGCGATCTTGTCCTTGGCAGTTCCCACAAAAGATGGACTGAGCAAATCCGCACGATTCTGCTCAAGCGCGGCCTTCATGCTCTGCCAGGATTGCAGGTAATCGCGAATCGCTGCTTTCGCCGTCTGTTCCGGCAGAGGTCGTGGGCCCTGCAGACTCGCTTGTTCCACACGCACTGTGGCTTGAGCCGACCCGATACTCAAGGTTGTGCTGAGAACTGCGCAGAGGACCAGAAGGGACTTTAGCATGGCTACCTCACCCAACGAATCTGGTTCCCGAGGACAACTCCGCTTGCGACAGAAAATGTCGCCCCGCTATGTACAGGCATTTGCACATCCGCAAACCCGTGCTTGACAGGTACGTCGACCGTCGACTGAGCACCTTTGTAAGCTTCACTGAAAGTCACGATTGTTCCATCCGGTACCGCGTTGCCGTTACAGTCGCGTACCGGTTCCGTATCCAACTGAACCCGCTGGCCCGCCTGCCGAGCGCTCATCTTCAACCCGCAGGGATCGCCGGGAACCTGCCCTATAATTCGCGTGCTGGAGACGCTGCCTGATCGTGCCACGAATCGATCAGCACCTTGTTGTTCTGTAGAATCCATCTCTGTCCATGCGGCGCCGTTAAGGGTCACCACTATGCGCTTCTGCACAGTGCCAGATGGATTCGACAGTTCAAAGGAAACAGGCATCGGTGCGGCGATCAGATTGTGATAGGCGTCGAAGACATACACGGCGCCGGTAATGCCATCATGAATACCGACCGGAAGGCGAGAAGGTCTCGCGAGAAAACTCAGGTCCGCGGGTTTGCTCGAGGAAACAACATCGAATGAGTCGCTTTCTGTGGACGAGTCTCCCACAAGAACGGCAAGGTAGTGGCCGGCATTGTAGAGAGACCCGGCAGGAAACAGCATCGTCTCTCCCAATTGCACGTCGCGTTTCAATACCTGCTCAGGGCCTATGATGTATAGGGTTGCCTTCCCGCTCCCCGCGCTCTGAATCGAGAACGCTGTGCCGGCTTCAACGGTTTTAGGAAGGCGCATGCCTCCGTCGTTCGCAAAGGCCAGTTGAGTCAGGACCACTGCCACACCGCAGAGCAGGAATGTCCATCTGGTTCTCACTGGGAACCTCCGGAGGTATATGTCGCGACGACCGTTCGTTGACTGCTGACGTTCCTTGCGAGATCCTCAGGAATATGGATCTCAAACGGCACGGGGTTCTGTGGCGAGAGGGCGCGGTCGATATACTCGTCAGCGACCCAGATGACTTGACCAGTCTTGTCGTAGAAGGTTCCCAGAACGTGCGCGACGTTCACCACCTGGCCGCTTTGATTGATCAGCTGACCCGTCAATGAGGCTCCGGGCGCGGGATGCAACTGCTCATTGTCGATCTCGATCACGGGGTCTGCTGAGGCTGAGACGAGCGTTGACAAAGGCTCCATCCGGACACTGCCAACTTCGGACAGAGCCACATTAGGAAACTTGATGAGAAACGGCGTGACTTGCTTCGGAAGCAAAAGGTGGGAGATCTTGTCAAAGCTGCCTTCGGTGTCGATCGGCGATTGGTTCTTTGACAGCAGAGTCGCGGTGACTGACACGTAAGCAGGCACGACATCTTCGTTCAGAAGCTCGCCAAGGATCACAACGCCGTCCGCCCGTTCAACAGGGTGCATATCCACAATACGCACATGAGGCGCTTCCACGTCTTGAGCTGCCCAGTCATCTCCAGCGCCGCGGTAGATCACATCCCACCGCAGATAATTTACTGGAATAACCTGGGGTGGGACGATGGGCTCCTTGGCGATAGGCCACTCCGGTTCCCAGCGATCCCCGTTTTTTACCACACGCAAATCTCGTGTGCGCGTGGAAGCGCCAACCACGGTGGACCATTGCAACTTGAGTTCAATTTCCGCTTCATTGGCAGAAGCGTGAAGCGGTCGCACTTCAACTTTGTTCAGAGTCGAATAGGTCAGAAGGCTCGGGTAGTATCCGACCAAGTCATGTACAAACTCCGTCTCCGTGAACTGAGCCTTGTTGGCGAGACTGGTATACGCTTTATGCCAAGCTTGCGTGCGGATGTCTTCACCGAGATTCTCGACGGCCGCTTCCGGCGTCGAATTCGATCGCACAAGCGTTCCCCTGCCGGCATAAGCGACAGCAGATGGCACGGGCCAAATTGTTCCTATGGCCACGAGTGCCACAGTCGCAAAAGCCAGAAGCGCGGCGAGCAGACGTCCTTTGTTCATCAAACCAACCTCTCCTGCACAAGATATTCCTCGGTGCGTAGGGGATACTCCGCTCGGCGTCCCGGGCGTCTCGTTTTCGGAATTAGAAGCACCAGTATCGCCAAGAGACTGCTTCCGAATGGGAGAATGCCCCAGATAAGTCCTTGCCAATGCGGAGGCATTTGCGACGCGTTCGCAGGCAGGGCCGGTGGAACCCCATCTTTACTCCATATAATGATGGTGTTATTTTCAAGGTTGTCGACTTGGCGCCAGCCTGCAAAGGATAGAAGGGGATCGTAGTAGCGATCCCGGACAAATACCCATTTGAGTCCGTAGTGGTTTGCGTGTTCCAACATTCCGCGGAGTGCGTCAAGTCCCGGCTCGCCGAAATACTTCGAACTTGTGAGCGCACCCGCGCCATAGCGCGTCAACTCCGGCAGCATCCTCCCGGAGTTCCATTCGCCGTCAACGCTGCCTGCGTTGGTCATCATAGCCAGCCGCGCAATCTTGTTACCGAATCCCAGGGTGACGTAGCGGTACTGGTCGTGACCATCGCGATTGAGCCACTGTGCCACCGAATCAACGTGGAAGTCCTCAGCATCCGCCGGTCGATAGGTTGCCCATCCGACGGCCAACGCACAGCTGAATGCTGCCAAAATAGTCAAACTCGCAACCGCCCACATTCGATATCGATCGACGAGTTCCGCTGCTAAGAGTCCCACAAACGGCAGCGCTAGCAAAGTCGCCCAATAGCTGAAACGCTCCATGGTCAGCACGTCGAAGGCGCGTCCCAAGAGAAGATGGCCCACCGGGGTCGTCCCGCCGAGGCCCACAAGAAAAGCCACCCAGAATCCAAGTAGCAAGGGACGGAGCCGGCCAACCACGGAACCCCGTATGAAAATGAACGGAAGCGCCAAGATCAAAGCTCCATAAGGGATGACAAAGTAGTTGAGGCCCCAGAAAGGGTTTAGGATGTAATTTGCCCGACTGGGGTGCGGGATAGGCGTTTGCGTAACGGCATAATGAATCAGTGCGATCCAAAACGGAAGAAGCACAACCGCAATTGCAGCTCCCACCACCGCGACGATTGCGACGGTGCGGTTCGCAAAGGCCGCCGTCGAGACCTTTTCGCCATCCTGACGATGAGAAAACGCCAGCACCAGGACAGGTACTGCAAAGAAGACTGACCCGAAAAGCAGCGTCGCATGGTGAGCGGCAGCAGCGGCCGTGAAAAGCACACTCGCTTTGAGAAAGGATCGCCACCTTCCATACCGGACCCACTCGAACAGGAATGGAAGCGCGTTCAAGTAGATTGGCGCCGCGCACGTAGTACCCAATTGCCCCGCTGAATAAACGAGGAAGCTTTCCGAGCCGAGAAAAACACTTGCGAGGGCGGCAATCGATGCGGCGCGTGGGCTGACCCAAAGCAAGGAGAACCGATAAACACCCACCACGAGGAGCAAAATGGCAGCCAGTTGTACCGCCATATATGCCATGTCCAAGCCCAGGATATGAGAAACCAAAGCCACCCACTGCTGCGGCAGGGGAGGATATGTGGTCTGCGAAAAGCCCGCGTACCACTTCGAGTTCCACGGATCGAACCAATGGTGTACATAGTGAGAGGCAAAGAATATATGAAAATTTGTGTCATACGACTTCAGAGGCAACTTCATGAGCAGAAGCGGTAGGTGAACCGCGACAGCCGCCATCAGAACGAGAACTATCGGTATGGGCCGCGCTGTCGGTGTGATCGACTCGGGGTTTTGCACGATGACCTCTTGAGGGCTTTGTGGGAATTTAGCAATGCACCCTTCGCGACGCGTGTCAGCCCGCAGCACGCTTTAGTACACAACAATACCGCAAGTCTCTCAATAAGCTAACCCCTAGTCTGACCAATTTGGAACACGTGCGTTCGCCCAACACAACGGGCGCATTCGTGCTCACGCGTCATTCCTCAACGCGGATTTAACGAGTAACCTCCGGAACAAGATCGATCCACGCCCGGACTCCTCGATCTCCTTCAAGTAACTCTCGAAATGCGAAGAGAATGAACACAATGGACTCAACGGCAAGGATTTCCAAAGTTGCTCCGAAGCTGCGCTGGTGAACTCGCAGCTCTAATCGGAGGACTGACTTGCACCGGTCAAAATTCACCTAGGGCCGCGCAATGTCTGTGGTCAATATCGTACAGAATTAGCAACGCCTGCAGCGTAGGGTCTGAAAAAGGTTGTGGGTCAGCAAAGAAGGTGTTGCCAACATCATGCATCCACCGATCGTTCCTCTTTTGGACAGACGAGGAAGCATCACAGCTGTATTCTTCGCTTCTATTACGAGAGTCGTGTGGGGCGCACTCAAGCCGCTGCCTCATCTCTTGAAAGGTATGAGTCCATAAGTTTCGTTGGAAGCATGAAAGTTGAGACGCACCTGGAGATCAGCTTCGTTTGTCGTGCCACTTCACAAGTGGAGCAGATTTTGTTCTTTTGAAGGCGCGATGCAACGGCGTTAGACTGATGCGCTGAAACTGTAGGGCACTGTGGTTGGTCGCAATTTAGCCAATGTTCACAACCGGATTCGGACACATACCGTAGTGTTCCATTCACTGGAAATGCACCAGGAGCTGAAAGTGTACCCGCGGCCAAGATCAAGAGCATTATCCGGGTCGATGAAGCGAACGCGACGCCGCGTTAGCGCTCCTTTGATTGCAAGACTTGAAGTCTTGAAGGTTGCATTGGTGTTCGTATTCATCACATTGGCTTGTAGTGGTCAAGCACAGACCTACAATCTTGGTCCTGACACCTCAAAGAGCCCCAAGGCGCAAAAGAAGCAAGCGCAGTCTCCGGACCAACCACTGGGTTGGGGATCGAACATTGAAAACGCGCGTCTTGCTCGCGCCGCACAGTTGGCTTTGCAACATGGGGACCACGCACTCGCGTTCGACTTTGCACAACGCGCCGCACAAGCTACCCCAAACGATTCACAGTTATGGTTTCTGCTTGGCTACGCGGCACGACTCGATGCAAAGTTCCAGGTGTCCGTTGATGCATACAGTCGAGGCCTTCGCCTTATCCCTTCATCGCTGGAAGGACTCTCTGGCCTCGCGCAGACCTACAACCTGATGGGCAGAGTCGAAGATGCCGAGCGTCTCCTCAAACAGGTGGTCTCATCTGATCCGAGGCGTAGAGACGACGCGCTATTGCTTGGTGATCTTTACATGAGGTCGGCAAACTACACTGACGCGCTTGATTGGCTGGGCCGGGCGGAACGGATTCAGCCAAGCGCGCGTTCGGAGTTGCTGATGGCGCTCTCTTACCAGCACCTGAAGCAGATGGATATGGCAAGCCGTTACCTCGAGTTGGCCAAACGACATTCCCCGGATAACCCCGAGGTTCAGCGATCAATGGCGGGTGTATACCGCGATGCGGGGAGCTATTCAGAAGCGATTGCGACGCTCAAGTCCATTCGTAATCCAAGGCCAGACGTAACAACTGAATTAGCGTACACCTACCAACTCGATAACAAGCTGGATGATTCCGCCAGGCTGTACTCGCTAGCTGCCAATGCTGCGCCAAAGGACTTGGGCCTTCAACTCTCTGCGGCGCAGGCCGAGGTTGCTGCCGGTTCTATTGAGAGAGCGAACTCATTTCTTCAGCATGCCGCTGGACTCGATGCCAATCATTATCGGTTGCACGCAATCCGTGGAGAGATTGCGAAGCTCAAGGGGCGCGACCAGGATGCTGTGAGTGAATACAGTTTCGCCATAGCGAATCTGCCTGCAAAACCGGTCGAGGGACCTCTCTATGGCATCGAACTTCACATGGATCTGATGGCTCTCTATAAGAATCTTGCGGATGAAGGAGCCGCCAATTCTCAGCTGAATATTGCGCAAGCCGCAATCAATGGGTTGGGCAATCAGGCGTCCGGCGGAGCGCAGTTCTTGCGGCTGAGAGCTTTGATCAAGATAAACGCTGGCGACCTTAACGGTGCGTTGGGTGACATCAAGGAAGCGCTTGCAAATAATGCCCATGATCGCGGTAATTTGCAACTCGATGGAGACGTCTTGATGAAGCTCGGTCGCACCGAGGACGCGGTCGCGGTTTATACGCAGATTCTCTCCATGGATCCGGACAACCGATTTGCGCTTACCTCTCTCGGCTATGCGTCTCGCGCAGCCGGGCGCGACCAGGATGCGGAGAAGTATTTTCAGCGTTTGGCGCGAGCCGATCCTTCGTTGTACGTTCCCTACCTTGCACTTGGGGATCTCTATACCGCTCGCCGCGAATTCAAAAAGGCCGAGGACTTTTACCGCAAGGCGTATGCGCTCGATCCCCGGAGAGCCTTGATCTTGGCGGGTGGAATGAACGCAGCAATCGAAGCGCATAACCTGGTTGTTGCTGAGACATGGCTAAGTCGCGTCACGAACGATATGAAGCAAGAACCTCAACTCCTTCGGGAAAAGGAAAGGTATCTGAGCTTCAAGGGCGAATATCAGGAATCGGCGGATGTTGGCCGGGAAGCAATACAGGTGCTGCCCCGAGACAGAGACGTGGTTGTCTATCTTGGTTACGATCTGCTCCATCTCGAAAAGTTCGGCGAACTGTTGAACTTGACATCGAAATATCACGACGTCTTCCCGAAGGAACCTGATATTCCGCTTCTGACGGGCTATGTGCACAAGCATGGCGGCCAGCTCGAACAGGCGCGTCAAGACTTCACCGAGGCAATTCTTCGTGATCCCAATGTGGAAACGGCATACGTAAACCGCGGATACATGTTGAATGATCTTCACCTGCCCGCAGCTGCCGCGGCAGACTTCGAATCAGCCCTCAAGAAAGAACCAAACGACGGCGAGGCGCATCTTGGGCTTGCCTACGCAGACCTGGATATGCATAAGCCGCAGGCAGCCATTCAACAAACGGAACTAGCGGAACGGGCACTGGGCGACTCACGGGACATCCATGTAATTCGCGCCACCGCTTATGGGCGTGAAGACATGCTGACGAAAGCCGCAACTGAATATAGGGCTGCCTTGAAGTTCACTCCCAATGATGGCGCGCTCCACTTGGGGCTGGGAAACACGTTCTTTGCATCGCGACGGTACCATGACGCGATTGAGGAACTCCAAATCGCGCAGAAACTCTCTCCGGAAAACGCTAAAGTGTATGCCTTGCTTGCACGCTCTTATGCAAACCTGCAAGACCGAAATCAAACGCTTCATTTTGTGCAGCTGGCAGATCTGCATTCCGAGTCGGCTCCCACTGCGGGAAGTAGCTCTGATTCGCGGCGGAGCGATATATTCGTCTCCACCGGAGAAGCTCTGAGCACGATCGGAGACCGTAGCGCGGCTATGGAGTACTTTCGAAAAGCGCTCGAAACGCCGGGCAGCAATCGCATTGACGTGCGCTTGGCGATAGCAAATCTCGTCGCGGAGCAGGGGCATTCGGAAGATGCGGAAAGACAGGTCGCTTTGGCTCTGATGGAAGCTGAGGCAGGAGAGACCGCGCCACCAAGCGGTATTCAATTCATCGCGGCGGCAGACGTATTTCGGGTCCTGCATGATTATCAGTTGTCGCAAACGTACCTTGAACGCGCCAAGGCGGCAGGGGCGCCCGATGCAGAAGTGAGGATTGGATTGGCCGACAACTATCTCGCACTGGGAGACACAGTCAGGGCCCAAGCCGAGCTATCGGCAGTCAAAGCTGCTGCGGATAGCGCTCCCGATTACCAGTATCTGCTTGCCGAAGCCAATGTCCTTCGCCAGGAGCACCACGGAGAACAGGCGCTCACTTCCTTTGCTCAGGCTTCCAACGCCGAAGGTGAAGATCAAGCGGCCGAACGAGAGCTACTCCAGGCGGGAGCAGACGAAGGATTGCGGATCACTCCGGTATTGAGCTTACTTTCCGACTTCTCGATCGAACCTATATTCGAGGATACGACGGTTTATGTCCTCGACTCCAAGCTGGACGCTTCATTTCCCGTACCGAACTCCGATACCGCTCAACTTCCACCGCCGCGCTCATCCAGCGAGACTCAGGGGACCAGCGCATTTCATCTTCATCTCAACCGCATCCCCACCGCCAGCGGATTTTTCCAGATACGGAACACCAGGGGAATAATATCGGTGCCCAGCACGAACTCAATTGTCAGCCGCAACACGACCGATTATGTTTTCAACTTCGGGCTGAATCCTACGATCAGGCTTGGGAGAAACGCATTAACATTCGATGGCGGCTTCCAGGAAACCATTCGCCGTGATTCAGTGTCTCCTGTTGCAATGAATCAGAATCTCCTTCGCGTCTTTGCATATATGTCAACCAGTTCATTCTTTAACACAGTTTCAGTTAAGGGGTATGTTATCCGTGAAGCGGGACCCTTTGCCGAAAGCAATTTGCATTCACAATCCCTCACCGGCGCCATTGAGTTTCGTGTCGGAAGGCCTTGGGGGAAAACTGCTCTGGTGACTGGATGGGGAGCCAACGATCAGAAATTCTCGCCGGTGAACTTCGAAGATTACTACACCTCATCCTATTTTGGCGTCGCACATAAGTTTGGCGAGCGACTGAAGCTCAGAGCAGTTGTAGAGGATGTGCGGGCGTGGCGAGTAGTGGGTGCAAACTCGGGAATCGCGCAGAATCTGCGCCCGGCTGGAGCCATTGACTTCGCTCCGAACCGGAAATGGGATATGCAGTTCTCTACCGCCTACTCAAGCACCAGAAGCTTCCACGTCTATGACGCTATCCAAAATGGTTTCTCTGTCTCGTATGCGAGGCCGTTCCGTCGCAAATTCAATGACGATTCCGGAGCGGTTGTGCTGCAGTATCCAATTCGATTCTCGGCGGGCATTCAAGACGAAACCTTCTTCAACTTTAAGGGCGGTCAGAGTCAACAGCTCAGACCCTATGTGCGTATCAGTTTGTTTTGAGGTGATATCCGATGAGAATTTGTCTAGTTGCCACTTTTCCTCCAAGCGGAAGACAGTTGAACGAGTATGCGTTTCACATCGCGCAAGGACTGCAGAACAATCCTGACGTCGAACTGATCATTCTCGCTGACGAGCTGACCAACTATGAATTCGCAACCGACGGGCATGGCAATTCGGGAAACTCTTGTCAACAGGCAGAGTTACCTGGCTTTAATGTGATCCGCTGCTGGAAGTTTGGCGGCCTGGCAACTTCAGTGCGCCTGCTCAAGACCATTCGGCAGTTGAAGCCCGATGTCGTGTGGTACAACCTCATCTTTTCCAGCTTTGCAACACAGAAAAATCCGCTTGCCGCATTTGCCGGACTTTGTACTCCCGCCCTAACGCGCGCCGCTGGCTTTTTCACGCATATTACCTTGCATCACATTATTGAGCATGTGGATTTCTCCGCCGCCGGAATAAAGCGTGAAAGGTTATTTCGAATTGGCAGCGATTTGGCTACGAAAGCTTTACTTCGAGCCCATTCCGTCTCGGTCCTGCTTCCCGGCTACCGTCGCACCTTGACAGAGAAGTATTCCGCTCAAAACGTGCTTTTGGGTACACACGGGACATTTGCATCTACTCCCAGCCCTCCGGACTTTACAAAGCGAGGCAATCCGGATCTGCGCATTCTTGCAATCGGGCATTGGGGAACGTATAAGCGCCTGGAGACGCTCATGGAAGCTTTTCCGGCAGTTGTGAAAAAGGTTCCGAACGCCAGGCTCATTGTGGCCGGCGCTAATCATCATACGAAAGTGGGATATTGGGAATCGATACGTGCGGCCCAGCCCACAGAGCTGCCGATTGAGTTCTGCGGATACGTTCCGGAGGAAGCCATACCTGAGCTGTTTCAAACGACCTCGCTTCTTGTTCTGCCGTATGACTCTGCCACAGGATCGAGCGGTCCTGCCCATCAAGCATGTGAGTATGCGCTCCCCATCGTGTGCGCGGACATCGCCGACCTTCGCGAAATGGCGGCGAATGAAGATATGGCAGTTAGTTTTTACAAGACAGGTAATGCGGCCGATCTCGCTCAGCAACTGATTGCGGTTCTGCTATCTCCGGACCTACAACTTCGCATGGCAGAGTACAACTTCGCTGCCGGAGTCCGGATGACTATGGCCAGCGTTATCCGGAACTATATTCGCTGGTTCGAACTCAATCAATTCAAGAAAGAGATTCGTAATACAGGGTTGTTCCCATGGCACCGCCGCGTGTGGCCGCATTCCCTCAGTTCGCCTTCGATCAAAAGTTCATTTGGCTCGGCTATCCCTACCGAGTTGTTACCGACGCGTGGACATGAGTTAGACACTCGTTCTGGTCTTGAATCGGCTGGGCATAAGTTCCAAGCTGTCGATGTGGCGAACGCCGGCACGTGGAACCAGTCCGAAACCTTAGGGATTCATCTTACGGGCAACAAGAATTAGTCGAGCTCAGCGCTCGAGGGAGATTGTTATGTCATGTCCTGAGATTGTTAACGCGGGAAACTGCGCAGCAGCCGTCCCGCAGAGATCTGTGTCAATTGCCCTTTCGACTTATCGGGCGTTTGTTGCTCACCTGCACGCTCAGAGGTGCACCTTGATGAGAAAGCGCATTCTCTTCTCCATCTGTCGCACTCTCTTCTCGGCGACGCTCGTATCCAGTCTACCTCTGGCCACACTGCTCATCGGATGTGGTGGCAACGTCTCCGCTATTTCGACTCCGGTCCCGGCGGTAAGCATTGGTGCCAGCCCCATTTCAATTGCCCCTGGTAGTTCGTCCACTTTGACCGTTACTGCGACGAATGCCACTCAAGTTACGGTGACTGGAACCGATGGCAGCACTTATTCACTAACGGCAAGCGGCGGGACGCAGACAGTCAGTCCGACCGCGACCACGACTTACACAGCAGCCGCGACCGGCGCTGGTGGGAAATCTTCGGCGACTGCGACTGTTACTGTGACTTCGAATTCGAATCCCGCTCCGGCCGTGACCATTCTTGCGAACCCCACATCAATTGTGCAGGGAAGTTCGTCCACTCTCACCGTGGTTGCAACGAATGCCACTCTGGTGACGGTGACCGGAACCGATGGTAGCTCCTACTCACTGGCGGCAAGCGGTGGAACGCAGTTGGTGAGCCCGGCCGCGACCACCACGTACACAGCGGCCGCAACTGGACCCGGCGGGAACGCGTCGGCATCTGTCACGGTAGCAGTGACGTCGACAGGCAGCAGTCAACCCATCAACCACGTCATCTTCATGCTGCAAGAGAACCATACGTTCGATAATTACTTCGGAATGCTGAATCCCTACCGGAAATTGTACGGCTGGAACATCGGCGACGACGGCAATACATATAACGTAGATGGCATCGACGACAAGCTGACCACGATCAGCAACGTCGACGATGAAGGCGCGGGGTTTTCGCCCTTCAAGTTCACGAGCACCTGCGTAGACGATATGACCTCGGATTGGCTTGCTAGCTACGGCGACGTGAGTCGTTACAACTTCCTCGCCAGCCGTACCATCCCGAAGGCCCCTATGGATGGCTTCGTTCACAACGCGGAAGGCTTCGCGAAGAGCTGTGCGCCCACTGGCTCGGGTGGAACCTGTTCCGGAACCTTCTCTGCGCAGAGTCAGACCGGAGAGCCTGCCATGGGATATTACGACCAGGGTTTTCTCAACTACTACTACTACATGGCGTCCCAGTTTGCGGTCTCCGATCGCTGGTTCTCGCCGGTAGCGACCAAGAGCATTGGCAACCGTATCGCCACCTTCACCGGGGGCACGACGCAGGGCCTGGTCAAGGATCCCGGCGGAGACGACGGCCTTTCTCAGCTCGACATACCCACCATCTTCCAGAAACTCGATCAGGCAAACCCTCCTGTCTCTTGGAAGATCTATTACACCGTCACCCAGGGCTTCTGCCTTGACGACGACGACTGCCTGGGCGGATCCAACGCGTTGTATCCCGCGACTGACTTCTCCAACCTTTCCTATTCGTATCAGTATTTGCACGATAATCCCACCCCTGGTGCCGCTGGCAGCTGCAAGGGATACACCCAGGGGTCTAACGTCGTTGGCGATACGACGAACTCTTTTTGCATCGATATAAATCACATTGCGCCGATTGGCACTTACTTTAGCGATCTCAACAGTGGCACTCTTCCCAGCTTTGCATTTATTGAGGCCGGTTACGGCAACAACGATGAACATCCAGGATCGGGGCAATCGATTCTCCTGGGGCAAACGCAAGTGGCGAGTGTCGTGAATGCATTCATGACCAGTTCTTCCTGGAAGGATTCCGTGTTTTTCTTCAGCTATGACGAGGGCGGCGGCCCCTACGATCATGTTCCACCCGTGCCCGGCCACTCGAACGACTACACCGACGCTTCATTGGGAACGATTCCAGACATTGCGCAGATCGCGGTGAATCCCGATACAGCTCCTCAGTACTTCCCGTGCGTACCAACAAATCCCGGCACGGCCACGCTGCATTGCGATCTGGCATCCACAGACCCCGGAGCGAATCCGAACGACGTCGCGGCCCTGCATGGCTTTGCCGCACAGATCGGCTTCCGCCTGCCGAACATCATCATTTCGCCTTTCACGCGGAAGCATTATGTTTCCCACACGCCGATGGACCATACGGCGGTGATCCGGTTCGTCGAAGACAGGTTTATCGGAAATCAGAAATACCTGACGAACCGCGACGCGGCCCAGCCCAACCTATTGGAGTTCTTCGACTTCAACAACATTCCATGGGCCACCGCGCCGACGCCGCCTATTCCAGTAACTGCCGCTTCGTTTACGAGCAATCCATGCGCTCCCAACAATGTGGGTCCGTGATCCACTGCAAAGCGAATGAGGGGACGATGTAGCCTTTGTGGAGTCGAGCGTAGGTCGGAGCGTTCATCGACAGGACTGTCCGCTCACCGCGTTCAACAAGGCTAGGTGACGATCTCGAAGGGCCGCATCATTTCCTTGTCGGCGTGTTCCAACAATTGAGAATGAAAGGCATAGCGGCCAGCGGGGCCGTCGAATCGAACCTGTATGGTGAGCGCCTCCCATGGATGGACGATTGCCGTGTCCTTCCATCCGGCCTCGTTCGGCGCAGGCTGTCGGGGGCTCCCCGCGAATCTCTTGGTGACGTTGTGTAGAGCGGCCCGATCGAATCCCTGGCGTTCGAGAATCCGAAATTGTACCGAATGCAAATGCATCGGATGCGCATATTTCGTTGCATTGAAGAATCGCCAATTCTCTGTGGAACCGAGCCTCACGGTCTCCGCAGCCGGGTCACCGTACGCCTTGCCCCCGATTCGTTCTCCCAACGACGTTCCCTGGCCGTCCATGGCCTCGGACAAGATAAATTCCCGGGTGGCGATCGACCCCGAATCGGAGAGCCGAGGAAGCGGGCGCGACGGCGGAAGGCTGAATGAACTCCGTGGCCGCGAGAGTGGGAGGGTCACGCGAAACTGCATCAACTCATTCAATGCCGAGTGGTGAGGATTGATCCGATCCCAGTCCGGATAGGGCGCTGGAGCGTCGTTCGAAAGCGTCGTGGTTCTGCCTTCAAGTGTGGAGAAATCTACGATCACATCGGCGCGCTCGCCCGGCGCCAGCAACAGTTTGTTCAATGCAACCGGGTTTGGTAAAAAGCCGCCGTCGGTTCCAATCTGGTGAAATGGGACAAGCGAAGGTATGTCCGTGGGGCTCTTTGCAAGATTGAAAAAGAGATTGAAGAAACGCGCGTTCGCTCCGTTCAGCAGGCGCAGACGATAGCAGCGCGGCTCGACTTGCAGATAGGGATAGATAGCGCCGTTAACCACTGGAAGGTCGCCAAATAACTCCGGCGCCCACCAGTGCGGAGGTGGCTTCTGACCATCATCGAATGTCGGAGAATAGACGAGCTGACCCTGGTCATCCAGCGTGCGATCTTGCAGCAAAAGTGGTATTTCGTAACCGCCTGAAGGCAAATCCATGCTGCGCTCGTCGTCGTCGCGCAGGAGAAAGAATCCTGACAGGCCCGCATAGACATTCAAGCGCATAATACCTATCGCATGATCGTGATACCAGAGCGTCGCAGCTTGCTGACTATTGGGATAAGTATAGTGAGCTGAGTTCCCAGGGGTAAACCACTTTTCCGGTAACCCGTCGCTCTCCGAACGTGTGCGTGCGCCATGAAGATGCGGTACAGTTCGGACTGCGGGAGCCGGAGGCATCGCACCGTGTATGCGCGGGTCGATGTCGAAAATGTGCTGTGCGGGCAAATGGTTCTCCCACTGGATCACGATAGGCCTGCCCCGCACAGCCTCGATGGTTGGACCGGGATACTGCCCCTCATAACCCCACAGCCTCGTGGGTGGAAGCTGCGAGTGCATCTGTTTTGTGAATTCCAACATGCGAACGCGATATTGAACTTCGTCCTCGTCCGTGCTTTGTGGCATCAATCGTTTCGGAATTGGCAAAGGATCGATATATCGCTCCAGTGAGCCAGGCTTGCGATAGAGCGGTGGGGAATCCGCCCGGCCCATTGTATCGTTGGCAGCCACGCCTTGCGCGAAGACCATAGCTGGAAGAGATGCAATGCATAGCTTGAGAAAATCACGCCTCTTTTGTGGATTCATTTCACCTCACAAAGGGCCCGCCAGACTCGAATTCACCGCTACCGTATAGCTTTGCCAAAGACACGCGCCACTGCGCCCCATGGATGCGCAACCGGCTGCTGCTATTCGATCTACAGGCACCACCGCCGCAGAGTTCGAAGCGGAGCTTCGACCCTTCGGTCCCCAGGTTCCAATCTACCTCGCAACCTATTGAAGATAACAACACCGAGTTATACCGGACAACAGCGACAAATTGCCAACGGCTGCGGCCTGGACACGTTGAATTGGATAGATATTCAATCCAAGGCAGGGGTTTGGGTCAATTACTTTAGTGCGAGCCCATGGTTACTGGTCAGAATAGTACACAAAATGTGTGCTATTCTGACCATATCAGTCTTGAGAGAAGCGACTCGTGATGATATCTAAGATAGATTTCAACGGGGTCGGCAATTGAATGTACCCCCTTTAAACCTAACAGCTTAGATATCGGAAACGTGCACGCGCGCGCTCGGACGGGTTAACCGAGGCGCATCCATGAAGTCTTTGCTCTCCACCCCCATGAATCTCGCAATCTTCACCACCCCTCGGAATCTCATCTGGGTAGTTCCTTGCCTCCTGCTCCCTTTGCTTTTCGCAGGCTGTGGGGCCAATCGAACCGTGGCCACGCCCACAACGAGCACTAGCAACACCGCCGCAGCCGCCACACCCATATTCTCGCCTGCTGCCGGGACATACACGGCTGCGCAGACGGTGACATTGTCTGCCGCCACTACGGGAGCGACAATTTACTACACTGCAGACGGTACCGCGCCCACGACATCCTCGACTCAATACACTGGCGCAATCCCGGTAAGTGGATCCGAGTTGATTGAAGCGGTCGCTGTCGCTTCAGGCTATACAAACAGCACCATGGTGAAAGCCGGCTACGTTATTACACCTCCCGCGGCATCGGGACCTGTGATTCCTACAAACGCCACTGCTGCCAGCGGCTTGCAGGCGCTCGACACATGGATTTTCAACCATGACCCGGGCACTCCCGGCACGTCGGTTGGGGCAACGAGCCTGGTGAGCACGCCAACGCTCAGCGGCACCACACGCCAATTTGTCTCCAGCTTCACAGATGCAGGCGGCGAAATATACAGCGTGCCATACGCAAACGACACAGCCGCAATGAACTTTGTCTATGACGGCTGGGTGTGGATTGAGGCCGGTAGCATTATCGCTAACCTTGAATTAGATTCAAACCAGGTCACAAGCAACGGTCAAACCGTTATCTACGGCTTCCAGTGCAGCGGGGATTCCCAAACGTGGGAATACAGCGGCGCAGGGGGCAAATGGGTGAGCTCCTCGCAACCTTGCAACCCGTCGAACTGGCAGACGAACACATGGCATCACGTTCAGATCAGCTATTCGCGCGACGACTCCGGCAATGTAACCTATCAATCCGTATGGCTGGATGGCAACGAGCAAGTGATTAACGCCACGGTGCCGTCATCGTTCGCGCTGGGTTGGCAAGTCGGAGTGGTGCAAACCCAGTTTCAACTGGATGGACTGGGAGCTTCGGGCGGGTCTACGGTGTACCTGGATAAGCTGACCATCTATCGCTGGTAAGCCAGGCAGAGAGCGCCGCAATCATGCCAATAACCTGAACTGAAGTTATGGCGTAAGCACGATCTTCCCAATGCCACCCTTTTCGGCCAACTTCTGTGCTTCACCTATCTGCGATAGCTTAAGCCTTTTACCGATGGGTATGGAAAACACACCCTGTGCCACTTCACGGCCAAGCTGCTCCAATCTTGTTGAATCGGGCTTTGCCCAGACTGATGCGACGCGTAAATCGCGTCCCTGTGTGGATGAGGGAGCGCCAAGCACGGTTGCGAGCACGCCGTTCTTCCTGATGTGAGGGAGAATCCGGTCAATGGTCTCATGACCAACCATGTCTGCCACGGCATCGAGTTCAGGCAGGCCGGAAATCTCCTTCTCATTATCCAGTGCAATGACGCGATCCGCACCCAGGCCTTCAGCCTCTTTCTTTTGACTGGCACGAACTCCCGCAACGACATGAACTCCGTGCTGTTTGGCAACATGAACCGCAGTCCGACCGACTCCTCCGATTGCACCTGTGATGAGAATGGTTTCTCCCGGCCTCGGCTGAATTCCAGCCTCTATCACTTGAGCGCCGGTGAGCAATACAAGAGGCAACGCTGCTGCATCGATGGCGTCAAGAGCATCAGGTGTCCGAGCGAGATCCGCGGGCTTGCAAGCGACGTATTCAGCATAGGAATGATTGACCAGGCCAAAGACCCGATCGCCAACCTTCAGGCCAGTTACGCTTTCACCAAGTGCAACCACCTCCCCGGAAAGATCGCGGCCAAGAATGGCTGGGAACTCGATGGGCATCATCTCCTTGAGTTCACCGCGGCGCAGCTTCCAATCAATTGGATTGATGCTCGCCGCTATCGTTTTCACCAATACTTCACCAGCTGCTGGAACTGGCAAAGACACGTCTTCGTAGGAGAGTTGATTGACTTCTCCGTAACCGTGTAACAATACAGCCTTCATCATCTTTTGTGTCATAAACGTCTTCTCTCTCTCCATGCGCTCGTGCCGCGTTCTTGATTCTGATCATTTCACTCCGGCAATTTATACAGAGATTGTCGCGCTTGAATCCGAAGCGGACTGTCTCCAATTGCACAGATCGTTCACTGCCTTGTTAGAAGGTTATTCAGAATGTGCTGGAATTGTTCTTTTGCAAAGAGAAGTACAACTACAGCGGGCTGCTACTCTCTATTCTTGGAAGATAACGGGAACGCAAGAAGGGCGGGTTTCGGAATACGAGTCGATGCAGCGATCCATCGCATTGCATTTGGAAAGAGAGATAGACCAAGAAGAGCCAGGCTGCTACCCGCCTTGGTGACCATGGATTGCGAGAGACCGGTTGCAAGACTCATGCCTCGGGTAAGCTGAGCGTGAAGCCTATAGTTGTACTGTTCAGCGCTTTCGCCAGCCAGATACATCTCCGTGGCAAGGGCAGCACTGTGCAATGCGATCGACATCCCATCTCCTGTAAACGATGGAATTACCGCAGCCTGATCACCCACACACCAGAGACCGAAGGGTTGTCCGGCAAGATGTCCATACGGGATGGAAGAGATGGCCAACGGCCGATCCCACAAGGCCTTTGCGCCTTGCAGGCGCTGCTTCAAATGCCGATCATCATCGAGTACAAATGCGAGGAGCTCTTGCCACCCGCCAATCTTGCGTAACTCAGCCTGTCGAACTACCAAGCATAGATTGGCTACATCTCTCTCAACTAGAGAAAGTCCACCGTACCCTCCGGGGAATAGAAATAGCTCAATGAACTCTCTCAACATATCCGTCTGGGAGGGATCGAGTTGCCAGTGCAATTTGAAGGCGACCAGGTCGCCTTGACCGGTGTGTGCACGCTCCCATCCTCGAAGATCGTGTTTGCCGTTGGCGAGGAACACTGTGTGAGCGCACACTGATTCCCCGCCTCGGAGTTGCGCAAACCATAGGTTGTCCTGAATATTTAGTCGCTCCACGAACGAGCCACGCCGCACTTTGCATCCTCTTTCTTCAGCGCGTGAGAGCAAGACTTCATCCAGAGTGAATCGTGAAAGCGAGAGCGCGGTGAAGGGCAAAGCTGTCTCCACCGCTCTCTGCTTTGAGGAAAGGCGCACAAAGCGGATTGTAGCCGCACCTAGATCCCATGGGTTGATGCCTACCTGATTGAGATACTCAACGGCTTCGGGACTCAGGAACTCACCGCATACCTTGTGGTGCGCAGCGCTCTCCTTCTCAAGAAGAGTCACCTGTTGTCCTGCGGCTGCCAGCCGGATTGCCGCCATTGAGCCCGCAAGCCCTCCTCCAATGACAAGATTGTCAACAGTCGGACTTGCAGTTCTCACTGATGCATCCTCCAGGATCATGGCTTTCGCCGGGATACACACAGACGTGCAGGTTTGAAGCTCTCGATATCGATGTCCTGACCTTCGAGGCCTGCTGCGGCGCACATTCGCTGCCAGTCTTCCAACACAAAGGACCGCGCAATTGAGATCGGACCATCATGTTGCACAAAGGAATGAAGCCTTGCCAACCTTGAGAAGACTTGGAAGAAATAGTAAGGAATCGCAGCGCGAGATAGATCGTTGATAAACCATCCCAGCCTGGCATGCTGCTCCATCCATCGCAGGAACCGAACAATATTGTCCTCAGAAAGATGATGTGTGAAGAGCGAACTGATTACAAGGTGAACTGGATGGGGCGGCACGTATGCAAACACATCCGCGGTAACCCACCGAATTCTGCTTGATGCCTGAGTTGCCTCCGCAGCTATCACCGTAGCGTCTGAGTTCAGCTCAAGGCCAGTCAGTTCCACGGCAATGCCGCGCTTACGTGCCCACTGCTCAATCCTGCGCAACCCATCCCCATAACCGCAGGCAACATCGAGTATGCAAATCGGATCAGCTTGCGCCGATAATTTATCCGCTAGAGTATCAAGCCAATGCATCTGAGGCCGATAGGCCAGGGTCCAACGGTTTGTCCAAGCAAGGTCACGAAGACAGGCCCGCATATGCTCTCGGCTGCACGGCGCATCCATGAGTTCATCAAGCTCCGAGCGATAGCGGAAATCCGGCGCGTTATGCCGCATGGAAGAGCATCGTTTCCGCAGTCAGTCCGGGTCCAAATGACATAGCACAGCCTTGCTGCCCTGCCTGAGCTTGTTCCATGATCTGCTGCAACACAAACATCACGGTAGCAGAGGACATATTGCCGTATCGCGCCAGAATATCGCGTGAGCAAGCGAGTGCATCCGTGCGCAAACCGAGGCCTTTCTCCACAGAGTCAAGAATCGAGCGGCCCCCCGGATGCACAGCCCACCAATCGATGGAGGATATAGCTTGCCCTCGCGTAATCTCAATACCTGATTCTTTAAGCGCACGGCCGATCTCTCCCGGAACCTCTCCGGACAGATGCATGTCGAATCCAAGATCGCCAACTCGCCACGTAATCAAACTGCTTGTCTGCGGAATGTTGAGTGCCAGAAAGCTGTCAATGGCAAGGCCTTTCTTTTGCGCTGTTACCAGCGATGCGGCACAGCCATCGGCAAAGACCAGAAAAGACAAGACCTGCTCCAGTTCATGAGTTTCTTGAAAATGCAGCGAGCAGAGCTCAAGGTTCAATACTAGAACTGCGGCTTCCGACACCGAGCGAACGATGTGATGTGCCGACTTGAGCGCGTTGATTGCCGCGTAGCACCCCATGAAGCCGATCACGGTGCGTTCGACTGACGGATTGAGCCCGAGATGATTGACTACTTCGAAATCCAGCCCCGGTGCATAGAGCCCGGTGCAAGAGGTTACGATCACGTGCGTAATTCCGCGTCGCTCCTCTGGAGTCAGAGAGAGATTGTCAAGCGCGCTGTGCGCCAATGTCGGGGCAAATCGTTCGAACAACTGCATGCGGCGCGCCGTTGAGGGAAAGTCGCCCGGCACATAGATACTCTCCGCATCCCGCCACGAACCGTCTGCTGTAGCGCAGGGATTCACGAATGAATAACGGTGTTCGATTTCCGACAGCCGCGCCATGCGGCGAAACAGCTTTCGCGCCGTACCCTCTGCGAGAAAATTGGCCGCAAAGTCAATGAAGGCATGATGGACATCGTGTTGAGGGGTCGCTGTCGCAATGCTGTTAATGTGCGCGGTTGTCATTCTCACCCCCTCTGGCAGTAGATAGCCTATATTGACTGACATTTCAGGATAGACTACACAACAAGCTACGCCGTCCAAGTTGTCTTAAAGAAAGCAGGAAAACTCTGATCATGATTGTTCTAGTGCCTGATATTGAAGCGCCAAGTTTCTCATGAATATCACATTAAGCCGTAGGATTGGCTGTTCAGTTTGGCTCAATTGCGAGAAGCTACCCTGGAGATGCGATGACATCCCCGGATGCGATACCTATTTATTGATGGTCAGCTTCGCCAGATCATAGTAGCGATCAAGATGCGAGGTGGGAATTACGGTCGGCAAGCGCCTGGCAAACTATCAGGGTTTCATCGGCGGAGTTGCCGTGTATGCGAGCCGATCCGGCCCGAAGCGAGCGTGATCGGACCCATAAGCAAATGGGCAAAGCTGCGTAGAGAAGACTTGGCTCGCTCAGCGCAAGAAGCCACGCACGACCAATCGTCTCCCGGATAGTCCTTTATCTGCCGGGAGAACTCAAGATGACCTATCCCAAGACCACCGAAAAACGCCGAGCCGAGTTGCATTCAATCGACTAGGTGCTCTCAAAATGACGTTGAAGTCTCGCTTGATCCTGCCTTGATGAAATCCTCTGAATTCTGGAAGCACATCTGGCGGTCGAGGATACCTTCCAATCGGTCAAACTGCAAAGGCCCGGTCGGGGTACCGTGTGCAGTCACCCCACAAGGGACGCGACCGCCAATGTAGAACCTATCCTACATGCTGCGTTTCCTCTGAGTTGGTCAAAACTGCACCTGCGCTCAACGCCGCTGCTGATCATGGCAGATGTGCTCTACAGTC
>Ga0224526_1000073_pt1 | contig 49214 bp, 46 predicted proteins | sample CBST25metaG_FD_179878 | JGI IMG/M metagenome (GOLD analysis project Ga0224526, IMG submission 179878) | Peat soil microbial communities from Stordalen Mire, Sweden - C.B.S.T-25 | ecosystem: Environmental > Terrestrial > Soil > Wetlands > Peat | place: Sweden: Norrbotten County, Stordalen Mire...
CCCTTACGTGCGTACAAGCGTACAGCAATTCGGAAGAGTACCGAATTTCTTCTTCGTTTAAGTACCCCCGCTTCATGCGGCTTTATGGCAGAAGCGGTCGGAACCCGTCAAGGGTCTCCACTACGCTGCGATGAACGCGCAAAAAACGCGCGCCCTTGACTGAACCCGCCTCGCCTCTGCCCGCCGCCCAAGACATGAAGCGGGGGCACTCAAACAAAGAAATTTGGTTTGAGGCAGACGCCCTCCTTCAAATTCCGCCCCTCAGCGGGCAACACAGGAGAGCGACCATCATGCCTTATACCAGCAGCAGCACAGCAACCACCACCGCGCCGCACAGCAAAAATGCGGCGCTCCGCAACCGGGGCGAATCGCCCTACCAGCAGCGCACCAGCCAGAAAGACAACCCCACACAGCAACTCATCAAGCAGGCCGTGGACTTTTTGCTTCAGCAGCTTGAAGCGGGCAAGAGCGAGACACTGACCGCGTATCTCGCGGCAATGGCCCGGTTCCATTCCTACAGTTTTGGGAATATTTTGCAGATCGCCAGACAACGCCCAACGGCCACGCGCGTAGCCGGGTTCCACGCATGGAAGGAGTTGGGCCGTTTCGTGAAGCGCGGCGAGAAGGGGATTCAGATTCTCGCCCCGATGGTCGGACAGCGGCGCAGCAAGGACAATGCCGACCGGAACAATGCACAGGACGACAACGCCAAGCCCGCGCCTGTGTTGATTGGCTTCCGCGCTGTGTACGTCTTCGATGTGGCGCAGACCGAGGGCGCGGACCTGCCCGAATTCGAGCACGACATTACCGGCGACGTGGGCGAGCACCGCGACCGGCTGACTGCGTTTCTCGATTCGCAGAATATCACCCTCGAATATAGCGAGAACATCGCGCCCGCGCTTGGCGTGAGCTACGGCGGAAAGATTGTTTTGCTGCCGGGCCAGTCGAAGGCTGAGGAATTCGTGACTTTGGTCCATGAGCTAGGCCACGAATATCTCCACAAGTCCGAGCGCCGCACCATGACCACCGCCGCCGTGCGCGAAACGGAAGCCGAGGCCGTTGCTTTCATCGTGGGCCAGGCTATCGGCCTTGAGATGGGCAAGGCATCGAGCGATTACATCCAGATGTACGCAGGAAATGCGGCGCTTTTGGCCGAAAGCCTTGAAGTCATCCAGCGTACTTCTGCGGTGATTTTGGATGCCATCACCGGAGAGTCCGCCACTAAGCAGAATGCGCCGAAGGTCTCAACGCCCGAAGCGCAAGACGCAATCGCGGAGGTAGCGTAATGCAGACCATCCTTCGCATTCTTGAGCGGGCCGGTGGTTACCGGCCCACTCTGTACCTCAAGATCGAGAATCCGCCCTACATGGCCCTTGTCGTCGAGGCCACACCGGGGCCGGGGCCGTTGAATCTGCCTTCGATTTCCGTTGTGCATTACGGCGAACAGAATGGCGACCTCATGCGCGACCCGGAGATGTGTTTCGAGTTGTCGAAACCGCCGCTCTGCGGCTTGGGACTGTCCAGCTTCTATTTCAGGAATGACTATCTAGGCGTCGAGCAGTATTCGCGCTATCGGGACGGAGAGAACTACCTTTTCCTTCCCAGCCTCTACGAGCAACACGAGCAGTTCGCGCGGCAGTGGGACAAAAACCTCAGCGATCAAGGTTTTCTCGAAGCCTTTACGGACAAGTCGATTCGCGGCTAGTCCGCTCCCTGCGGAGCGGAACCGGCCCGATGTGTCTCCGCTCCGCGCGCCTTCACCCTTCAACCGCTCGAAAGGAGCATACGAAAATGACCACGACTGTTATCAATGCCACCGAGTACCGCGAACTTCCGCTCTCTCAACTCAACGAATCGAAGAGCAACCCTCGCCGCGTCTTTGACGAGGCGGCTCTCAAAGAGCTTGCAGCCAGCATTCGCAGCCAGGGCGTGCTTTCGCCGTTGCTTGTTCGCCCGCTCACCGAATCCGGCTTCGAGATCGTAGCTGGGGCGCGGCGTTACCGCGCCGCGCAGATGGCCGAATCTGCCACCGTGCCGGTGCGCATCGTCCATATGTCCGCCGCCGAAGTGATCGAGGCGCAATTAGTTGAGAACCTGATTCGCGCCGAGATTCACCCGATGGAAGAGGCCGAGGGGTTCGCCCGGCTTTTAGCGTTGGAGGAGCCGAAATACTCCATCGAACAGATAGCCGCCCGTGTGGGCAAACAACCGTCTTTCGTGGCTTCGAGGTTGAAATTGGTTGACCTTGTTCCCGCAGCGGTCGATGCCTTCTACTCCAACGAAATCGGCGTGGGCCACGCGCTGTTACTTGCGAAATTGCCTAGTGACATGCAACAACAGGCGCTCTCGGCTTGCTTCAAAGAGGTATACAACAACGGGGCAAAACCCGCGCGGATTCTCCTGCCCGTCCGCAACCTGCAATTCTGGATTGAGTCGAACGTGTTGCTTGTTTTGAAAGACGCGCCATTTGACAAGCGCGATGCGCAGCTTGTTCCCACGGCGGGCAGTTGCGCCGATTGCCCGAAACGGACAGGGCACAACAAACTCTTGTTTGGTGACGACCTCGGCAGACAGGGCGACCGTTGCTCTGATCCCGGCTGCTATCAATCCAAACTTTCGGCGCAGGTAGCGAAAACCATTACCGCGAAACCGCAGCTTGTGCAGATCAGCACGGCTTACGGGACGCAAAGGGAAGGTAGTCCGGTATTGCCGCGCAATAAGTACACCGCCATCCGCGACGACAAGCCGAAGTCCAACGACGAGGCCAAGCGCCCGGAGTTCAAGGTGTGCAAGTTCACCACTGATGCCATCGTCACCGAGGGCAGCGATGTGGGAACCATTCACAAGGTCTGCGCGAATCCCGCTTGCCCCATTCATCATCCGAGGAAGGCAAACAGCAATGGGGCGAACGATGCTGCATTCAAAGCCGAGCAGGAGAGGCGGCGCAGGGAGGAAGCTATCGCCAACGCAACTGGCTTGCGCGTTCTCTCTGCAATCGGCGCGGCGGTCCCGGTACGGTTGATGAAACGCGACCTGCTGTTTGTGGCCGAACGCATGGTCAACCTGCTGGACGAGAACCGCGCTGCGATTCTCGCCAAGCAGCACGGCATCAAGAAGGCCAAGGAGAATGACTCCATCGGCAAGCTGTTCGCGGCCTTTCTTCGCCGCGCCGATGAAAGCACGCTGGGCCGTGCCGTGGTCGAGGCCGTTACCTTGCTCACGGCCTCACGTGGCAACGCTGCGCACGTTCTACGCGAAGCCGCCGAGATTTACGAGGTGGACGTGGCCGCAATCACGGCCACGATCAAGCAGGAGTTCGCCGCCAAGGAAAAAGCGAAAACGGCGAAGAAGGCCGCACCCAAGCCGCCCGTCAAATCGCAGCCGAAGACGGCCAAAAAGTCGGCAGCGGCATAACCATCCATCAACAAGAACACTACGCGGAGCCAGCCAGACCGGCTCCGCATTCTTGTGCCTGCCCGTCCTTCCCGCCCTCTTGCGTGGCTCCCGCATCAGCGGGAGCGCCTTCTCTCGGGTGAGTAGGCCTGAGGAGTTTCACCCCAAGCCCCTCGCAGAACCGTGCGTAAATCTCTCGATTTACACGGCTCCCATTACCCAACCGAATATCTGGCAACGCTCCAGTAGAAAAACATCTGAGGAAAGCAGTTCTTCATCTTGATGAGCCATTGCACACTGGCCTGCTCTCGCCGAGCCAGTGTCTTGTACTTGCGTCTGGCCCATTGCATCAGCTTGCCATCGAAATATATGGCGAAGCTGTGCAACGCCGATGGGTAGAACTCCCCGAAATAATTCCACCAGCCACGTAGTACCGGATTGTATTGCTTCGCCAGTTCAGCAAGTGTCGTTGCTGTCCGACGATGGATGCGCCAGCCCCGCACCTCCTTCCGCATTCGTTTCAGAGCATCAACACTCACGCCCGGAGAAAAGCTTGTGAATCTCCGGCCTTGACTGTTGACGGCACGCCTTGGACGAAATGTAAATCCAAGGAATGTGAACTGAACATGCGGATAAGAAGCGTTGCGGCCACTGCTCTTGCAGTACACAATTTGCGATTTCTCCGGGTGCATCGTCAACCCACATTCCGCCAGTCGCAATGCGATGGACCGCATTACTTGTTCTGCCTGTTTCCGATTTCGGCAGTGAACCACTGCGTCATCGGCATAACGGGCAAACGGACAGGTTGGATTGGTGCGTTGCATCCAGACATCGAACGCGTAGTGCATGAACAGGTTCATCAAAATAGGACTGACCACTCCGCCTTGCGGTGTGCCGCGTTGGCGCGCCACCCGTTCGCCGTCTGTGGTCTCGAACGGAGCAGTTAGCCACCGTTCGATGTACAGCAGTATCCAGTCCTCTTTGATGTGGCTGCGGACCGCTTTCATCAAGAGGCCATGATCGATTTGATCGAAGGCTGACTTGATGTCAAACTCCACCACCCATGCGTATTGCCAACACCGTTTTCTGGTGACGGCAACCGCCTGTTTCGCCGACTTGCCGGGCCGATACCCGTATGAATCCTGATGGAATATTGGTTCCAGTGTCGGTTCGATGATGCGCTTGACCACGGTCTGCGCAATGCGATCAGATACAGTCGGAATACCGAGCTTTCTCGTACCGCCCTTTGCCTTCGGAATTTCAACCTGTTTCACTGGAGGCGGGAAGTACGACCCCGACGACATCCGGTTCCACAGTTTGTATAAATTCCCCGGCAGGTTCTGCTCAAACATCGCAAGGGTTTCCCCATCGATGCCGGCAGCGCCCCGGTTGGCCTTGACCTGCTGGTATGTCTCCCATACTGCGCGCTTCGCAATAACATACGGTTTCGTTGATGTCATATCACTCATCCCCGCAAAGCAGGTTGGTGATACTCGTCAACTGGATAACGCTGCCCCTTCGCTCCACTCTCGTTACAAGAGTTTCATCGCTACTACGAGCAGCTCCGTCCCTCACTCTGGCGTCGGTATTCTTCCTTATGGTGTTTGCCATTTGTCATTTCCCTTCTCATCCAGAGCAAAGTTCTCACGTTCCGTACCAAAGCCTGCGTTGAGTTCATGCCGCCTTTACACCGACTGCCACCGGGACCGTAAACAGGTTCCTTCCCGGCTAATCATGGAGCAGGTGGGCTCCCCACTTTCGGCAGTTTCTTAACCCGTAACGATGCGTCATCGGCCGGTTTGCTTTCGCTCATCTCCTCAACACGTACCTGACCTCCTGATCGGAGGTCTTTTCCCCAGTTGTTCACTACCACGCCTTTTGAACGCAGCAGCACTGGGCGGTTTGAAGCCTGCTCCTGCAAGCCGACTTCGGAAGGCCTACTCCCATCTTTGGTACAGCACCGCGAGCTTACGCTCGCGTTCGTGACACACCCCTCCCGACGGGCAGAAGTGCTCGCCAGTGTAGGCCGCCGTTAATACTATCAATTATTGAGATCTATCCGAGCGCGGGTGACCTTTTCCAAGATGTCGCTGGCCTTGGCTGTCCAGAGGTACGGATGACCGAGGCATAACGGAGTCGTATATTGACTGGCTAGACATTTATGTATACACTGAGAACATGTCGAGGCAAAAGAGCGACGAAAAGAGGATCGCCATCCTGGAAGCGGCGACGCGCATTATTGTGGCGCAGGGTCTCAGCGCGCCGACGATGCGCATCGCAAAAGAAGCCGGCGTCGCGAATGGATCGCTCTTCACCTACTTTGAGACCAAGACGGACCTCTTCAACCAGCTCTATCTTGAACTTAAGATGGAGATGGCATCAGGCGCGACGAACCTTCCGGCTAATGCCGAAGTTCGTGAGCAGTTTCTTCACCTATGGAGAGACTGGATGAACTGGGCGGTGTCCAACCCTCATAAACAACGAGCGCTGGCACAACTCAGCGTATCCGACGAAATTACTCCGGAGACTCGTGCGGCAGGGCACAAAGCCATGGCGCCAATTGCCGAACTGCTTGAACGTGCTCGCGCCAATGGGCCTTTGAAAAAAGCCCCGATGGGCTTCGTCGTAGCTCTTATGAATTCCATAGCAGATGCAACCATGGGTTTCATGACTCAAGATCCAGACAATGCAAAGAAGCACAGCAAATTGGGTTTCGATGCTCTATGGCGAATGTTGAATTGATTTCTAAGCTTCAATAACGACTGTCTAGACAGACACAACGAAGAGGATGGAGCGCAAATGCCGACAGAAACGGAAGCAACCACCAAAGCTTACGTCATCACTGGCCCTACTTCGGGCATCGGACGCCGCGCGGCGATCGAATTGGCCAAGCGTGGCACGGTCGTCCTGGTCGGTCGAGACCGCCGAAAGCTGAACGAGGTGCAGAACCTCATCAAGCAAAAAGGACAGAAAGCTGTTTCGGTCGTGTGCGACTTGTCTGATCTTGCAAGCGTCGCGCGCGCGGCTTCTGAAATCATCGCCCTCCGTCTTCCGATTGCCGGACTGCTCAATAATGCGGGCATTGTGACAGGACCAAGAAAAAACACACTGGGCTGGGATATGACGTTCGCAACGAACTACCTCGGCCCGTTTGCGCTTACTGAGGCGCTTGTACCGCACTTGTTCGACGGGGCGAACGTCGTCTTCGTTGCTTCCGGCGTGGAAGATCCAGAGCGCGAGCCCGCTATCAAAGCGGGCTACCGCGGCGGCCGGTATATCTCTGCGGAGGCGAGCGCGCGGGGCGAGTGGCAGTCCGGTGGATCCAAGATGCCAGGCTATGACGCCTATGCCACGTCAAAGCAGGCTGTTCTTGCCGCGACGCTGGGATTGTCACGTGAAACAACGCGAATACGTTTCAATGCATTGGAACCCGGCTTTACGCCGAACACCGGCCTCGTACGCGAGGCCCCCGGTCCCGTGCGCCTCGTGTTGCAGTACATGCTTCCGTTGCTCGCGCCGTTCATGAAGTATTGGAGCAACCCAAAGAAGGCTGGGCGCTTGGCTGTACAAGTCCTGACCGACGTATCCGGTCAGACCGGAATCTACTACGACGACAACGGCCATCCGATGCTTGGTTCCGCGCTTGTGCGCGACGTGAAGTTCCAGGATCGGGCCCTCGCCGAAACGCGCGCCCTGCTGTCGACCATTCGGACGCAACAGTGAGTGTCGACACCCTTGCGTTCAAGGGATCACAAGAATAGTCAACCCGGACGAAGACTCTGAAGTTTAACCATCATCAACAATGACCGCTTCACAAGGAGAGCAGTATGCCAAACGAGAGTTCCGCACAAGGAAGTACGGAAAAAGGCTCATCTTTAGCAGGGAAAATTGCAATCGTTACCGGCGGCAGCCGCGGGTTGGGCCAAAACACCGTGCTGCATCTTGCCAAGCGAGGTGTCCACTCGATCTTCACCTACAACTCTAATAAGGCAGCAGCCGACAAGACCGTGGCAGAGGTCGATAAGGCGGGAGCCAAAGCGATTGCACTGAAGCTGGACGTCGGGAACGTAAGTTCCTTCGAACCTTTTCTGAAGGACGTGAGTAAGGCGCTCACAGACTTCGGTGCGGAGCGGTTCGACTTCCTCGTCAACAATGCGGGTATCTCTCATCATGCATCGTTCGAGAAGACCACCGAGGCAGAGCTGGACCAGCTCTACAACGTGAACTTCAAGGGTGTCTTCTTCCTGACGCAGAAGCTTCTTCCTCTCATTAACGACGGCGGCCGCATCGTGATGATCTCGACCGGGCTTACTCGCATTATCATCCCGGAGAGCGGCCCCTACGGGTCTCTAAAAGGGGCTATCGAGGTGCTTACCAAGTACTTGGCCAAGGAGCTTGGTCCACGCCGGATCACCGTTAATGCTGTCGCTCCAGGAGCCATCCAGACGGACTTCAGCGGAGGTGTGGTTCGTGACAATCCGGCAGTGAACAAAATGGTGTCGGCTGCGACTGCACTCGGCCGCCCGGGTCTTCCCGACGACATTGGTCCCATGATCGCGTCGCTCCTCACCGAGGATAACCGCTGGATCAATGCACAACGCATTGAAGTCTCCGGCGGTCAGTCGATTTAGTCAGACAGGAGGGCGTCAAGCGACGCTCTCCTGACCTACCTCTCGTTCTCCAACACCAGATCAGTAGGAGGTCAGGATGACCGATCTTAAGAACAAGGTTGCTCTTATTACCGGAAGCGGACGCGGCATCGGTAAAGCGATAGCCGAGCGTTATGGTGCTTTGGGCGCAAGCGTCATAGTCAATTACTTCTCTTCTGCAGACGCTGCTCAAGAGACAGTGAATGTAATCGAACGTTCTGGCGGCAAAGCCATTGCAGTACAGGCGGATGTTTCAAAGGTTGCCGATCTTGAGCGCCTCTTTCAAAGCTCACTTGAACGATTCGGCCAACTCGATATCGTTGTAGTAAATGCGGGTCTTGAGGCGTCCGGTCAGTCTGTCCTGGACTTCACTGAAGAAGATTACGATCGGCTCTTCAATACCAACACTAAAGGCGCTTTCTTCACCATTCAGAAGGCCGCGAAGTATGTTGCCGACAACGGCCGCATCATCTTCGTCGGGTCCAGCACAACTGCCTTTCCGATGCCCGGCCACGGTCTCTATGGCGGTAGTAAGATGGCACCGCGATTCCTCATAGAAGTGCTAGCAAAAGAAATTGGCCATCGCGGCGTCACGGTCAACTCCATTCTGCCCACGGCAACCCAGGGCGCAGGCAGACACGCCGATCCAATGCCCGAGATCGCTCAGTTCATCAAGAACTTCATGCCCATGAATCGCATAGGCACCGTAGAGGACACTGCAAATGCAGCGGAGTATCTTGCCAGTGACCTTGCCAGTTTTGTGAGTGGGCAGCACCTGCTTCTCAGTGGCGGCGGTCCCGCTTGACATGATACGAAACACCGAGTAGATGCACCTTGAGCCTTACGAAAAGAATTAGATAGAGAGGAAAACTCCTTATGAGCGTTCTTGATTCTCCAACTGTCGTCGGGTTCAAGGGTTGCAATGGTTAACCGGTACGACGCACTCACGCCATACAGCCAGGAGACAGGACTTCAACGGAAGGTCAGTCTCGCTGCAAACGACGCGAATCTTCTTCAGTTGGCTGTGCCAGGGAAAGAAGGAGCCGTCATCCTCAGCAAGCAACAGGGCTATATGCATTGGGGGTTCACCCCTGAAAAGGTTCAATACGAAGTCGGCTTGGCTGACCAATGGGCGCGCACAAAACAGAAGGCCGAGATCAAACCGGAGTACCTACCTTGATCCAGTCCAGGAGTTGGAAGCATGCTTAGGGCGCTGTACGGCAAGTGGATGTATCAGTGGGAGTATGCGCTCACGACGCGTGATGAGAACCGTGTGCAGAGGCCGCTGGAATGGGGCTTTGATTGGCTCGCAGACTTTGGAGGCAGTGAAGCGGCTACTAAGGTCGAGGCGGGCGAGATGTCGCCGCTCGGCGCGATGACTTGGCTGAACCAGAAGATCGCAGCCAACCCACACGGCTTCTTCGACTACCGAAAGCCGACTGACTTCCGCATTGAACATCACTTCCCGAAGCTTTACCCAACGAACGTCCGCCCGGAAACTCTGAAGCAGGAGCGCGAATACAAGCGCCGGGCCGAAGCCGGGGAGCTGCGCAAGGCGCCCTTTCTGCGCTTTACATCGTCCTTAAAGACGCAACATCCTGTGAATGACCTCGTCAATGCTCGCTGGTATCCCGCGGAGCACAAAGACAAGAAGCGTCCGCGCCAAGCCATGATCGTCATGCCGCAATGGAACGCCGACGCCTTCTCACACAACGCGCTGTGCGAAATCTTCAACCGCTTCGGCATCTCCTGCCTGCGGCTCTCACAGCCGTACCACGACACGCGCCGCCCGGCTGAACTTCAGCGTTCTGACTACGCCGTCAGCTCCAACGTCGGTCGCACAATCTCCGCCTGCCGGCAGGCCGTCTGCGATATCCGCAGCTGCCTGGACTGGCTCCAATCGCAAGGCTACGAGCAGTTCGGCGTGCTCGGCACTAGCCTTGGCAGTTGTTATGCATTCACTGCCGCTGCCATGGATCCGCGCCTCCGTGTGTGCGCGTTCAATCATGGGTCCACCTGGTTCGGCGACGTGGTCTGGACTGGCCAAAGCACGCGTCACATCCGCGCGGCCTTCGAGCGCGAAGGATTGACCCAGGACCAAGTCAGGGCCATCCTGCTGGCTCTTAGCCCGATGGCGTACATGGACGAGTTCGCCGCGCATCCAAAGCGCTCGCTGGTGGTGTACGCGCCGTACGACCTCACATTCCGAGTAGAGCTGACTCGGGACCTGCTGGAGAACTTTGACGCTCTCAGGATCGACTACATCGCCAAGGTGCTGCCGTGCGGACACTATACGACTGGCGAAACCCCGTATAAGTTCCTCGACGGATGGTACCTGGGATCGTTTGTATACCAGTCGTTCAAGAAGCTAGCAATGGAAAAGACCTCAGGGTAGTGTCTCAGTTTGAATTTCAGTAACAAGTGGAAAACGGACATTCCGTTGTCGAAGAGTTGCCGCAGAAGCGGACATGTCCGCGCTGGCAATCCTTAGCATTAGCAGCTGATACGGCGTAAGTCGCTTGCGTACAGGTACGAGGTTTACAAGTGACTGATGGTCATATAAAATGACCATCAGTCACTTAGGGGGTGTGCAGATGCAAAATAGAGAAACGGCGCTCGTCACCGGTGCGTCGAGTGGGTTGGGAGTGGCTCTCGCTGAGGAACTGGCAAGCCGAGGATATGATCTCATCCTGACCGCCCGGTCCAAGGTCCCGATGGAAGAGCTTGCCGCCCGGCTCCGCACCCGGTCCGGAGTCAATGTCACAGTCGTTGAAGCGGACCTTTCCCAGCCTGACGGCGTGACAGATTTGACCGGTAAACTGGATGCGCAGGGCCTCAAACCAACAGTCGTCGTCAACAACGCAGCCTTTGGTCTGAACGAGCGGTTTGTAGATCACGACCATGATCGACTTGCGGCAATGCTCTGCCTGAACGTGCTGTCGCTGTCGGAGTTGTCGCGCTTCTACGGGCAACGAATGGCCGCAGCGGGCCGGGGCCACATCTTGCTGGTTGCGAGCCTCGCTGCCTATCAGCCAGACCCGCTAATGGCAGCCTACGGTGCGTCGAAAGCTTACGTACTTTCGCTTGGCGAAGCGCTGCATGTGGAGCTGTCGCCTCGAGTCGGCGTCACAGTGCTCTCCCCAGGATTCATGGAGACCGGGTTTAGCGCCGCCTCGGGCTTTGAGCCAAATCGCGCGACAATCCGAACCGCTCTATCCCCCACAAAAGTCGCTAGGATCGGGCTTGAAGCAATGTTTCGTGGTCAGCCAACTGTTGTTGCGGGCGGCATGAACCGCGCGATGGTTTTTGTTACCGGCCTGCTCCCGCGAATGTTCGTAGCGCGGCAGGTCTCCAAGGCGGCTGGCGCGAGCTTGCATGCGAAATGACACAGCGCGCTTATGACAGCATCAGCAAAGACCAGCGGCGGCAGGTAATTCTTGAAGCGGCTTCGTCTCTCTTCGATAAGACGAATGGCGCACTGCCTTCCGTCGCGCAGATCGCGGAAGCGGCCGGCCTCGGCAAAGGTACGATTTACATCTACTATCGGACCAAAGAGGAGATATTCGCCGCCCTCCTATTGGAACGCTGGTTCCCAGCCCTGCAGATTCTTGAAGAGGAATTCACTCGCTCCGAGCTGGCACTGAACCAGCGTATCGAAGCATTTATATCCCGCTTCGTTGAATATATGCGCTCTTTTCCGACACTTCTTCGGCTCGATGCGCTGAGTAAGGAGGTGCTGGAAAGGAATATGAGCCAAACGGCATTGGCCGCGCACAAGGATGCGTCCCTTAGATTTTTAGACCGCGCAGGAAAGACACTTGAGAGCGCGCTAAGGCTCCAGCCGGGCCGAGGATTCAAACTTCTGACCCGCACACATGCCCTGACGCGCGGGCTCTGGCAGTCTTTCGGGGATACAGTATTGGACTGCGAACTTAATCAGCATCACCACCCAGACTTCGCTGAAGAGTTGCAGGAGGCTCTGTTTGAATATTGGCGGGGCGCGCTGGCAGTTGGCCATTTGAGAGATCGAGGTCCGTTTTGAGGTAAGCGCCTTAACCTACTAAGCGGCTGGGCTGGGTCGTGACCGGAAATTCAAACTGAGACACTACCGACCTCAGCCGTCGCTTGACCATCTATTACTTCGGGGACCCGGAGCAAGCATGCTAAGTGAGGGCGGATTCTCTGGTATTCACATGCTCTACGCAGGCTTCGCATTCCGAGGCAGGGTTGCCTATGCATAACGGAGAGAGCTCACGTCAGCTCGCTCGGCTCTTTCTCTCTATTCGCAGGCATATTTCGCATCAAATTCTCGGAATCGTCAGTCCTTAGGACGCATCCGATCAACGATGTTTTCACGTTGTTCCTGGGAGAGGATTGTGATGGAACAGAGACGGCTCGGTCACCATGGACCACAGGTATTCCCGATAGGATTGGGCTGCATGAGCATTGGCATCGCCGATGTGTACACCAGCAGCGTGAAAGACGACAACAAAGCGATTGAATTGATCCATCATGCACTCGACTTGGGCGTCAATTTTCTCGATACGGCGAATATCTATGGTGACTCCGAGATCAAGATAGGCAAGGCATTGGTCGGGCGGCGAGATAATGTCGTGCTTGCCACGAAGTTTGGCATCGTCGCAGGCTCTCACATTCAAAACCGCGGTGTCGATGGAACTCCGGAGAACGCACGCCGTGCCTGCGACAGCTCACTGCAACGCCTTGGAGTGGAGCAAATCGATCTCTACTATCTACATCGTGTTGATCCGAAGGTCCCGATCGAAGAGACCGTCGGCGCCATGGCGGAACTGGTGCATGCCGGGAAGGTTCGACACCTTGGACTCTCTGAGGCTTCTCCGGAGACGGTGCGGCGAGCGCATAAGATTCATCCCATTGCTGCAATGCAGACCGAATACTCCTTGTTCAGCCGCGAGCCAGAGGATGGCCTGTTGCCCGTGCTGCGTGAACTTGGTATAGCGCTGGTGGCGTACAGCCCGTTGGGTAGGGGATTCCTTGGCGGGCGGTTTCGCAGCGTAGATGATCTTGCGCCGGGCGACTGGAGGCGAGGCAATCCGCGCTTTCAAGGAAAACAGTTTGCTACAAATCTCGCCATTGCCGGTCAACTGCGAGAGGTTGCAGTGGAGAAGGGCTGCACGCCGGCGCAACTTGCCCTGGCATGGCTTCTCCACCGCTCGAAGGATGTGATTCCCATCCCTGGCACGAGCAGCATGGCTCGTCTTGAAGAGAATATTCACGCTGCCTATATTCAGTTGAGCGACGAAGAGGCTCAGAAGATTGAGGATGCATTGCCCAGAGGCTCGGTAGCCGGTGAGCGTTATGCGCCAGCGCTGATGGAAATCATCAATGGTTAGCTGATCTACCCCTACGAATTTGTTCGCAGTGGGGCAAGTTGTCTGAAGCCTCCGATGGAGACGTCCTACCATTGCGTGGACGAGGTCAGCTTCAGAACTGTCCCTCGCGGTGGCCGACAGGGCTTCACACGAGCCAAGGTGTGTCCTCCCAGGAAGTCCGACCACACAGAAAGCATTGTCGGAGAAACATAACTCAACTATTAACGGATGAATGTCGCCTATCCGTCCGACGACCTACCTTAGCGCATCTGGGTGATCCAGACCGAAAGGGCAGCTTGAATGGCCTCCGTCGCTTATTCGTCTTCACATAAGACAATGCGCCACTCGTCCTCATGTCTCGCAAACGTTAGCCCGTGTAGCACCATCATCTCGCGGATCAGATCGTAGATCGGCGTGAAGATTTCTATGGATTGCCACGCATATTCGCTTAGCCACAATTCATGCAGCACCCGACGCAGACGGACGATCAGGGGATGAATCTGCGGATGTTTCTGAAACAACTCTGTGGCGCGGGGAGCATCGGCTTCGAGCGTCAGTTCCAGACCGTCCAGATGGCCCAGAAAGTAGCCGGCGTGGATAAACACGTCCCCGAAGAGTTGCTGGATTCCCACGAAAACGTCCTTGGCGTTTCGATCGTGCCGAAAGGCTGCAATCTGTGCCGTCGATGCGGCAAGGCTCTCTTCGAGTGCACGGCAGAAGATTCTTTCAAACTCTTCCACAGCTTCCGGGCGGAACATGGCGGAGGACCGGCACGCGGCATATTCGCTCCACACATCCATCGCTTTCAGGAACGTCTGCCGTGAACGGTCGCCGCACTCCAGAGGGCAGCCATAGGCATCAGGGAAGGTTCGGTATAAATGGCCTTCGTGTTCGACATGCGCAGCTTCATGGGCGATGCAGGCGTGGGCAACGGTTTGCAAATCTTTCTCCGGCGAGAGCGTCATCAGGCCAACGCCTGCCCGGAGCACAATATGAAACTTCAGTTCCTTCTCCCGCCACACGGCGACCGTCCGCGCCATCTCCATCGTGTCAGGCTGATCGCCCATTTCCAAGGGAATCTGTCCCTCAGGCATCTTCTGCAAAGCTGTCGCATCCGCCCGGCAATCATGGGACAAGGTAATCCCATCCAAAGCGCGAAGATCCATGCCGACAAGTGCGAGTGCATAAAGGATTTGCTCCATAGCCGCCGTGATGACTTCTCGCTCACCCTGGGTTTCATAGCAGGACGTGGTAATGATGCACCGCTCGGGGAGCAGGAGTCTGCCTTCTTTGTCGGAATGGAAGCGCAATTCACTCATTCGGCAGCTCCCTCACAATCCCCGATACAGTGCGCGGAAGGCCGGAGAGGTTTGCAGAATGAGAGTCTTGACCGGAAAAGCAGGGGGTTGCACCCATATGAGCTGTTTATCACATGCCGCAGGGGGTGCGATGCAGGTTTGGTCTCAGGAGGGATCAATAATAGCTCCTCAACCAGGTAGAAGGGAGAAACGTCTGCGGTGCGCCCCCGCAAACTACCCTTATAACCCGTGATCGGGGAGTTGGAAAGCCGACAACACTCGGCTCCTGTGACCTTTAGCTTTAGGGGCCTGGACATACGTCACAGGCACCCCGACCGCAAAGGCATAGGGGTTCGTACACGCATATTCGCGTGCTCAAGTGTTGTTGGGGTTTCCACACCCCAGGACGGCGCGTGCCCGTCCCAAATCCATCATCGGACATATAGCCCCGAATGGCAACGACTCCAAATCGGTTCGCGGGTAACAACCGTGCAAGAATTCTCAGTCGAACATTGTTTTCAGGCGCGGTAAATGGGAAGACTTTTGCGAGGGAGGAAGTCACGCTTCAGCCGCACGGGGTCTTCCGCTCCCCTCCTCAGCGGGTCTGTCCGCAACGTGAGCCCTAAAAGCCAAAGCAATGCGGAAGAGTACCTTTTTCCCACTACCGATCACGCGGCTTCTTGAGCTATACGCAGTCGATAATGGGAATGTCGGATTCTCATTACCGATAATTTCGAGTGAGAAGCGTGCTTTACGATGACAAATCGACCTTCGCAATGCACAGTGCGTTCTACCCGGCTACAACGAGTTCGTGCTCGTGATCTTCAGCGCCGTACTTCATGGGAATGGCGCACGACGCTGTTGACCGGGTGTACTGCCTTGGAGAGCAGCCCATGACGCGGCGGAAGGCCTTACCGAAGGCGCTCTCGGACTCGTAACCAAGTGACTGCGCGATGGCGGAGAGGCCGTCCGGGGAGTTTTTCAGGCGGTCGGCAGCCAGAAGCATGCGCCAGCGGGCGAGGTACTCCATCGGTGTAGCGCCGACCGTCTCGCGGAAGCGCAGGGCGAAGACCGAGCGCGACATGCCGACGCGTTCGGCCAACGACTGCAGTGTCCAGGGATGTCCTGGGTCGTTGTGCATGCTGGTGATGGCGATGCTCATGTGCTTGTCAGACAGGGCAGAAAGCCAGCCGGGACCGGCGCTGGAGGTGTCAGCCAAGTGCAGGCGGAGGGCCTGGATGAGCATCATGTAGGCAAGTTGCTGCGCAATCAGCGAACCGCCGGGCTGTGGGTCGCGGAGTTCTTCGCGCATGCGCTCGAGCGACCAGCGCATGGCCGCCTTGTCCGCCTCGCGGCGGATGTGGACGATGGGCGGCAGCGAGTGAAGGAGTATCTCGGCGTGGCCGCCGGTGAATCTGAAAAAGCCTCCGGCGATGTATCGCGCGCCTGTGATGACCTCCGGGGCTTCTCTCCTCATGCCGAGCCGAGCGAAGGCATCGGTATAGAGAACCGGTTCGAGCGAGAGATCGGTGGCGATCCGGAACGGAAGTCCACGAGGCAGGATGAAGCAGTCTCCGGCATGGAGTAGCACCGGCTCAGGCACGCCTTCGACCGCTAGCCAGCACTGTCCGGTGAGCATGGCATAGCACTTGATGCCCTGATGCTTCGGGAAGTCGATGGCCATATCGCCCGGCACCATGAAGCCGCCGGAGATTAAGCTCTGCGGCTTCAGTAGGGCAAGCACCTCCGAGAGCGGGTCCATATGCTGACTCGATCCCAGACCTGGCGGCAAGGGCGGCGTCTCGGGGCTCTGTGACGGTAGGACGATTGGACCGATCATACGGACTCTTAGTATAGATCGTCTGAGGTCCGAGCCTCGTCTAGTAATCAACGGCCCTGATCGGCTATGACCGGTTGGCCGCGAATTCGTAGGGGTCAGAGGAGACATTATCATGCGTATCTTTGTGACGGGGGCGACGGGATTCATCGGTTCGGTGCTTGTTTCAGAGTTAATTGAGGCGGGGCATCATGTGCTGGGACTGACGCGATCGGAGGCCGGCACCGAAGCGCTACAAAAGGCGGGGGCCGAGGTGCTGCGTGGCAACATCGAAGACCTCGACAGCCTGCGCGACGGAGCGGCCAAATCGGAGGGCGTCGTTCATCTGGCCTTTAACCACGACTTCTCGCAGATGCAGAAGAACTGTGATGACGACCGCAAGGCAATCCAGGCCATCGGCGAAGTGCTGCTGGGCTCGGACCGGCCGTTTGTGATCACTTCGGCGACCGGGATCTTAGCCAATGTGGGCGGCAAACCATCCACGGAGGACAGCCCGACCACTTCGTGGAACCCGCGGGCGGGCTCGGAAGCGGTTGTGAAGGAGTTGACGGCGCGCGGCGTGAACACCTCCGTGGTGCGGCTGGCGCAGATTCACGACACGCGCAAGCAGGGGCTGGTGCCGTATGTGTGTGCCGTGGCGCGTCAAAAGCGTGTGTCGGCCTACATCGGCGATGGCGGCAATCGCTGGCCGGCGGCGCACGTTTCCGACGCGGCTCGGCTGTACCGTCTGGCGATTGAGAAGGCGGATCCGGGCGCGATCTACCATGCGGTCGGCGAGGAGGGCGTGTCAATGAAGGCCATCGCCGAGGCGCTGGGCCGCGGACTCAAGGTGCCGGTGGTCAGCATCAAGCCTGAGGAGGCTGAGGCGCACTTCGGCTGGCTTGCGCTCTTTGCCGGAAGCGATATGCCGGCCTCCGGCGCGCTCACGCAACAGAAGTTGAACTGGAAGCCGACAGGGCCGGGCCTGATTGCCGACCTGGACGGCATGGACTACACGCAAGCCTGAGATTCGGCTGACGCGCACCGGTAACGCCTGCAGAGTGCCGGTGCGCTTTGCGTTATAGGCCTCGAGCATGGAGAAGCAAAAGGTGGGCAGCAGATACCACGCGGTCGCAGAAGAAGGCATAGTGTTGCATCAGATCCGGGGCTGACACCCGGCAAACGGTCGAAGACTCAACAAAGGAGCAGAAATGAAAATCGTAGTGTTCGGAGCAATGGGGAGAACCGGCAAAGCAATCGTGGCACAGGCGCTGGAAAGGCATTACGAAGTAACGGCATTTGTGCGGGACGCGAGCGAGTATAGCCAAGCCGGCGTGCGAGTCGTCGAAGGCGACGTGCTCGACCGATCGAAGGTCGAGCAGGCAGTTGCCGGTCAGGATGCGGTGCTCGATGCGATCGGCGGCAAAACTCCCTGGAAGCAGACGGAGCTGGAGCAAGGAGCAGCTGGCAACATCATCAATGCAATGCAGCGAATGGGAGTACGTCGTCTAGTTGCTATATCGGCCATGGGTGTGGGTGACAGCGGGGAGGTGGCAGGGTTCTTCTATGAAAACGTCCTCATTCCGACTCTTTTGCGCGGTTCCACTAAGGACAAGAGCATCATGGAATCCGAGGTGGAGGCGAGCCATCTCGATTGGATATTGATACGTCCCGCGGTTTTAACGGACGACGAACCAACTGGAACTGTGCGCGTGTATACAACGGACACCGAAAAGAAGGCGCACAAAATTTCCCGCCAAGACGTAGCAGCCTTTATGCTGGCGCAACTCACCAGCGACACCTACCTCCGCCAGGCCGTGACGATAGCGACGGAATAACTTCAAAATTAGGGATTTACGTACTTGATTCCCGTTTCTTTGATTCCGCATTACTTAGCCTCTTTGTGGAAATCTTCCGCTGACGCGGTGGTTTTTGCTTCGCTTCGGGCCTGTATTTGAGGACAACATCGACGATCTTGTCGAGTATCTTTGGAGGCTTCATTGGATCAACCTCGCATAAGTCAGACGCTTGCCGTCAACCGCTTGAATGAAACTATCGAGCCGATCCAACGTGTGCCTTTTCACGTCTCCATCGTTCAGCCGGAAGGTAAATTCATCAACGTAACGGTGAAGGTGCTTCGGGCTGGCATGGTGGTAGACGCCATACATTCCGCGCTTCATCACCGCCCAAACGCTCTCGATAGAGTTCGTGTTCACATCGCCCCGGCTGTATTCTCCGGCGCTATGGTTCACGGTGTCATGGCCGAAAAAGAGACCGCCGATTCCGGCGTAACTTGTCGATTCATCGGTCATGAGTTGGGTGCCGACTTCAACATTTTCAAGCACCGCGCCCTGCAAACACTCTTTGTCTGTGTTCGAGACGGGATAGGCGATGGTGCGACCGCCGCGCTCACGGAGGCCGACAACGGCGGTCTTGCCAACCGAACCGCGCCCGGCTCGGAGTTTCTTCGACTCATGTTTATTCGCCTCCTTGCCACCGAAAAAGGCTTCATCGGCTTCGACAATGCCTTGGAGTTTAGCGAGTTCACCGCCGCAAGCCTCACGAAGACGGTGGAGCATGAACCACGCCGATTTCTGTTGGACACCAATCTCTTTGGCGAGTTGCATGGAAGAGATGCCCTTGCGGGCGGTGACGAGCAGGTACATGGCATACAGCCACTTGTGGAGCGGGATGTGCGACCGCTCGAAGATCGTGCCGGTGCGAATCGTGAAATCAAGCTGGCACTTATTGCAGCGGTGGAAGCCAGCCTTACGGGGCGTGATGCGGTCCTGACCGGCGCAGGTTGGGCAGGTAACGCCTTTAGGCCAGAGGCGCGACTCCAGGTAGAGCCGCGCTGTCTCTTCATCGGGGAACATCTGAAACAGTTGGAAAGTGCTGATAGTGGAGCGGCTCATACGCGTCTCACCTTCTCGTCGAGGCTATTGAACACTCGAATGTTAGCAGTAGTTTCTTGGTGTTTCATCCCTTCGAGCGGCCCGCCTGAAACCTCTCCGGCTTCGATGAATCCCAGAATTAACCGAAGCATTTCAGCTTCTTTAGGCGTAAGCGATAAAACGATGCGTTTAGCCACGGCTGACCTCCATTGCGACCATCGCTGCTAAGTCAGAAGGGAGCAGTTGCGCGTGAGCATGAGCGATGCGAAGCTGAGCAAATTCCCGTTCGTGGCGAGGCATAGAGGCTGGAGAATCGGTGAATCCGACAATGGACACATCTTCACGGGCGTTTTGGATAGCCCGTTTGGAGTCGCGGCGCATCCGGCGAAGACGGCAGAGAGCCTGGAGAGCAACATTGTCTGTGAGAAGTTCGATGCGAGGGCCGTTCGAGTAAACGCGGCTGACTGCGAAGTGCTTGACGATAGCTTCGACGTTGGTCATGGTGGTCATCCCTTCAAGTTGTCTAGGAGGCTGTCTGCCGTCCATGTATTCAAGGTAGATGATTCCCGCACAAATGTCAAGAAGAAAATGAGGAAATCTTGTGTACAAGGGAGTAAAAGACGTAATTCCCCAAAATTACCGACACTCCTTTTCGCTTTGCGAACCGAGATATGCACTTCAAACCGCTCGGCACTCGCCGTCCAACGATAGACGCAATTGACAATAGATGACAAACATGTAAAGTTGGTATAGCTGCTTCTGAGGTGAAGCCTCATGGCGTGGACTCTGAACCGTATCCCTGATCTGGCTGGACGGGTCGCGCTGGCGACGATATACAGCGCGGCCATGGTTCTGATCGCCCTATCCGTAGCGTCTTGTAATAGGGCGTCGCGTGAACCCTTGCACCTGCGTACCTCCGCTGCGGATTACAGCAACCTCGGGCTGACGCCAGATAAGGTACAGCGGTGGGAGGACGGTCGCCGAACCGCTCAGGACGAGAAGAGCTTCGAATGGTGGTATTTCGATGCTCTCATGGAAGATGGGACGGCCATGGTCGTAGTTTTTTCCGATAACTTCGCACAGGATCACAAGCGAGGGGTAAGCCTGGAACTGACGTCCCCCGATGGTACGCACCGGACATTGAACACAAAGTTCAATGAACCGGGTGTCTTTGCGAAAGATCGCACCTTCGTTCAAATTGGCGCGAACAGATTCGAAGGCGATCTTGACACTTACTCCATCAACGTTCCTGCCGATAACCCACAGCATCTTGGCGTCGATCTTGTCCTGAAACGCCTTGTTCCATCGTTCCGCGCTGCGACAGGTCAGCTCAACTCGGGCCCAGCTTACTTTGCGTGGCTGAACGCCGTGCCGAGCGGCACGGTGACCGGCACAATCACGATCGACGGGCAAGCGATGGCCGCGAGCGGCAAGGGCTATCACGATCATAATTGGGGAAATGTTCCGCCCTCCGATCTGCTTGACAAATGGTGGTGGGGACGAGCGTCGGTCGGTCAGCATCAGATCGTGACTTATGAGATCCACGGCAAGAAAAGTGTCGGAGGCACGAATATCGGGCTGTACTACGTTGGAACCGAAGACGGGATCGAGGTCAACGCGGTCGGCGATCAGGTCGCGGTGTTAGAGGGGCCGCTCGTCAAGCATCCTGACCCGAAGCATGAACGGCCGATTCCAGCGTCGATAAGCTACGCCGCCAATGGCACAAAATCGAACTTCTCGATCTCAGGGCCGATGCTACTGTCGGTCGATCTCTTGGCCGAACAGCCTTGGTGGACGAAGCTGGGCGCGAACGTATTCGAGATGAAACCGCGTTACACGCGCTTTCAAAGCCCCGTTTCGCTGTCGATGGCTGGAAGGCCAATCGAGAAGGGGACCGGGATCCTGGAATATTACGAATTCCAATAGGCGCGCTGGTGGCTCGCCAGGCTCTTGCGGACCCGTCAATGCGCGGAATTCTCAGAAGGAGCTTCCTATGAAGGCGGCTATAGCGCTGACGGAGGGCTGGCCGCAGCTTTGAATTTCTCCGCTTGAAACAGTCGCAAGAAAGGAAACGAAACATGAACAAACTCCGTACTCCTGTAGTTTTCATTCATGGGCTCTGGCTGCACGCCGGCAGTTGGAACCCGTGGATCGAGTTATTCCGCGCTTCAGGCTACGAGCCTGTCGCCCCTGGTTACCCGGGTGAACCCGCAACCGTCATTGGTGCCCGCAATAATCCACATGCGGTCGCTGATCGGGGTATTCAAGATGTATTCGAGCACTATGCCAAGATTATCGGTACGCTCCCGTCGGCCCCCATTCTGATCGGCCATTCATTCGGCGGCTTATTGACCCAGAAGCTGATGGGCGAAGGCCTCGGCCTGGCGGGTGTCGCCATCACTCCTGGTCAAATCAAAGGTGTGCTTGCTATACCCCTCGCCCAGTTGCGTACCGGGTTGCCGGTTCTCCGCAACCCGTTCAACAAGAACAAGGCGATCTCTTTGACCAAGGGCCAGTTTAGATACGGGTTCGGGAATGCGCTTCCGATGGCTGAGTCGGACGAACTCTTCGAGAAGTGGGCGATCCCGTCGCCCGTTCGAGGTGTGTTTGAAGTCGCGTTCGCTAACTTGACCTTTAACGCCCCGTCAAGTGTGAACACCAAAAACAGCGATCGTGGACCGTTGCTCTTGATTTCAGGAACTGCGGACCACTCGGCACCAGATGTCACCACCCGCGCAGCCTTTAAGCTGTATCGCGATTCCGGGGCTGTCACGGCGCTAAATCAGTTTGAAGGTCGCGGCCACTCATTGACGGTCGATCATGGCTGGAAAGACGTGGCGTCGACTATCCTCACCTGGCTCAAGGAGCAGAAGCTTTAGCAGACCGCTAAGAGCCCCCGAATCCAGTATGAAACCTGGCCGAGCCAGTGCATGTGCGAGTTTGGGCGGCGCTGTGAGCAGGGATTGAATGAACGGCATATACGAACTCGACAATAAAGACCAAACATGTAACTACGTTTAATGATTTCTGAGGTGAAACTTTATGGCGTGGGCTTTAGACAGTATTCCTGATCTAGCTGGACGGATCGCGCTGGTGACGGGAGCCAACTCCGGAATCGGTTTTGAAACCGCACGTGCTCTCGCTCGACATAGGGCCGAGACGGTTTTGGCGTGCCGCGATCTTGATAAGGCCGCCACGGCTGTCGCGCGTATCCGAGCGGAAATTCCGGAGGCCAAAGTCCGCGCTTTGTCGCTTGACCTTGCCGATCTCGATGCCGTGACCACGGGCTCTGCCACTTTTGCACGGACCTTCACCCGGCTCGACATCCTCATCTGCAACGCGGGCGTCATGGTACCGCCTTATGGTCAGACGAAGCAGGGCTTCGAGTTGCAGTTCGGGACGAACCATCTCGGGCACTTCGCCCTCATCGGCCGCCTCATGCCGATACTGATTAACTCCGGTTCAGCCCGCGTCGTCGTGATCTCCAGCCTTGCCGCGCATTTCGGCCATATCGACTTCGATGATTTGCAATGGCAGCGCCGACGCTATGCGAAATGGCACGCATACGGGCAAAGTAAGTTGGCCAACCTCGTTTTCGCGCTTGAGTTTGCTCGACGCTTGGCGGCAGCCGAGTCCGTCGTCTCGGTATTGGCTGCACATCCCGGCGGGGCCGTGACCAATCTGCAGCGCAATCTTGGTTGGCTCCGTGGCCTGTCACAGAATCCGCTGATGGCTGGAAGTGCGGTCGAAGGTGCTCGGCCCTCGTTACGAGCTGCTACAGATTCGAGCGCACACAACGGTTCTTATTGGGGACCGTCTGGTTGGATGGGACTGCGTGGATCTCCGGTCGAGGTGAAAATTCCCGCGCGGGCTCTGGATCCTGCCACCGCCGAACGTCTCTGGAGTGTCAGCGAAGACCTGTCGGGAGTGTCAATTCCGTTGCCAGCCGGGCGTGCAGGAGATGAAACCAATGCATGAGGTGAGCGAGGCGGCGCGGCCGCCACGGCAGGCGGCGATTTTGGCGGGAGCCGTGAAGGTCTTCTTCCAGTTCGGATACCGGAAGACCTCGATGGAGGACGTCGCGGCCGCAGCGCAAGTATCCCGGCAGACGCTCTATCTCCAGTTCCACGACAAGGAACGGTTATTTCGTGCGGCCTTGGAATATGTGACAGAGCAAATGTTGGTTTCGATCAAGAGTCTTGCTGCCAATAAGAAAGGCACAGTGGAGCAGAAACTGATGGGCGTGTTCGAGGCGCTTTGCGAAGATTCGCTTGCCCTTTCGTCCCAGGTCAACATTGCGGAGTTGGTGGTGGTCGCGCGATCTCAAATGGAAAGCATCGTTTCCCGCTTCGAGGCGGATGTGCTTTCAGTCATTGCCGATATCCTCACGCAGGCCGGCACGGCCACTCGATGGGAGCGGCATGGAATCAGTGCGCAGGAACTGGCGCTGCATCTTCTCGACACATCCGCTGGCGTCAAGTCGGCGACCGGAAACCTGTCTGACTATAAGCAACGGATGGCGCTCGCAATCCGAATCATCGTGAAGGGCGCCAATGGGAGGAAGACGTGAAGATAGCGGTTGTTGGAGCGACGGGTGCGACTGGACGCAGAGTGGTAAAGCATGCGCTGGCACAAGGACACTTCGTTACGGCCGTCGCTCGCCATCCGGAGCGACTGGCCTCTGCCGATCGGCTGTCCCTCGTCCGAGGAGATGTCCTTTCCCTAGCAGGTCTGACAGGTGCTCTTGACGGAGTGGAGGCCGTCATTAGCTGCATCGGACCGGAAAAGAACCTCTCGCCCGGAAAGCTCATGTCGGCCGGTGTAGCCAACATTCTCGCCGAATGCAAACGTGCGAACGTCCGACGATTCATCATGCAAAGTGGCATTGGCTTGAGCGATGGACGCGAACTCTCCTGGCTCAGCCGCTTTGTCGTCCGCATCTCGGGCCGGATATTCACTGCTGCAGTTACTGACAAAGCCGTTGCCGAGCGGATGACGCAGGAAACAGACATGGAGTGGGTCATCGTTCGCCCGGTCGCTTTGCAGGATAAGCCGGCAAAAGGACACTATACGGCTGGTCCGTTGGCACGAGTTGCGGTACTCGTACCGCTTTCCTTTGACGATTGCGCCGACTGCCTGCTTCGCGCAGCGACAGATAAACCAAGCTGGATCGGAAAAATTGTGAACGTGGGTTCCTGACACCGGAATGAGTCTCATGATTCCTGAGAGAACGCCTTTCCCTCCAAGGCGCAATTACTTACCGAGGATTGTTGTGATTCAGAAGTTTGAACGGGTGCTTCATGCGCCAACTCACAGGGGGACTTCACATGTGGCCTGTGTGAGTCTTGATCGCTGACGGTAAGCTTTAGGTCCCAGATCAGATGATCGCTTGAACGCATGGCTAAAAGAACTCTCGGAACTGAATCCAAGGGAATCGGCAATGTCTGAAATGGATCTGTCTGTGTCGCGAAGAATGCGTTCGGCTAGTCGCATACGCCAATTGGAGAGATACGTCAGCGGAGGCACGCCTGCAACCCTGCGGAATCGCGTCGCAAACGTAGTCCGAGACGTAGCGCACTCACGAGCTAGGTCGTCCAGGCTCCAACTTCTCCCTGGATCGGAGTGCATGAGTCGAAGCGCCGGAGCCATTTGTTTGTCCGCCAGTACTTTCAACCACCCCGTCTGCAAATCCAGGCCCGATTCGAGATGTGCACGTAGAATCTCGATAAACATGAACATCGCCAACTGGTTAGAAGCCATCGGCGATCCCGGAAGCTGCCGCGTGCGCTCGAAATCGATATGCTCGACAATCCAGCGGACAGTAGCCGCATGCGACGAACTTGCGTCCACGTGTATCACTGCCGGTAGACAATCTGCGAGGATGCCTCCGTGGTGGGGATCCATCTTGACGAACCCTCCCGCCTGCACGCACTTCCGTCCCGCACCAAAATCCCCGACCCGGCCAAAGCCATCGCCGTCAGTTGGGAAAACTTGGCCTGGCTGGACGACAGCAGCTTCGAGATCGCTGGAGAGTACGAAACTCCGATGCGTAGAAAGCAGAAAGACATCACCTTCCGCAAGGTGCAACGGCTCAGGGTGGCCGTCCACGCGCAGATAACAGGTTCCCTCCAGGAGAACCGAAAACGTGAGCTTATCCATTGGAGGGAAGCGGATACCCCAACTACCTTCGGCAGTGAACCCACCTGAGATTACTGACTTCGCGTCCACCAGTTCGAGGATGTCTGACAGTGGGTCAACTAGCATGATTTGAACTCTACATCAACTGTTTTGCACTTTCAAGCATTCACAATACAGACTAGCCAGACTAATCTCTTCGTAGAGGTGAAGCGAAATGGCCAAGGTTCTGGTGACGGGCGGTTCGGGATTTCTCGGAAGCCACTGCATTCTTGCTCTTCTCAAATCCGGCTACGAGGTGCGCACGACCATTCGTGATCTGAGCAAGGAAAAGGATGTTCGCTCCATGCTCCGCATCGGAGGCGCGGGAACGGATATCCGAAATGGCAGCCACCCCCAAGCAGCGGCTCGGCGTCGACGCTCGACCCGTCTCGACTCGGACGATCCCCGACTGGGTCGTCCGATTGGCGGCACGATTTGACGACAACGCTCGGCTGGACACCGAGATCCAAAGAAAAAGCAGTGCTCGCGACCGGTCACAGCATCCTGGCGAGAGCGCACTAGGTAGCACGATTAGGTCACTGAGAATTCCACATGGTTGAAATCCGGCACCCATAATGCTCCTAACAGATGTTCAGGAGCAAAGGTGGTGCCCACAGCCAGAACGGTCATGTCTGCGCTGCGTCCCGCAAGGATACCTGCGGGAGTATCCTCGACAACAACGCAACGGCTATAAGGAACTCCGAGACGATCAGCAGCCTTCAAATACCCCTCCGGATCGGGCTTTCCGCAGTGAACATCATCTCCGCTAATCAGGTGTGAAGGAACGGGAAGTCCAGCACATTCGAGTCTCACTTTCGCCAGTGATCTGCTCGCCGAAGTCACGACGGCCCATTGATTATCTTTCAGCCTACTCAGAAGTTGGAAAGACCCACCAACTGCAATAATTCCCCTGCGAGTTGCCAGTTCCTCCGTTTGGAGCGCCTTTGCTTCAGCCTCTATATCAAGGTGAGGAGCTAAATCTCTGATCGTGTCCTCGGTTCTTCTTCCATGGGAAGTCCGCAACAGAGAATGCATATCAATCCCATGCCTCAAGGCCCAGCGTTTCCAAATCGACTCCACGCACGCTTTGGAATCGACAAGGGTGCCATCCATGTCGAAAAGTATTGCTTCGCAACTGAGGCTAATCAAAAGAAGTTCTCCATTAAGGATGTTCATCATCAAATCGAGAAGTCTTCTATCCGGATGGCAAAGAAAAACGACGGCCTCTAAAAAGTGACGTGCGTTCGGACTATCCTCCGTCAACGAACGCCTGTGCCGTCGACTATGCTCGGTTTTTTTGCGCTTTCTTGCCTTGGATTGAAGTGTGCAACTTCCGCCGTGCCTCGCGATTGTCCCATCTCTCAGCTTCCTCACTCACGGCACAGCTTCCCGATAGGAAGGGCAAGCCCTCGGAGACAATCGCGGCATATTGATCGTAGATTTTTCGGCACGAATCACAAATCTTCAAATGCTCTTTCAGCTCAAGCTGGTCCTCCACGCCCAGTGAATTAGCCTGTGCCAGAGCACAAAGCTCCTTGAATCGCTCATGACCGTCTGCTCTTTCAGCTCTATGCATGATGGTTCCGTGGCCTTTCGACTTCTGTGCTTTTTGGGCGGCTATTCGAAACCTCCGTAAAGATGGCGACGCACATTCCGAGGGGTTCTCTGAATATTGAGGTGTCGATTCCAAAGAAAAGAATATTGGTCCAACTGCGACGACGATCTCGGCAGGCACGGTGACTTTCATCGCACTTCACCTCGTATCCAGAAGAAGTGAAGAAGACCATTGTCCACTCCCAAAACATTTTCGCGACAGGCGCAGCAGGGCGCTTGAATTCTCCTCACAGCAAGCCGTTCGGAAAAAGGGCCCCCTTCCCCACGTGGGAAAGGGGGCAGGAAGGTCACGCAAGACGTAGCGATCCGACTACCGTGCGCAACAAAACTCCTTCGCCGCGCGATTTCACGGGCGTCCTTCGAGATCGGAGAGTTGAACTGAAGATTGGCTCACTTTTGCTCATTCGGCGGGTTCTGCACGACGAATCTCGTGTTCGCGGTATCGAACTCCTCAAGATACGTGACGCCGTTATCGACGAACGTCACTACTCCAATATTGCCCGGCTTCCCCTCAACCTCGCGAGCGTTAATGGTGATCGTCTTTTTGTCTTGCGTTTTGATGGTCAATTGCACTTTCGATCCCAATGCTTCTGACCAGGTCACGCTGCAGTGTCCCTTTGGCAATTGAACGTTGCCAACGCGAACGTCCGTTGGCAGCAAGAACACAGAGGAATTCTTCGCTGCAAACAGAGGAACAGATGAAAGCATCAACAACAGCCAAAGCCCCAAAGTCCGTTTCATGGAATCTCCTCTTTCCCACTAGCTGATGCGACGACGATCTCGGCAAGCATGATGCCTCTCATCGCCCTTTACTTCTGTTACTAGGCTGCGCGTTCCACATCATTCTGTCCAATATGTAATTAGTGCACTTCTGATAACCTACTGGAATGGCTCTAGAACTGTCCGAGTTGCATTCCTTTTTGGTGCTGACTAACCATCTCCACTTTGGTCAAGCCGCGGAGGAGCTGCGCGTCAGCCAACCGGCACTCACGAAACAGATACAAAGGCTGGAGATCAAAGTGGGCGGCCCGCTGCTGATACGCGGATATCGGCGGATAGCGCTCACGCCGGCAGGAGAGATCCTTCGAGATCGCGCGCGCAACTTGTTGCGGGAATCCGAGATTGCGGAACACATGACTTGCCTGGCGGTGAACGGAAAAGCCGGCTTGTTGCGGATAGGTTTTGGCATCACATCCCTGGCTGCCGGCCTGCCCGATATTCTGACTCGATTTCGGCAGCGCTTTCCGGAGGTACACGTGTCGATGCGGGACATGTCCACACCGGATCAGATCGAGGCGCTTGAGGATGGGAACATCGATATAGGTTTCGTGCGGCTTCCGATAGAACGTGCTGAATTGGTTTCCGTGCCGGTACTCGAGGAGACGCTAGTAGCGGCGATTCCCCGTGAAATGTCCTATCGCGGGGGACTCGCCGGCCTTCGTAAAGAGCCTTTTGTAGTGATGGCCCGCAGCGTTTCAGCCAGTCTTTTCGATCATCTTGCGCTGACATGCAGGGCCGCCGGTTTCAGCCCTCGAATCGTTCAGGAAGCCGGCGAATTATTCACCGTTCTCAATCTCGTGCGAGCCGGCGTGGGTGTCAGCTTGGTGCCGCGCGCGGTCAGCCTGATGCGGGTACCGGACGTTCGCTTGATGGAAACAGATCTGGCCGAGGCGAAATGGAAGATCGGATTAGCATGGCGTAAGCTCGACCACGCGGACCCACTCGTTCGCAATTTCGTCAGGCTTGCGCGTCAACCACGCACTGCCGCTCCGACTGGATCACCAAGGCATTGAGGGTGAGGGCATCTCAAAAAGCTCTGCGCTTTGTACCTTCCGCAAAACGAGTCCAATTTTGCCGCCTACTCGCTTCAACCGTTGGGTGTCGATGTGATCGACATCTATCAGCCAGGGCACATCGACCCCAGTGTACCGGTTGAGGATACGGTCGGCGCTATCGCTGACCTCATCCAAGAGGGAAAAGTCCGCTTTCTCGGCCTTTCCGAAGCCAGTCCGGAACACATCCGGCGAGCGCACGCAGTTCACCCTGTTGCCGCGCTTCCGGTCTGAGACCACTCAACGCTGAACAGGAGAACGCACCATGGCCGACATGAAAGCAGTGAAGTTTGATCACTATGGTGACGTCAACATACTCGAAGTGCACCAAGTCCCTCGCCCATCTCCATCGCAATTGGTTCAAGCGTTTTCTGGTTCCGCACCTATGTCTGACAGTGGGTCAACTAGCATGATTTGAACTCCACATCAACTATTTTGCACTTTCAAGCATTCACAATACGAACTAGCCAGACTAATCTCTTGGTGGAGGTGAAGTGAAATGGTCAAGGTTCTGGTGACGGGCGGTTCGGGATTTCTCGGAAGCCACTGCATTCTTGCTCTTCTCAAATCCGGCTACGAGGTGCGCACGACCATTCGTGATCTGAGCAAGGAAAAGGATGTTCGCTCCATGCTCCGCAACGGAGGCGCGGGAACGGATAGCAGAGTCTCTTTCTACGCTGCCGACCTCGTGAAAGATGCGGGCTGGAGTAAAGCGATTTCCGGTTGCGACTACGTGCTGCATGTCGCTTCTCCTTTTCCGAGCACGGTGCCCAAAGACGAGAACGAACTGATTGTGCCGGCAAGGGAAGGAGCGCTGCGCGTGTTGCGGGCGGCACGCGACGGCGGCGTTAAGCGCGTGGTATTGACGTCGTCTTTCGCCGCCATCGGCTACGGACACGGTCCCGCCGACGTGCCCTATGACGAGACCTCCTGGACCAACCTCGATGCTCCCGGCGTCACCGCGTACGAGAAGTCGAAGACGCTTGCGGAACGCGCCGCCTGGGACTTCGTCGCCCAACACGACGGGCTTGAGCTCGCGGTCGTGAACCCCACCGGCATCCTCGGTCCCGCCCTCGGACCTGACTATGGAACCTCCCTGGCCGTGATTGCGAAACTCTTGCAGGGCAAATTGCCGCTCCTGCCGCGCGCCTGGGCTGGTGTCGTGGACGTACGCGACATCGCCGACCTCCACATTCGTGCCATGACCGACGAAAGGGCTGCGGGACAGCGATTCCTCGGCACAGCTGGTCTGATGTCCCTACCCGACATGGCAGCCACCCTCAAGCAGGGGCTCGGCGTCGAGGCTCGACGCGTCTCGACTCGTACGATCCCCGACTGGGTCGTTCGAGTGGCGTCGCGATTTGACGACAACGCTCGGCTGGCCCTTCCCATGATCGGCCGTCCCCTCCGGGCCACCAGTGCAAAAGCGGAGAAACTGCTCGGCTGGACACCGAGGCCCAAAGAAGAAGCAGTGCTCGCGGCCGGCCGCAGCATCCTGGCGAGAGCGCACTAGGTAGCACCCGGCGGTATGTTGCGGTACTCGTGCCACTTTCCTTTGACGATTGCGCCGACTGCCTGCTTTGTGCAGCAAAAGATGAACCAAGCTGGATCAGAAAAATTGTGAACGTGGGTTCCTGACACCGGAATGAGTCTCATGATTTCAGGGAGAACACCTTTCCCTCCAATGCGCAATTACTTGTCACGCTGTGCTTAGTACCGGTGAGTCTTAGTGCTGTATCTGAAGCGCGCGCCGCAGCAAAGGCTTGGGAATCGTGGACGACCGACTTAGTCGGTTCAAAGGAACGAATAGAAGAAGCGGGAGGCAGGAAGCACTAATATGCATGATAAAAAGATCCAAGACTCGTGCCCTGCGACAATCGCCATGAACATCCTTCAAGGGAAGTGGAGAATTCAAATTCTCTGCGTCATGCAAAACGGGCCGATACGGCTTGGTCAACTCGGCCGCCTAATTCCATCGGCATCCAAGAAGGTATTGGCAGAGAATTTGCGAAAGCTCGAGTCTTCCGGCCTGATCGTCAGAACGGATTTGAGCAGTCATGTGCTACGCGTAGAATACGATCTCTCAGAACATTTCAAAGCAAGCACACACGAACTACTGGACTATTTGTCAGCCTGGGGACAAGCCTACAAGGAGGAGACATCTGGTAGTCAGAACAGTCATGATTCCTCAGAAGACGGACGAAGCCAATCTGCGACTTCCTCGTGTGATCGAACGACCTGCTTAATCTGCCCTTATCGAGGAAAGTCAGCTTGACGAAGTTCGCGACGCACAAGGCGGAAGACCTCCGCGAATTGCGGTAAGGCTTCTATCTGATGCCCGAGACGGCTATTCCATAGGCCTCCCAGCCGCGCCTCTTTCGCAAGGATGCGATCTTCAAGACCAGCGATTTCCTTTTCCCGGAAGCGGAGCTTATCTGTGATTGCTCCGACGAGATCGCCGATTTGGATACCAGCGCGAGAAGTGAGGAACCAGAGATCGTAGAGGTCCCGAGGCTCGTTCCGAGCGCGGTCCTGAAGAGCTACGATCTTTTCAGTGGCGATTTCGTTGAGGCTATACGCCGTGACCGGACGATCTTCCGGTATGTCATCGAACTCCGCATAGCCGCGCAGGACAGGAAGCAGTTCGACTGGAAAAAGCAGAAGCTCCGAGATCGTGATGTCCACCTTGACAGTGTTCGATGTTGGCAGCGGTCCTTGATAGCGGAGGTAAAAGGTGTAGCTGTTGACGTGCGTTTGGCGATCCTCACTCTCGAAGGCGAAGCGTATGCCCGAGGCTTGGGCCACCAATTCATGCACTTCTTCGAGACCTACGCGAATCTCCCCAAACTCCACCTTCCTGGCAAGCGTGAAATCCAGATCCTCCGAAAAGCGATAGTCACCAAAATGGCAGCGCTTGAGCGCGGTGCCGCCCTTGAAGATGAGGAGGTCGCGGAGCTTGCTTTGGCTCAGGCCGACCAGGAACCACGCTAGGCAGTAGTCCCGCTCCAGCACGGCCTCGGGGATACGCCGCCCACCATGCTCCTTGTACAGCCGGTTTGCGAGAAGAGAAATGTTACGCTGTGGAATCATGTGTGCGGAATAGCCTCCAGTTCGTCGATACCGATGTTGAGTTGCAGACGCCAGCGCGCCTGGAAGGGACCGGACTTCGGTAGCGTCGGGTCTAGCCGGTCATAGGTTGAGGTCAACTTGGACTTCAGCGCTCTGAGCTGGTCCGGCGAGGCCATCGCATAGAGTTCCAGCAGGAACCCGAGCCGCCGTCGAAGAGCACCACTCGAAAAGTGCTGCACGTAGTCGAGGAGTTGTGGAACCTTAATCTCAGTCCGGCTCATCCAGAGAGCCTTCGCCACCTCCGGGATGCCGCCCGCATATTGCGGCTGGCGGAGCGCATCGAGGATGGTTCGTTCCTTATCGCTGACCATGACGGACTGCTGCTTCGTGACCCACACCTGCGTCAGACCAAAGAGCTCTGTTGGCTTGACCGTAACGAAACGGTACTCGTGTCCGTGGATCGAGCGCGGCGGCGTCCGCAGCGTAGAACTGACATAGATCGTGAACTGCGGCTGCGTAACCATGCGGTGCAGTTCCATCGCGGAAGCGTGCGAGAGGAAGTAGGGGTGTCCCTCGCACATCTCTCGGGCGATCACATATGGATCGCCGACGTACTCGGTCGCCCGGCCCAACTCGAAGGGGACAAGCGTGTAGAGGCCGGCACGGAGCCGGGTGACGAGTCCCCGCCGCTCAGCCTTGTGAATCAGCGTCCGGGCCGAGGAGCCGCGCAGTCCGGTGATCTCTTCTACATCGCGGAGATTGAAGGTGGTATGGCCGCGTTCGTTGAGTTCCACCCATAGGGTGGAGGATCTGGGGCCCAGTGTTTTCAACGTGGATGCAGAAGTTCCCAATCTGGGTGGAGCATCTTGCGAGTTGTATTCTGTGCTCATATAGTTCCCTCGCAGGGAACGAAACAAGAATACAGTATCACATGACCATGCTATTGTCTGCATGAAACGTTCCTCCACAGGGAACATTTCGTGATTCAGATGTCATTCGAACCCATGACCTCTGCCGTTCTGCGGAAGAGGTCTTTCGATTATTCTTCGCCAAAAAACGGGCAAATCCGCACAACCCACGATGCAATCGACAGAGGTCTGGTGGACAGAGGACGTGGGTTCGTTAAGGGCGCAATAAAGGGCGCCAAGGGGGTCTCAGGGCTCCCAAAATGGCCATCCGGGGCTCCTGATTTCTATAAGTTACAAAATCGCTCCTTGCTGTCACGGCAGAGGTCGCGAGTTCGAGTCTCGTCGTCCCCGCCATAAAGCTCTTAGAGAATCAAGGGTTTATGGCATGTGGCAAGATTAAGAGGCGCCTTTGAGGGCGCCGGCAAAGGCGCTGGAGCGATCCGCACCTTTTTTCTTTTTCTGCTCAACACCCCGCGAGGGTGCCAATGATGGCTCTGAAAAGCGCCTTCTTCCCTGCCTCGAATATTATTTCCATCACCCGATTGTTCGCCTCCCGCTTCGGTGCGGAGATGGCTCGCGTATAAATATCAAGCGTAATCCGCGAATTGGCATGGCGCAGAAGCTCCTGCGTCGTTTTGAGGCCGACTCCCGCAGCCCGCTGATTCGTGGCAGACGAGTCGAGATCCTCGTCGCCATGCGGACTTTGGTGAACATCTTAGAAATTCCGACACACATGCCGGCCTGGACCGCTCAGGCCATAATCCGCATCTTCCCAAGCGGCATGAACTGGCCGTTTTTCATCTTTACCTATGGAAGAATTGCCCGAGCTTGTAACATTCACAATGTATCTGAAAACAAAATACATAAAAATGTTCACTTTTGTCCAGACCTCCCAAGTCCCTATCTGTCACCTTTGGAGCGGCTATAGCGAAACCACAGTAGGTGTATCCCGGAAGCACGCCCGCCAAGTGGCTTTTTCCTCTCCGGGGTCCCCGGCGACAGGTTTTAGTCGCTGGGGTGGAAGAAAAAGCCACATTGTGGAAACTTAACAAGGATATGTGTACTGTGGTTTCGCTCCAGGTTGATGAATCAAAAGAAACCCGATCCAGATGCCAATGAACACTCTTGAGATGCGTAAGAGATTAACGCGTGAAGAGAGCCGGGCGCAGACCCGCACCAGGCTTATAGCCATTGGGCGCGAGCATTTTCTTCGCTACGGATTGGGCGGCGCCGTTGCGGAAACGATTGCCGAAGAGGCCGGCTATTCGCGAGGCGCGCTCTATTCCAATTTTGACGGCAAAGAAGAACTATTCCTTGCTGTGATCCATGAGGAGCAGGCACGCTACTTCAATATCTTTCGTTCCATTCTCACGCAGGAACCTTCAAGCCGGAAGAGGCTGAGGAAAATGCGGGACACATTCGCCGACATAATTACGGACCCTGATTGGATTGTGCTGCATGCCGAGTTCGAAACGGAGGCTCTGCGAAGTGAGCGCATTCGAGAGAGCTATTTGCAACTCCATCGGCAGATGATGCGGGACGGACAAGCGCTCGTTAGAGATCTCATGAGATCTTCCGAAATGACTCTACGTTTGAAACCCACCGATTTCATTATGGCTATGCTGGCCTTCTCTCACGGCCTGGCCGTCAACCAGAAAATCCTTGGCATAGAACTCCCCCAGAAGAGTACGCGCATACTCATCCAACGCCTGTTTGACCATTTAGTATCGGTCGCGTAACAGGCTGTCTTTGTATTGACTGACCTTCGCAATCGAAGTAAGCCGAGCTTTGTTTTGAGCGATGATATCAAGGATGCTATTTCCACCCTCCGCCTAAAGCGCCGTAGAGTTGAACCAAAGACAGGGCTTCCTGCTGCTGGGCATTGGCGAGGCTCAACTCCGCGGAGAAGAGATTGGTCTCATTCGTGAGGACCTCGATATAGCTGCTGCCGCCGTTGTCATATCGAATATGAGCTAATCGAACAGACTTATCTGCCGCAGATGTTTCTTTCTCTAGAGCAATGCGATTTTCTTTCGCTTTCTGATAAGTGATCAGTGCGTTGGAGACATCACGAAATGCGGAAGCGATCGCTTGTTGATAGGCGAGCACCATCTCTTGCTTCGTCTCCTTTGCCAGGCGTAAATTGTTTCTCAGTTTTCCGCCCTCGAAAAGGGGCTGGCTCGCACTTATTGAACCAAACCAGAAGCTGGCATCCGAGTTGAAGAGCTTATTCATCTGGCTGGTTGCCGTTCCACCCATTCCAGTGATGCTGATCTGTGGAAAGAATTGGGCTCGGGCCACACCAATGCGGGCATTTGCCGCGATCAGTTCCGCTTCCGCTTTCTGGATATCCGGCCGGCGTTCCAATAACTGCGAAGGAATGCCGGGAGGAACATCCTGGGGATCCGGCTGCGCGATGGTCTTCTTGCCCCGAGGAATGGTGCCAGGGTTACGGCCGAGAAGCAGACTGATGCTATTCTCCTGTTCGCGGATACCACGCTCAATATCCGGCTGAGCGGCCTCTGCTGCATAGAGAAGCTGTTCCGACTGATGGACATCGGCCATCGTCGCCGAACCCACCTGTTCACGGCGACTGACAAGCCGAAGCGATTCCCTGCGCGAATCCAATGTCTTGCGCGTGATCTCCAATTTCGCATCCAGCGTTCGTAACTGAATATAAGACGACGCAACATTGATTACGACCGAACTCAACGTCGCTCGGCGCCCCCATTCCGTCGCAAGAAGCTTGGCGCGCTCTGCTTCGTTTTGACGGCGATAAAGCCCCCAGAAATCCAGATTCCACGCCGCATCGGCGATCAATCCACCTCCATGAAAGGTAGAAGGATAGTTGCTGCCGAGAGCATCAGTAGGAATGCCAATAGCGCTATAGGACCCTCCCGCGCTCAAAGAAGGCAAGGACTGCGATCGTGTAATACCAACCTGTGCCTGCTGCTCAAGCACGCGCTGCGCGGCGATCCGCACATCGAAGTTTTTCGCCAATGCCTCCTCAATCAGTTCTTTCATTTGATCATCTCTGAAAACATCGGACCACTTCAGGTCTCCAACCGAGACTGTCGAGTCATTGACACCAGCAGAGACGGGCTCTGCATCCCGGTAGACAGGGGGAGCGAGTACCTCGGGCCTTTGATAATGAGGGCCGACCTCGCATCCAGACAAACCAACCACTGCTGCGAGCGTATATCCGATGAGGATGAGTCGTTTCATATCGTTCCTTTGCAAGCTGTGCCCGCGATGTCGAAGCATCAAGCTCATGCACTGTTGGACTGTCTCATGATTGCAACGTACCGATGGACCGTCTAAAGCGAAGCAGCGCAGCAGCGAAAAACGCAACCGCTATGCCAATGATTGAAAGAAACTGCGGCCACACGGCGCTGAAGCCTGCGCCGCGATAGAGAATCGCCTGGGACAGGCTCACGAAGTGAGTCGTGGGCGCGATGAGCATGATCTTCTGCACAAACACCGGCATGCTTTCGCGCGGCGTCAGCGAGCCGGAGAGAACATCGAGAGGAAGCAGAACGAGAATAACCAGCAGCCCGAATTGCGGCATCGATCGCGCAATGGTTCCCAGGAAGATGCCCATCGATGTTGTGGCTAACAGGGTAAGCAGAAGCCCGAGGAGAAATAATGGGACTGAGCCGGAAATTACAACACCGATAACTCCTTTCACCATCACCTCCAACCCGAATGCCGCGGCAAGCAAGACTACGACTCCCATCGACCACACCTTGGAGGCCACGATCTGGAACGGCGTCAATGGCATGACAAGTAAGTGTTCAATCGTGCCGTGTTCGCGCTCACGGACGAGCGCTGCTCCCGAGAGAATGATGGAAAGCATGGTGACGTTGTTAATGAGTTCCATGACCGCGGTGAACCATGCCTGTGTCAGATTCGGATTGAATAAAGTGCGCGGCTCAAGCTCGCTCGGCAGTGGCGCAACGGCGCGGTATCTTTGCACAAAGTCGCTTACCTCGCCGCTGACAATACTTTGGACGTACCCGGCGCCGATGTAGGCCTGGCTGACGAGCGTGCCATCCACATTGAGTTGTAACCCAGGGTTACGGCCGGCAAGCACGTCGCTCTGAAAGTTGGACGGTATGTCGATTGAGAAGCTGTAGCGTCCGGTATCCATGCCGAGGTCGGCATCCTGCTGCGATGTGACGGTGGGCTTTTGGAAGTACGGTGGATACAGGCTATCGGTGATGCGCATCGAAAGCGGCGTCCTGTCCTCATCCACAATCGCGATAGGTGCGCTCTGCAAAGTTTCAGGTTGTGAACGCGCCGCGGAATAGATACCAAGTGAAAATGCGAAGACAATAAGCACCAGCATCGCAGGATCGCGATACAAGCTTCGAAACTCTTTAATGCCCAGATGAAAAATGTTTGCCAGAGTTGTCATCAGTTCACTTTCCCTGCTTTTTCAGAAGTAAGACGCAGGCGATCGTCAACACGGGAATCATCGCCGACAGTGCGAAAAAGGAGTTGGACAGCCCCAAGAATCCCAGACCTTTGGAAAACGCGCCGCGAGAGATAACAAGAAAGTAAGTCGTTGGATAAAGACGCCCGATAATCGCGCCCGCGCCAGAGAGCGCCGAAATAGGATTGAGCAATCCAGCGAACTGTATAGCCGGCAATATGGTTGCGATGGCCGTGCCGAAGATTGCGGCAATCTGGCTCTTCATGAACGTCGACATAAGCAGGCCGAGCCCGGTCGCGCACACCAAATACAGCAGCGCCCCCGTCGCCAGGGCAAGGAAATTGCCCGTAACAGACACGTGAAACAGAAGCAGCGCCATCAGCGCCATCAGCACAAAGTTTGCCATGCCGATTACGATGTACGGCAGTTGCTTGCCAAGCAGGAATTCGACTTTTGTCACGGGGGTGACATAAAGATTCAAGATGGAGCCAAGTTCCTTTTCGCGCACAACGCCAAGCGCTGTAAGTATCGCCGGAATGAAGAGAAGCAGCAAAGCAACGACGGCCGGGACCATCGCGGCAAGGCTCTCCATGTCTGGGTTATATCGATAGCGGGTTTCCAGGTTGAAGAGTGACTCGGCCTTCAATCCAAGATGGTGTGTGGCAAGGTCGGAAAGATATTCATAATGCATTGCCTGCACGTACCCAAGCACGGTCTCCGCGCGCTGCGGCATGGCTCCGTCGACCCACAGGCCGATTGTTGTATGAGTGCCGTGAGTCAGATCCTGCGCGTAGTGTGGGGGTATCTCGATAGCGAAGCTCAGTTCGCCATTTCGCATTCGGCGGTCGAGTTCGTCATAGCCGGTGATCGCCGGTTTTTCGACGAAGTATCTGGAGCCGGAGAGATTCAGGGCGTAATCCTCGCTCGCGGCGCTGTTATCGTGGTCGAGGACGGCATAAGAAAGGTTGTTCACATCCATGTTGATTCCGAAACCCATGATGAACATCAGCATGAGGGTTCCGCCAAGCGCGAGCGCAAGCCGAATAGGATCGCGTCTCAGTTCCAGCGATTCACGGTATGCGTAAGTCAGCAATCGTTGCATGCTGAACAGTGATTTCTGGCGCGACTGCGCTGCTTGTGGTTTGGCATTCTGTGCAGGCTTTGTGGTTAGAGCCGCGGATGGAGAGTTAGCTTTCTCCGTTGTGGCCTGTGCCTTTTCAAGATAGGAGATAAAAGTATTTTCGAGAGTGTCGCATCCGCTGGCGGCGACCATGGCCGCGGGTTTGTCGGTCGCCAGGATTTTGCCGGCATTCATCAGCGAGATGCGATCGCAGCGCGCGGCCTCATTCATGAAGTGAGTCGAGATGAAGATTGTGGTGCCGTCGTTGCGCGAGAGGCCCAGCATCAGTTCCCAGAAGGTGTCTCGCGCGATGGGATCGACGCCCGATGTCGGCTCGTCGAGGATGAGCATTGCAGGCCTATGGATTACGGCCACGGCGAGGGACAAGCGCTGGCGGATACCCAGAGGCAATCCTTCCGGTAACTGGTCGAGTACCCGCTTGAGACTGAAACGCTGAGTCATCTCTTCTATTCGTTCATCAATCTCCGCTTCCGGGACATGGTAAAGCTGCGCATGAAGCAAGAGGTTCTGACGAACGGTGAGTTCCGTGTACAACGAGAATGCCTGCGACATATAGCCGACGCGGCGGCGTATCTCCAGATTTCCCGCGGTGACTGGTTTGCCAAACAGCAATGCCTTGCCTTCGGCCGCGGGAAGGAGGCCGGTGAGCATCTTCATGGTTGTCGACTTGCCGCATCCGTTCGACCCCAGAAAGCCGAAGATCTCGCCACGCTCGACACTGAGTGTTACATGATCCACAGCCGTGAACTTACCGAATCTCTTGGTGAGGCCACGCGCTTCGATCACTACCTCAGCGTTCGGCTTTCGTGGTGGAATCACAAGCTCGTGGTGTCCCCGGCGTTCCTCTTCGGGAAGCAACTGGATAAATGCTGCTTCGAGCGTCGGCTGTGCTGTCCGCGTTCGCAGTTCCTCGGCTGAGCCTGTCGCCAGCACGCGGCCTGCATCCATGGCGATGAGCCAGTCGAAGTTCTCCGCCTCTTCCATGTATGCGGTCGCAACGATCACGCTCATTCCAGCCCGGCGTTCGCGGATGTCTTTGATAAGATCCCAAAACTGCCGGCGCGAAAGAGGATCGACGCCCGTTGTCGGCTCGTCGAGAATCAACAAGTCCGGATCATGAATCAGCGAGCAGCAGATGCCCAGTTTCTGCTTCATTCCACCAGAGAGCTGGCCGGCTGAGCGATCGCGAAATGGCTCTAGGCCGGTACTCGCGAGCAGTTCGTCAATGTGCGCCTTGCGCTCTGCCTGGCCCAGGCCGAAAAGTTTCCCGAAGAAGTTGATGTTCTCATCGACCGACAGCGTCGGATACAAATTTTTGCCAAGTCCCTGCGGCATATACGCAACGCGCGGGCATATGCCTTCGCGATGCCTGCGATCTGCCATGCTGCCGCCCAGCACCTCGATGCTTCCTGTTTGCATCTTCACTGCGCCTGCGATAAGGCCCAGAAGAGTTGACTTACCCGTTCCATCAGGACCGATGAATCCGATCATCTTTCCCGCGGCGATCTCCAGAGTCACAGCATCGACTGCGACCGTCGCCCCGTATAAATGGGTGACGTCCCGCAACTGCGCGACCGCCACAGATGTATCGCTCACTGCTCGATCCTGGACTTGAGTTTTTCTGGCCAAGGAACGGAAGGATCAAGGCGGACATAAGCCATTCCAGGCAATCCGGACTTCACCTGACCCGCATGTTTTTTGAGAAGCGCCGGATCGATCCGCGCTTTCACACGGAAGACCAGCTTTTCGCGCTCGCTCGTTGTCTCCACGGTTTTCGGCGTAAACTGCGCCACATTGGCGACAAAAGATACGATAGCCGGAATCGCGTCCTTCGGCGCGGCGTCGAGAACAATATGAACTTCCGTGCCGATGGCCACTCGCCCCGCAGCGGCTTCCGGAAGGAAGAATGTCATTGTGACATCGCTCAGATCGACCATGCTGAGAACTTTTCCTCCGCCCGCGACCACTTCACCGGGCTGGGCGATCCGATACTGCACTCTGCCATCCCGCGCGGCTTTCAACTCGGTGTCATCGATCTCCGCTTGCAGTTGACTTTCAGCCGCCTGTGCAGCCACGATCTTCGATTTGGCCTCGAGAACCTGAGAACGCGATGCGTTGATGGTGGCCTGCGAGGCGGCGAGCTGCGCCTTTGAGGCCGCTACGGCTGCCGCCGCTTCTTTCTGGCGCGCCACATCATTGTCATACTCCTGGGTCGAGGCCGCGTGTTCAGCCGACAGGATCTGTGAACGCTGCACGGTCTTCGCTGCCACAACCTGCTCCGCCTCGCGCTGCGCAACGACAGCCTTGGCCGCCGCCTGTTCGCTCTCGTGCTGAGCGACAATAGCCAAGGCCGTGCTCGTCGCGTTACGTGCCTCAGCCTCCTCTGCCTGCGCCTGCTTTAGCTGCGCTCGGAGCACGGCAGTATCCATTCTTGCGACAACCTGACCGGCAGCGACATAGTCGCCATCATCCGCATACATCTGGCTTATGCGTCCCGGCGACTTAGCCGCAACATCGAATTCAACTGCTTCGATTCGTCCATTCCCGCTTGCAAATCCCTCTCCCAAACCCTTCGGTCGAAAGTGTTGCCAAATAAGATAGGCGGCAATGCCGACAATAAGAACCACAGCAATCCCAATTACCGGCTTGAGATACCGGCGTCCGCGACTGCTTACGATTGGCGGCTTGGCCGCGTCCTTGTCTGGCGGTGCGTCTTTGGCTGTAGCTTTCTTCTCCGGGGCGTCCTTTGGCGAGTCGTCCTTTGCTGGAGCCTCGTTTTCCGCCGTGTTCTGCGCGGGAGTATCCTTTGCTTGAGCATCTTGCGCGGAAGCATCCTTTCCGGCAGGGTTCCGCAAGGGAGTCTCCTGTAATGGAGCCTTTTTGTTCGACGCATTAATATCTTGAGAATCGGCCTGTGCGTTGGTTTGCGAGGAACCGGATGCCGACTCCGCCGGCGTTGATTCCTTGATGGTGACTGTTCCATCCGCGCTTGTAGTGGTTATCGGCGAGACGTTGCCGTTATTATCGATGACGACTATGACCATGACAGGTTGCCCTCGAGTCCGCACACTTACGCGTTTGTAAATGCTGACAGTTACAGGCTTCGGCAGTCTGGTCAAAACGGAACACATCCATGCAAATGGTTTCTAGATACAATCTGCATACGGAGGTATAAGGATAAGGAATTCAACCAGGGGTGAGTAGAACCATTATCCGTAGAGCAGAGTGAAACGATGATCATGGCGAAGGCTTGCCCTGCCAGCGCAAAGCCACGTTCGCCTACAGTCCCGCGGAGGATAGCCTCACGGGCGTCCCAAGCCTGCGCAAAGTCATTGTTTCGTTTGGCCGGTTGTTTTAAGGAACCTCTGAATAGGTTGATGTTTTGAAAGGGCACGACTTCAGTCGTGCCGCAAACGCAATCAAATCAGCATGGGCTTTAGCCCCTGAGGGAATGCCCTACGTGGAATTGGACTTGATCAGAGCTTCCTTAATTTTCCGTATGCGCTTTCCAGGCAGTTTCCCGGCAGCCGACAGGTTAGCAGTTTCAGCATTTGTCTCCTCTTAACCTGCGCACAATTGACGAAGTGCTTTCAGGAGTCTTACAGTGACACTTAGACGGTTCGGCCGTTCGACTCCCATGATGATAGCGCGCAGGATTTTGCAAGGAATCGCCGAGATTGTCTCCTATTTATGCATGGCGCTTCTAACATGCTGGTCCGCGCTGGCGCTTTACTATGACTTGCCAATCGTTCGGCTGCGTGTACTGTCCGCTGTTTTGTACTTGCTGCTTATTGGCGCTATTCTGCTTCTGGGAAAGCGAAATCTGTATCGTTTTATCGGTTGCGTGCTATGCTGCGGACTCGTTGCCTCATGGTGGCTCACGTTGAAGCCTTCCAATGATGAGCCGTGGCAAACAGACGTATCCCGGCCAGCTTGGATCGATCTGAATCACGGCCATGCTTTGATTCACAACTTTCGCCAGTGTGACTACCGGGCTGAACTCGACTACACCTGCAATTGGAGCACGCGAGATGTCGATCTCTCGCAGATTGCCGGCGTCGATCTATTCATGGATTATTGGGGATCTCCCTGGATCGCGCATACAATCGTGAGCTTCGATCTGGGAAACGGACAGCATGTTGCATTCTCCATGGAGACGCGCAAGCAGATAGGGCAAAGTTACTCTGCGGTTCGTGGATTTTTCAGGCAGTATACGCTCATTTCGGTTGTGAGCGATGAACGTGATCTGGTGCGGCTGCGGACAAATTATCGGCAGGGAGAAGACTTGTTTCTTTACCACACCCGTGCAACGCCAGCCTTTGCGCAGTCACTGTTTCTGAACTACGCTGGCGTGACGAGCCAGCTTGCAGAGCACCCGCAATGGTACAACGCGATCACGCATAACTGCACCACGGAGATCTTCACCTTCCAGACAATGAAGAGCCAGCCACACGATTGGCGAATCCTTTTGAATGGAAAGGCTGACGAAATGGAATACGAGCAGGGAGAATTGGCCGGCGATCTTCCTTTTGCGGAGCTCAAGAAGAGGGCCTACATCAATTCCGCGGCTCGAGCCGCAGATGCGGATCCACAGTTCTCGGCCAGAATACGCGCGGGCCGGCCAGGCTTCACCGGAGTTTCAGGTAACAACGGTTCGCTCTAGGGTCATGGCTGCATGAACGACCATTCGGCAATCGAGCCGCCGAATAGTGGTTAAAAGCAGTAATCCCGCTTGCCTTCCTGAATGTGCTGCAAGCGTTCCGTGGTCAGCCGCTGTAGCTTGGCGTTGGGAATCGCGGCCAGATAGTCCTGGATGACACGCTCGCCGATCTCCCTGGTTCCTGGCGTGGCGTAATCCAGCAGGAACTCCTTGAAGGTCATGATCGCGTTGGGCTGGCAGAGATTCTGAATTTCTCCCACCTTGGCCAGAGACATGAAGCGGTCTCCGGTGCGTCCCTTGCGATAGCAGGCGGTGCAGAAGCTGGGCAAGTATCCAGAGCGGCAGATGCTGGCCACCACACTGTCGAGCGTGCGCTCGTCGGCCACCTTGAATTGCGGAAGCTGCTCCACTTCGGCGTGCTGCTCGGAATAGTATCCGCCAACGCCGGTGCAGGAGCCGCCGCTCATCTGCGAGATGCCGACGGCCAGCAACTCGTCACGGAAGTCCGCATCCTCACGTGTAGAGATAATCATTCCCGTATACGGCACGGCCAGCCGAATAATGGCCACCATTTTTTTGAAGTCGGCATCGGGCACAAGATACGGGAAATTCTTGAAGCTGACGCCCTCGGCCGGCCGCAGCCTTGGCACCGAGATGGTGTGCGGGCCGACGCCGAAGGTTGCCTCCAGGTGCAGGGCGTGTTGCAGCAGCGCCAGCACCTCGTACTTGTAGTCGTAAAGGCCGAACAGGACGCCCGCGCCCACGTCGTCGATGCCCGCTTCCTGGGCGCGGTCGAACGCGGTAGTGTGCCAATCGTAATCGTGCTTGGGGCCGGAGGGGTGCATGGTGGCATAGGTCGGACGGTGGAAGGTCTCCTGAAAGAGAATGTAAGTGCCGATGCCGGCCGCCTTCAGAAGCTTGAAATTGTCTGTCGTGGTGGAAGCGATATTGACATTGACGCGGCGAATGGCGCCGTTCTTCACCTTGACCGAGTAGATGGTCTCGATGGCTTCGAGCACATAGTCGATGGGGCAATTGACCGGGTCTTCGCCGGCCTCCATCGCAATGCGCTTGTGACCCATCTCTTCCAGAATGGAGATTTCGGCGCGGATCTGGTCCATCGTCAAGCGCTTCCGATTGAACTGGTGATCGTGCTTGTAGCCGCAGTAGACGCAGTTATTCACGCAATAATCGCTGATGTAGAGCGGGGCAAAGAGGACCAGGCGATTGCCGTAGATCTGCCTTTTAATGGCGATTGCCGTTTTGTATATTTCTTCGAGCAGTTCCTTGTCTTCGACGTGCAGCAGCACGGCAACTTCATCGAGGGAAAGCCCTTCGCCTAAAGCTGCTTTCTGGATGATCGCTTCCGTATCGCTTGTGGATACACGCCGGGAACCGTTTTGCAATGCCGCAAGGATTGCCGCATCGTCGATGAAATCTGCTTTGCTCACAGCCATAATCTAATCCTCCTGAGACGAAGCAATGCTTCGGTTGAACTGGTTCTCTAGAGCGGTTTCACGGTTCCAGTAATGCAAGCATCGTGGTATCCCACCCATTTCACAAAGAACGTGAAATGGATGGGGCACGGAGCATCCTTACACCATCCGTGAAAACGCTATAGAAAAACAGACGCCCCTGCCGAGCGGGGGCGTCTGAGGTTATCAGCTTCTGGTCCATCGCTAGCGCCGGTATTCGGGCAGGACCTGGTAGCTGGTGTGCAACAGCTCCTTTGACTTGGGGCCGTCCGGCTCACCCAGAAACTCGCTGTACAGTTCCTTGATGTAGGGGTTGTGGTGAGAGCAGCGCCACAATCCGGATTGATCCTCGGCGTAAAGCCCCGCGGCGCGCTTGACGCGCAGTTCGTTGGTGGCGCCGTAAGGCTGTCCGCCGCCGCCGACGCAGCCGCCTGGGCAAGCCATGACCTCGACAAAGTGGTAGGGCGGCTCCTCGCCCGCGGCCTTGGCAGCGCGAATCTTGTCCAGCACCTGTTCGACGTTCGCCAGGCCGTGCGCCACGGCAATGCGCACCAGCTTGCCGGCCACTTCGATTTCGGCTTCCTTCACGCCCTTCAGTCCGCGCGTCTGCTTGAACTCCACGTGAGCAGCGTCCTTGCCGGTGATGAAGTAGACCGCGCTGCGCAGAGCCGCTTCCATCACGCCGCCGGTGGCGCCAAAGATGGTTCCAGCGCCCGTATAAGCGCCCAGAAGGCAATCGGGCTGCTCGTCGGGGACGGTAACGAAGTCGATGCCGGACTGCTTGATCATGCGCGCGAATTCACGCGTGGTCAGCGAAACATCCACATCCTGATAGCCGGACGAGTGCATCTCCTTGCTGCGGATGATCTCGGACTTCTTGGCCGTGCAGGGCATGATCGAAACCATATAAATCTTGGCGGGATCGATTCCCTTCTTTTCCGCGTAATAGGTCTTGGCCAGCGCGCCAACCATGGCGTGCGGCGACTTGCAACTGGAGAAGTGCGGGATCATATCTCCGTGGAACTTCTCCATGAAGCTGACCCAGCCGGGGCAGCAGGTGGTAATCAGCGGCAGCACGCCCTTGCCTTCTATGAAGCGCGCCTTGAACTCGGTAGCCTCTTCCATAATGGTGAGGTCGGCGCCGAAGTTGGTGTCGAAGACCGCCTTGAAGCCCATGCGGCGCAGCGCGGCGTAGATCTTGCCGGTGAGGTTCGCGCCGATGGGGAAGCCGAAGGCCTCGCCGATGGCCACGCGCACGGCCGGCGCAATCTGGGCGACGCAATAGGCATCCGGATCCTGCAATTTTTCCCACACGTTGACCGATTCGTCATACTCGACGATGGCGCCGGTGGGGCAGTGCGCGGAACACTGGCCGCAGCGCACGCAGGGCGATTCGGACAGATGAATGTCTCCGGCGGGAGCGATGCGCGTATCGAAGCCGCGATTGAGGAAACTGAGCGCCCAGACATTCTGATCCTGCTGGCAGACCTGGATGCAGCGGCCGCACAGGATGCACTTGCGGGGATCGAGAACGATGCTGTGCGTGCTGTCATCGAGAGGCAGGTCGGGAACGATGTTGTCCAATCCTGTCCAGGACAGCCCGAAGTCGGCAGCCAGCGTCTGCAACTCGCAGTTCTGGTTGCGCAGGCAGGTCAGGCACTCGTTGGGATGGCGGGAAAGGATAAGTTCCAGCACCGAACGGCGAACGTCGACAATCTCCGGCGTCTCGGTGAGAATCTCCATCTTGTTTTCAATGGGCGTACAACAGGCGCGCAGCATCTTGCCGTTGCTCTTGATCTGCACGATGCAGATGCCGCAGGCCGCGGTGGCGTCCAAATCGGGATGCTTGCACAGCGTGGGAATGCGCACATGCACTTGCCGCGCGGCATCCAGAATGGAGGTTCCCTTGGCAACATCGACAGGCAACCCGTTAATCGTGGCGTGAATTGTATTGCTCATGGCAGCTTCTTCTCGATCCCCAGTGGTCAGGCTTTTGTGGTGGCGACCGGTTGCAGCCGCTCGCGGAACTCAGGTTCAAAGTGACGGATGGCGGAGAGCGTCGGATTGGGCGCGGTTTGGCCGAGGGCGCAGAGCGAACCCCTCTGCATCGCCTTGGCGACGACGCGGATGGACTTGATGTCGTCCTCGGTCCCCTTGCCCGCGACGACGCGATCCAGCAAGCGCAGCATCTGCGTGCCGCCGATGCGGCAGGGAGCGCACTTTCCGCAGGACTCATCGACGCAGAAGTCCAGATAGAAGCGGGCCAGATCAACCACGCTGTCGTGATCGTCGATGACAATCAGGCCGCCGGAGCCCATCATGGACCCAAGCTTTTGCAGATGCTCGTAGCTGACCGGAGTGTCGAACTGATGCTCGGGAATCATGCCGCCCGACGGGCCCCCGGTCTGAATGGCCTTGATCTTGCGATCCGTGCCCGTGCCGCCGCCGATGGTCTCGACAATCTGGCGCAGGGTGATGCCCATGGGCACCTCGACCAGGCCGTTGTTCTTGATCTTGCCGGTGAGCGCGAAGACCTTGGTTCCCTTGGATTTATCCGTTCCCCTGGAGGCGAACCACGGAGCGCCGCGCAGCATAATGCGCGGCACATTGGCCAGCGTCTCTACATTGTTGATGCAACTGGGCTGGCCCCACAACCCCTTGACGGCAGGGTAAGGCGGACGCGGACGCGGCGTGCCGCGCTTGCCTTCGACGGAAGCGATCAGCGCGGTCTCTTCGCCGCAGACAAATGCGCCCGCGCCGAGGCGAATCTCGAAGTCGAAGGCCCAACCGGAATCAAGGATGTTCTTGCCTACCAAGCCGGCGACGCGCGCTTGCTTGAGAGCCTTCTCGATGCGCTCGACGGCCAGCGGATACTCGGCGCGGATGTAGAAGACGCCGTTGGTGGCGTTCATGGCGCGGGCGGCAATCAACATTCCTTCGATGACCGCGTGCGGATCGCCTTCCAGAACCGAGCGATCCATAAATGCGCCGGGGTCGCCCTCGTCGCCGTTGCAGATGACGTACTTGACCTCCGATTCAACCTTGCGCGTCAAGTCCCACTTCAATCCCGTGGGGAAGCCCGCGCCGCCGCGGCCGCGAAGACCAGAGGCAAGCATCTCCTTGCAGATGGCTTCGGCGCTCATGCCTATCGCCTTCTTCAGCCCCTGATAGCCGCCGTGGGCCAGATAGTCGTCGAGCTTTTCCGGATCGGTGCGGCCATTGTTCTCCAGAACCACGCGATGCTGCATGGTAAAGAAGGGTTCATCGAGATCCAGCGAGTGCTCTTCGAGTTCGCCGCCAGGGCGCTCGATCTTGCTGCCGTTCAGAACCGGCACAACGACCTGATCGACGATTTGGGTGGCCATCCCGACTTTGACATCCGAGAAAAGAACATCCTTCTGCGTCTTGCTGGTCATGCGAATCAGCGGCCCTTTGCTGCACAGTCCCATGCAGCCGGTGCCGTGGACCTGAACCCGGTCTTCCAGTTTCCTGGCCGCGATTTCCGCCTTCAATTCGGCGATGATGGCGATGGAAGCGGACGACTGACAGCCTGTGCTGGAGCAACAGGCTAGACGCACTTCAAAACTTTGCTGCTTGGCGAGTTCCGTTGCAGCTTTTGCTTCAAGATCTTCGGGTTTCATAGTGATCCTGTGTCTTCGTTTGGGAAGAGTCCCGGTGGTTTACTCGGCAGCGGGTTCCTGCGGAGCGATGACCATTGGCTGGTCCTGCTGAATACGCTCGATTACGTAGTGGCTCTCATCGGTCTTGAGCTTGCCGTAGACCTTGCCGTTGACCGAAGCCAGCGGAGCCAGGCCACAGCAACCGAGGCAACGAACGGCTTGCAGGTGATATTCCTTGTCCGGCGTACTCTGGCCGGCATGGACATTGAGTTCCTTTTCCAGTCCAGCGAGCAACTCGGCGGAACCCTTGATGTGGCAGGCAGTGCCAGTGCAGACAGAGATGACGTACTTGCCTGGCGCTTCCAGCTTGAAATAGTTGTAGAAGGTGATGACCTCATAGATGCGCGCCAAAGGAACGTCCATTTCGCTGCCCAGCCTTATGGCTGACTCGCGCGGCACATAGCCGAGGCGTCCTTGCAAATCGTGCAGCGCCATAATCAGGCTGCCGCGCTTCTTCTTCCACTTCTGGGCGATGATGGCGATCTCGTCCTTGGCTTTGGGCGCGGCCGCCGCGACCGCGGGGGGCGCAACCTTTACTGTCGTCTTTACTTCGATCGGTGTATTCATCATTCCTCGCTCACGAAATTCTCAGCGCCAAACCGTTCGAGCATCAAAAAACGCCAGGCACGGCACCGCCATTGCGTTATGCTTCTCACCGCAGAACAGGACGCAGCTCTACACGGCGTCATTTCAGAGATCGTTCCTTCGTACCATTGGAATTCTTGGCCGTTGGGAATTACGAGCCATCTCAGACCTGCCTTGCAAGCAGACCCGACTTGCAAGGAGGGAGCAACACAAGATACCAGTTCTATGATAGCAACT
>Ga0224526_1000074_pt1 | contig 48765 bp, 39 predicted proteins | sample CBST25metaG_FD_179878 | JGI IMG/M metagenome (GOLD analysis project Ga0224526, IMG submission 179878) | Peat soil microbial communities from Stordalen Mire, Sweden - C.B.S.T-25 | ecosystem: Environmental > Terrestrial > Soil > Wetlands > Peat | place: Sweden: Norrbotten County, Stordalen Mire...
TGCTCCACGCTTCCTCTGGACCCCGCCTCGCGACGACGCCCTTGCGCTTCGCTAACACTTCTCCTCCATCAGGATGTGTAGGGGACTTGCACCCCCAAGCTGCCATTCATGCACGGCGCACAGAAAGGGCGCCCCGAAGGGCGCCCTTTTTTGTTGTTCGTTGTGGAGCGTTAGAAGCTCAGTCTCAGAGAGAACTGTCCAAAACGGCGTTCGTCGTTGTTGCCGCCTGTAGCCGTGTTGCCCAGGCCGCCCTTTTCTTCGGTAACCGATAGCGGCGTCAATGCCGGTGTGGCATTAGCTGCATTGCCAGCCCAGAAGTCGATGAGAGTCGTGGTGTTCACGTAATAGTTATGATGGTTGAGGACGTTGAATCCCTCTGCGCGGAATGTCAGCATGGCTTTGTTCGTCAGCGGGAACCTCTTTTCCACATCCAAATCCAAGTTCCATGCTCCGGGACCGCGGAAAGAATTGCGGTGGGTCATGCCGGCCGGGAAGGGCCCCAGGTCGGAGATTCCCAGCGTTGTGTTGAGCGGTGCATAGCCCTCTGTATTCGATACAAATCCGGCCGGGGTGGGAATGGAGAGCGCGCTGAACTGGTTCGGTGAATTGATAGGGTCAGTGGCTTTCGGCGCACCGGTCTTGTATTGGGTAACCGGCGTAGACGGTGTCAAACGAGGAATTGTGTAGCCGACGAGGAGGTTGTCTTCATCGAAGACGGAGAAGGGGCTTCCGGTGCGAGCGGTGAAAATGCCGGATAGCGTCCAGTTCCCGAGTGCCTCGCGCTCTAACTGCGTTCCGTTCGTCTTGAACCAGGGAGTGGCCCAAATGGGCGAAGCCGTGAGGCGCTGCCGGATGTCGTAGTCGGAGCTGCCCCAATCGACCTTGGGGTGCATCAGGTCGGTGTAGCCGAGGGAGCCGACGGCGCCGGAACCGCCCTGTAAGCTGTCGCCGAACGTCGAGCTTGCATCGTCCAGCGAGTGTCCCCAGGTGTAGTTGGCCACAAAGCTGAGGCCAGTGTTGAGAAGGTTGTTGCTCTGCACGCCGAGGTTAAGAGATTCATAGGAGCCCGTACCCATGCTGCCGCGCATATTGATGGCCGAGTACTGGTTGTTCGGCCGGTTGAAGCAGGGCTGGGTGGCTCCATCTGCTATCCAGAACTCATCAAAGCCACCTACGGGAGTGACAGGACAGTCTGGATCCGAAGAGAAGGTTAAAGGGTCTCCCAGGTATACCTGGCCCGCGCCAAGCTGGTTGATGTTCTCGATGTCGTAAAGGTGAATACTGTGTGCGCCGCTATAGGTGGCTTGCACCACTGTGCTACGCGCGAGTTGGTGTTGCAGAGCCAGGCTCCAGAACTGCGTCTGCGCCACCTCCATGTTCGGATTGGGCATGCGCAACTCTGCCGGAGGCAGAGGAGAAGCAGGACCTGCTAGGCCGAGCGGGCCGAGATCGTTGTTAGTGACTAGAACGTTACAGGTCGCAGTAGTAGGCGGGCAGGTCGTGCTCAACACGGCGCTGGCCGGGGGATTGAAGCTGGCGTTGTAGGTCACGTTGCCAAAGTTGCGTTCGTAGCTGGCGCCAATACCGCCGCGAATGCTCGTCTTGCCGTTGCCGGTCACATCGTAGGCAAAGCCGACGCGCGGCGCGAAGGTGCCCCAGCGGGGTTTCCAGAATCCGCCAGCGGGGCTCTTGTCGGCTATGTCAACCTGGCCGGTTCGTGTCTGCGCTTCGATGCCCGTGCCGGAGCCAAAGTAAAAGTTGGAATCCAGGTTCTGCTTATTATTGCGCTGCACACCGTAGTGCTCCCAGCGCAAGCCGTAGTTGAAGGTAAACTTGGACGTAACCCGCCAGCTATCCTGCCCGTAGATCGCTCCGTCTTTGTAGCGGTAGCTGCGCGCATAGTTGGCCGAGGACACCGGCGGTGTCACTTCGCAACCTGATGTCGTTTGCAGGTCGCTGGGGCTGGCTGTCGACCAGAAGCTGGGATTGGCCACGCAGGGAAGAACACCTCCCGGGTTGATCCTGGCGGTGAAGCCTGACTCTCCGGCCAATTGACTGCCACCGGGGTCGCCAACCGAATTGATCAGATCTTCCATGCTGCTAAGAGGGCCTGTGCCGAGCTGTTCCACGGCCTGTGCATAGGCGCCGTAAGCCTGGTTTTCCTGGAGATAGGTATAGAGACCGCCAAAGCGCATGGAGTGCGTTCCCTTGGTCCAGGTGATATCCGGTTCGACCTGGATGGTGTTCTGCGGGCCGCCATAGGGCAGACCGCCGTTGCCGGGCGATGAGGAGTTTTCCAAGCCGGGCATGGCGATGTCGTGGCCACTATAAGGATCGTTGGGAGTGACGAACATCAGGTTGGGAGTATCGGTCAACGTTGTATCGAAGGAGTTGGCTGTGTTGAAGCGGGTGAAGCTGGCCTTCAGGCTGGCAAAGAGATTGGTGCTGAAGGTGTGGGAGACCGAGTACAGGTAGCTCTGGTTCAGAACGGCTGTGCCGGAATCGTATTTTGCATAGGCGCTATACGAGTTGGTGCCATTGAAGAGGTCCTGGCTCTCACGCCCAAAGCGGAAGAACATCTGTGTCTTGTCAGTGGGGTTGTAGTCCGCGCGGCCGACCAGCTCGTAGGTGTTCTGCGGATTGCCGCCGCCCGCATTGAAGGGTACCTTGAAGTTGATGGTGTCGAAGACGTTTGTATCCGCGCCGCCAACGGTTTGCGGAACTGGTGTGACGCCGTTGATTTTAGGGAAGGCATTGCAAGCCGGCGGGGTGCCTCCGAAGAAACAGGATGCGTTAGTACCCGTTCCGATCTGAGATGCCAGATTGCCCGCCGTCGTCGCCACCGTGGTAGAGCTTACGCCCGTGCCGAAAGTGCCAAAGTAGTTTTTGGCGTTGGTCGGCAGCATGGCGATGAAGGCCGGGTCGAAGACCTCTTCCGACTCCTGGGCCGAGCTGCGCACACGCGTAAACTCGTCGGTTACAGCGAAGAAGAGCTTGTTCTTCCAGGCGGGGCCAGTAACCTGGAAGCCGAACTGGTTGCGCGTATACGTGCCCTTCGGCGTCGCCGTTCCGCCTGACTGCAATGCAGCCCAGTTGGCCGCGTCGTTGGCGTAAGTGTTGGCCGTGTAAGCGGAGAGACGGTTATACTCCCAGGCCGAACCGTGAAATTGATTAGTGCCGGCCTTGGTGCTGACGTTGACCACGCCGCCGGAGGCGCGCCCGAACTCGGCCGAGTAGTTGTTGGTGATGACACTGTATTCCTGCACCGAATCGATTGGGACGTCCTCGCCGACGCCCACGCTGAAGACGGCGATGTTCTCGACGCCGTCCAGCAGAATCTCTGTGCCTGTCTCGCGCTGGCCGTTGATCGCAAATCCCACGCCGCGGGTGGTAAGATTCTGGCCGCCGCCGCCGGAGGTGTTGCCCGTGCCGTCACCAGCGCTCACGTTTCCGGAAAGACCGACAAAGTCATAAGGATCACGCGTCAGGCTGGGCAGTTGTTGCATCTGCTGCGTATCGATAACCTGAGACAGCTCCTGGGTCTGCGTATTCACTTCCACGCCGCCCTCGGCAACCACTTGCACTTGTACAACGCTGGAGCTAAGGGAGAGTTTCACGTCAAGCGTTACGTGTCCGCCTACTGTCACTTCCACTTTCGCGGTGTATGGCTTGAAGCTCCCGGAGGTCACCGTCACCACATAGTGGCCTGGCGTCAAGCCGGGCAAAAGGAACGCGCCGGTTGAGGACGAAACAGTGTTGCGCTCGGCATTCGTGTCAACATTCCTGACCGCTACAGCCGCATTGGTGACGACGGCGCCGGTTGGATCCAAGATCGTTCCGGCAATTTGTCCGCTCTCTAACTGCGCCAACGCGACTGCGCCGCCCAGGAAGAGCGCGACCATGGCGCATACCACAAATCTCAGAAAATTGCTGCGCATTGATCTCCTCCAGAAACCTCGGTTATAAACAGAAGCCCAATCGGGTGGCTTCCCAATTCACATCTAGTGCTTCAGCGTTTCTTTGGGCATATATAGACTTGATCCCAGGAAGGCGAGGCACCACTTGCCGAGTGGAGATGCAGGTTTAGTGCCATACTGGAAAGCCGAACCAAAGTAATTATTTACTGTTGAAAATAAACAGGTTAGCCGCACATGAGCAATTGTGATCGAAGTCACAATATATGGAAAAATGTAGAGTTTTTCACTGCAATTCCAAATAGTGGACACTACCTCCGCTTTTGGGATTCCTTCAGTCCCACAACTCCAACGCTTTCAATAGGCAAACCCCAACTCCCGGGCGCAATCGACCCCATGCATCAAATCCAGTGCATTCTCCTCCCCGGTGAGATATTCTGCCCCCATGAACCTCACATTGGCGCACATCGGCGCGCGCCCCGCCGCGAGGGATGAATTCGAAGCGCTCACCGCAGCTTATCTGGGCCGCTGTTCCGCATTCGCGCATTGCAAGGCCGAAGCTTTCCGCACCGAGCAGGCGCTGCTCGATTGGCTGCAACGCCTCGAAGGACGCACGCACGCAGTGGCTGTTTTGCTCGATAGCCGCGGCCGCCAGATGACTTCTGAAAGTTTTGCCGCATGGCTCGGCGAACGCCGCGACCAGGGCGCGCAACAGATTGTCTTCGCCATTGGCCCTGCCAGCGGATGGTCCGAAGTCGCGCGTCTGCGCGCTCAACTGCTGCTCTCGCTGGGACCCATGACCGTGGCCCACGCTCTCGCGCGCCTCGTCATGGCCGAGCAGCTCTATCGCGCATTTACGATTCTCGCCGGCCATCCCTATCACTCCGGACACTAAACAGTAGCTGGTGGGTAGTTGTCAGTTCCTGGCTCAGCGTTGACAATGGACGCTGGAGGTCGGCGACTATTCACTGACCACTAACCACTGACTATGACTGATTCGCGACGAGGATTACTTCTAATCAACACCGGCCCCGGCAAAGGCAAGACGACCGCTGCCATGGGCACGGCCCTGCGCGCCGTGGGCAACGGAATGCGCGTGCTCATGATTCAGTTCCTCAAAGGCTCATGGCATTATGGCGAACTGGACGCGGTAAAGGCCTTCGGCGATAACTTCGTCCTCAAGCAGATGGGCCGCGGCTTTGTGAAGGTTGGCGGCGCTGAGACCGATCCCGAGGATGTGCGCCTGGTCGAGGCCGCATGGGCTGAAGCGCGCGACGCCATCTACTCCGGCGATTGGGATATGGTGGTGCTCGACGAAATCAACTACGCCATCGGCTACGGCATGTTGGACCCGGCCATTGTGGCTGAAGCTCTGCGCCAGCGGCCGGAGATGGTCCATGTCATTCTCACCGGCCGCAACGCCCATCCCCTGCTGGTCGAACTCGCCGACACGGTCACCGAAATGCGCGAGATGAAGCACGCCTACCAGAAGGGTATTCTGGCCCAGCGCGGCATAGAATACTGACAGTAGTTAGTGGTTAGTGGTTAGTGCTTAGTGGTTAGTGGTCAGTGATTCGTTGTCCGTTCTCAGCCCGAGGATCACTGGAACGGATTGCATTCATCGGCTTTGTGTCAGTCGTCCACCAGCTTCGCTGACCTGCGGGGAATGAAACTTAGGGTGCCCGACCCTCGCCACGCACTTGTTTTTGTGGCTAGGATGGGATCGCCGGGTGCCGGGTGCCCCAGGTGCCTCGCTTTTGGGCACCTGGGAATGGACATCCATCTCACGTGGGTGCCCCACCCTCGCCACGCACTTGTTTTTGTGGCTAGGATGGGATCGCACAGACTTTGCGGGTGCCCCAGGTGCCTCGCTTTTGGGCACCTGGGAATGGACATCCATCTCACGTGGGTGCCCCACCCTCGCCACGTACTTGTTTTTGTGGCTAGGATGGGATCGCACAGACTTTGCAATTGCTTCTTGTTTTGTTGAACTTGCATTTTTGTTTTTTTTAGGGCGCGACTTTACGCGCTGCGGAAAAGCTCACCGAACGTGTTTCAAAAAAGCAGCTTTGTGTCAGGGCACGACTTTAGTCGTGCCGAAAAGTGCCCGAAAACAAAGGGCTTTAGCCCCTGAGGGACATTCCCTCATCGGCTGAATGGCATTTGTGCAACTAGTGAAGGAATGTTGAAGACCCGCGGCTTTTCACTGTTCACTAACCACTGTCCACTGTCCACTATTGCAAGAGAGGTCGAATGTCCTGGTTCAAGCGTGAAAGCGGAGAGTACGAGTCCGGCCCCCATTCGCGGAGCGTGGCGAGTGTTGGCGAGAAGCGTGTGCGCACCGAGGGCCTGTGGATCAAGTGCGTTGGCTGCCGCGAGATCATCTGGAAGGCGAATCTGCTGGCCAACCTGAACGTCTGCCCCAAATGCCAGCACCACTTCAAAATGGGCGCACGCCAGCGCATCGATCTGCTGCTCGATCCGGGCTATGAGTTAGTCGATGGCGGCCTGCGCTCCAATGATCCGCTTAACTTCACTGACATTAAGCCATATAAAGCTCGTCTGCGCGCCGCGCAGGAGGCAACCGGCCTCGACGACGCCATCCTTAACGCGGTTGGTCAGCTCGGACCGCATCAGGTTGTGCTCAGCGCCATGGAATACAGCTTCATCGGCGGCTCCATGGGCGCCGTGGTGGGCGAGACCATTGCCCGTGCCGTTGACCGTGCGCGCCTCACCCGCAAGCCGCTCATCATCATTGCCGCTTCCGGCGGAGCGCGCATGATGGAGGGCGTGGTGAGCCTCATGCAACTAGCGAAGATCTCCACCGCTCTCGCGCAGTTGGACGACGCCAAGGTGCCATACATCTGCATCCTCACCGACCCCACCACCGGCGGCGTCACCGCCAGTTTCGCCATGCTCGGCGATCTGAACATAGCCGAGCCCGGCGCTCTGATCGGCTTTGCCGGCCCGCGCGTCATCGAGCAGACCATCCGCCAAAAACTCCCCGAGGGTTTTCAGCGCTCCGAATTTCTCCTGGAAAAGGGCTTTCTCGACGCGGTCGTCCATCGCCGTGAGTTAAAGGGCTATCTGATTCGCGCGCTGGAGTTTTTGCGCGCTCCAGCGGTCGCCTGAGAGGCCGTTCGCGTCTTTTCATCTCTTCCCAATAAAGCCCTTGCATCTAGACAATGCAGAGGAGTAGTTCGCTCTTGACACCTGCGCAATGCGCGGTTTATAAGAAACGATGCCTTGCGTTCGACGGCATTCTCCCCTTTTTGAAAGCAAACCAGCGCAGATTCAACTTCCCCAGAACATAAGGAGGGCACCGTGAAATATCGCAGAAGCGCAGTCTTCACAGCATCAGTCACCATCATGTTACTGGCATTCACCGCGATTGCCAGCGCCAGTTCGTTTTCGTCCGTTGTTGTCTACGGCGATAGCCTGTCAGACAATGGAAACCTATACAGTGCAACTGGACATCCGCCCTCGCCGCCGTATTACAACGGCCGCTTTTCCAATGGACCCGTCGCGGTCGAGCAACTGGCCACACAGTTAGGTGTGCCGCTTCATGACTTCGCCTGGGGAGGAGCAACTTCCGGCATCGGAAATTACGGCGACGGGGGCACGCAGACCAGCCTTGGTTCTTTTGGCCTTCCGGGAATGCTGACCGAGTTGGCCGCTTACAACCTATCTTCGGTGAATGTCTCCACCTCGTTGTTTGTAGTGTGGGGCGGGGCCAATGATTTTCTCGCCGGGGGCTCGGCGACCCAGGCCGTGGGGGATATCGATTTTATCGTTTCAACACTCCAGTCTGAAGGCGCAACACATATTCTGGTGCCGAATATGCCTGACCTCGGCCTGACACCGGACTATTACGGAAGTATTGCAGCGACGACATACGCTGAACAGTTCAACGCCTCATTGAAGCTTTCACTTCCCGCGGGCGCCACTTACTTCGACACTTTCGATCTGATGCATCAGATCGAGAATGACCCCGCGGCTTACGGGTTTACCGATGTAACTGACCCCTGCTTCAATGGCATTTCGGTCTGCGCCAATCCCAGCCAGTATCTCTTCTGGGACGGCTTCCACCCCACGACGGCCGCAGACACGATTTTGGCCGATGAGTTTGAGATGGCCGCGACGCCTGAGCCATCCTCGATCCTGATGCTGGCAACAGGGCTTGCGGGACTGGCCGGCCTGCTCCGGAGGCGCAGAGTGGCCTAGGGTAATCGGAAACATATGAGTTACTTTTACTTATAAACTCAACGGCCCGGCAGTTATGCCGGGCCGTCGCTTTCTTCCTAACTCACGCACAGCGTGACTAACACCGCTGCCACTTCAAATCCGCATCGGCATCAGCACATACCGATACTTATACTCCGCATCTGGATCTTCCGGCCGCATCTGCCCGGCGGACTGCGAGTCTTTGAACTCCAATCGTACTTCCCCTTCATTGCTGAGAGCTTTCAGGAAGTCGAGAATGTAGCCGGAGTTGAAGCCCATAGCGATAGGATCGCTTGAGTAGGGCGTGTCGATCGTGTCTTCGCTCTCGCCGCTCTCGGCCGAGTTCGAGCTGATCTTCAGTTCATTGCTCTCCAGGCGCAGCCGTATGGCGCCGGAGCGCTCGTCGGCAAACTGCGCCACGCGCTGGATGGCCGCCGACAGCTCGCTCGACCGCACTACGGCAAACTTTGTGTTATCCCGCGGCATCACTGCTTCGAAGTTCGGGAACTGCCCTGAGAGCTTACGCGTGCTCAGTGTCTGATGCCCCACACGGAAGAAGAGCGTGTGCTCGTCGTCGGCAAACTCGACCTTTTCGGCGTCTGAAACCGACAGCAACTGCTGCAGCTCCTGCAGAGCCTTGCGCGGAATCAACACACGCTTCTCGCCGCTGATGCCTTCGAGAACCTCGTTCGGCTTTTCGACGAAAGCAAGCCGGTGCCCGTCAGTAGCCACCATAGCCAGCGACTCAGCCTTGATCACGAGCAAGGCTCCGTTCAGCGTGTAGCGCGATTCTTCGTTCGAGATGGCGAAGATGGTGCGATTGATGAGGGTCTTCAGTGCCAGAGAGGAGATGCTGGTTGCCGAGACCGTGGGAAATTCAGGAACCTGCGGGTAGTTGGCGCGCGCCATGCCGACCATCTTCGTATTCGAGCGCCCTGAGCGGATCTGCACCCAGTGATTCTCCAGCAGCTTGATGGAAATATCGCCGTCCGGCAGCAGCTTGACGTAGTCATAGAGCTTGCGGGCGGGGATGGTGCATGAGCCAGGCTTCTTCACCTTGGCCTCAGTGCTGGTGCGGATCGCCTGGTCGAGATCGGTGGCCGTAATGTTCAACCGGTCATCCTCCGCCTCGATAAGAAAATTCGACAAAATTGGAATCGTGGTCTTCCGCTCCACCACGCTTTGTGTCGCGGTAAGCTCCTTCACCAGGTCCTGACGGCTTACGGTAATCTCCATCGCTACCCCCGACGCCACCGGCTTCTCGACTTCACTTTCCACTTTCGGCATGATCCCACCCTCACTTTGCTACTGGCGAAGAAAACCCCATCGCTGCGTATTCAACGCTGGCCACACTTTACAACACCTTGCCGCCCACCGGAAAACGCCTATGTTTTCTTCTTCTTGATTGTATTCACCTTCAGGGTTAGTGTGCGCGTGGAAAACAGGGGTACTTCTCTGGATTCCGGGGATTTGATGTGACTGGTCAGCTTGGAGTGTACGGGATTGGAGTGTATGGGATTGGAGGGTACGGGCTTTAGCCCGTACATTAACCCAGCACAATGACTGAGGCTTCAGCCTCTGAGGGATAGGATTTTTCAACTGACCTACTCTCTCCGCGACGGGTGTGAGGAAAGAGGATAAGAATAAAGAAAAAAGATAGTAGTACCCGTAGTTCAGCTAGGAAAAGTGGAAAGAATGGTCAACTGGTTTGGAGAGAGAGGTTTGCGATATGACTAAGTTTTCCAAAACAGAGCTGTGCAAATGAGGAGATTTGGAAATCAGGGCCGCGAGTCGGGTAAAGCAGCCCAGGTTTCCCACGACTCCCACAGGCAGCGGAAATAGGCCTGTGCAAACGGGATCATTTATGTGAAAAGCGTGTCCGCAACCGCTCAGGGCAATAGCTTGGAGCGTACCAGCGATACACATAGGCGCTTATTCGATAGCGTCTCGATCAGGCCCGCAGGGCGCAAAAAACCGGAGAAAAAACCTGCAGAAATGGTCGCCCATGATGCTCAGGGTCACAACAAGCGGAATCCGATTTCAGGGAGCCGGTTGTTCCCGCTCCCGGAGGGAGCCAAGGATAGTAGCCCAGCATAAAGCGAAGCGGAATGCTGGGAATGCAGGTCAATGAAAGGTTGCGCCCTGTAGGGGCGCTGCGAAGACGCCCATTAGTCGCAGATGAATCACACAAATATATTTTCGAACGAAACAAATAATTCCCGCCAACGCTCACCCAAGAGACATATTCCCGTTCCAGCACCCGGCCTGCAAGATAAACCGCGTTTATCTCCAACTTCAACCCGGCTGGTCTTAAACTCGCCAGTTGGGGGCATCGGGATGGGTATCGATTTGGGTCGCCTGGAGCGCGAACTCCTGCAAATGTCGGCGGAACAAGCGCCCGGCCGAGGGTTTTGCGAGTCCATCTCTGAGTTGGCGCGCACCGGCCGTTTTGCGCACTTGCGCGAGATATTGCCGGAAATTGTGTACGACGAGCTATGGGCGCGATACCAGCAAGATCCTGCCGCTTTTGTCTCCGAGTGGCGATCGCTGGCGCTGGAGATGCGTCAGGGGTTCATTCAGCACGCGCGGCAGCGGCTCACTTCACTCACCAAGATGCAGTATGCCGGGCTAGAAGCGCCCACGCCTGTATGGCAAGAGATTCAGCGCGCGCTTGATACCCAGCAGAACGATCTGTTGCGCACCGCATTCGCCTTGGAGTTGCTGGAGCTGGTCGAGCCGGCCGCACAGCGGGCCACTCATCTGCGCGAGTGCGTCGTCGCCGCACCCAGTTCAGAGGAGGCCGATCGTTACCTGGACGAAGCGACCCGCTGCTATTTCTTTGGCCTCTACACAGCCTGTGCGGTCATGTGCCGCTCGGTTCTCGAGGAGGCCATCAAGCAAAAACTACCCTCGTCGCTCGCCAGGCAGATCCACTCGCGCTATCGAAAAACCGCCACGCTCGGCAACCTCTTGCATGAAGTGAACAACAATCTGCAAATGATCGGGTTTGACGCGGACTTTCCCCGCGTTGCCAACCTGGTGAACGATATCGGCAGAAAGGCGGTCCATCAAGGGCTTCTTTCGGAAGATGAGGCGAGATACTGTCTGCAAGACGCGCGTCAAGCCCTGCAACTCCTCCTGCGCGCGTGAGGCGGTTTGGCGCGGGATGTGGCCGGGTGCCCGTTCCAGATTTTCGCATCTGGGAGAAAACAACACTCCGGGTGCCTCACCCTCACCGCAGGAGTGGAAGAAAGGGCGCCTTGTGCAAGTTCCTAAGGCCGTGTTCGCTCTGGCTTCGCTCTAAATCCTCGGGAGGTGTCGCATTTGGGCCATCTTTTCTCCGCGGGAATTCATAGCATCTCCGTCAGGTGAGTGCCGGCTCAAGGCAACAGCCCACCGAATCCATCTCTCCTGCCGGCACAGCGTCGGCTGTCGCCGCAGTCTGGTTGTGGTTCCCCACCTGCCACAACTGCAAACAGAAATCAATCCAGTTGCCAGGATTTTCAGTTTCCCATGGAGGTTTCCGTCATGAAAAGATTCGTTGTTCTGCTGTCTTTTGCATTTTTCGCCGCTGCCTCGGCTCTCCTGGGCGAGTCGCCCAGCGCGCCCGCAAGTCAGTCTGCGCCAGCCGTCAACGCGCGCCGGGCTGCCAAGGCTGACAAAGCCGCAAAGAAGGAGGAGGTTCACCTCAGGCCGTTTTCCGCCACGGGCTTCGGCGGCGGAATGTCGCTGATGGGCGTCAACCTGCAAGCCGCCACCAATATGAACCGTTATCTGAACCTGCGCGGAACCGGCAACTTCTTCAACTACACCGCCAATAACATCTCCACCAACGGCTTTAATCTCAACGGCAAGGTGAATATGGCCACGGCTGGCGCCTCGCTGGACTATTACCCTTTTCCGACGCATGGCTTCCGCCTCAGCCCCGGAGGGCTCTTCTATAACCAGAACCAGATCTCGGCCATCGGCACCCCCGCGCCCGGAAAGAACATTACCCTCAACCACCAGGACTTCTATGCGGACTCGGTCAATCCCCTCACCGCCTCCGCAAACCTCGGCCTGAACACCCGCCAGAAGGCCTTCACCATGACCACCGGCTGGGGCAACATGATTCCTCGCAAACGCGGCGGACATATATCGTTCCCATTTGAGTTAGGCGCGGCCTTCACCGGTGTGCCGACCTTGGCCATGACCCTCTCCGGCAATGCCTGCACCAATGAAGCGGATGCGGCGATAAATGGCCCTTCATGCGTGAATATGGCCACCAACGCGCAGGCGCAATCCGATCTGGCTGCGCAGCTCGCCAAGTGGAAGAGCGATCTTAACCCCCTGCAGGTTTACCCGATCTTGTCCTTCGGCATCGCCTACGACTTCCACGCCAAGTAACTTCCAGCGCACAAGTGCAAAGAAGCCTTCGTCCCTGGCCCATCATCCGTGGGTGGCCCAGGTCTCGCTTTTGAGACCTGGGATACGATGAACCCCGATCCGCCACCGAGCTTAATCCTTCACCCGATCGACCTGTAGCGGAATGGCGTTTCCCATTTGGGTAAACGTGCCGCTGATGGAACGCCGGTCGGAGCTGATCTTGCCTTCAAACACCGCTCCAATTCCCTTGATCGCGATGGTCAACGAACTGCCTGCGCGTGTAACCGCAGTGGCGGGAACCCACGCCGGGCTTTGGTCGGAGCTTTGCAGCGTTGCGGTTAAGCCGTTCTGGGTATTGACGATTTTGAAGAATAGATGCAGCTTGGCTGTGCCCGCATCCAAAGTGCCAAGCCACGTCCCATCGATCTCCGAGGGAGCCGCAAGCTTGACCGGCGGCTGCGTCACCGCACGCTTGAAGTTAAGTTCGAGCGACTGGCCTTGCGTCCACGAGCCGTCGATTTCCGTTGCATCCTTGTTGACTGTGCCTTCGTAGGTCCCTTTGACCGCATCGACGACGAGACTTAGCTTGGAATCCTTCAGTGTGACGGAAGTGACCGGAATACCGAGCGCGCCTTGATCCACACTGTCCAGTGTTGAAGAGAGGCTTCCGTCTTTGGCTGCGGTCACGTGCAGGACCAAGCGGAGTTGTGCACCGCCGGCGTTCAGCGTTCCTTGCCAATCCCCAGCGATCTGCGATTGCGCACGGTCGAGCGGTGCGAGAGCCAGCGCGACAAGAGCAAGCGGAATGAGCTTTCGATTCATCGTGATTTTCATCCTTCTCCTAACTCTGGCGTGACAGCCTGTTTCATAAATGCGGGTGCCCCAGGTCCGGGATCCCCACGGACAGATCCTCGTCCCTGGGGTGAAGTTCCGGATTTCCGGTTTTAAAAAAACCAACTCTCCGTGCCCCATCCATTCCGCGTTCTTTGCGAAATGGGTGGGAAACCACCAATCTCATCCGCCTGGTGCCGGGTGCCCCAGGTCCGGATTCTCGGACCTGGGAATGTATCAGCCCAGCAACTCCCCGACAATCCCCTCAGCAGCCTTCAGCGCCGCATCAATCTGCGCCTGCTCTTTCCCGCCAGCCTCGGCAATCTCCGCTTTCCCGCCGCCTGATCCGCCCACGAGTTTTGCCACCGCGCCCACCAGCTTCCCAGCCTGAATCCGCTTGGTCAGCCCCGGCGTAACTCCCGCAATCAGCGCGACTTTCCCCTCCGCTTGCGCCGACGCCAGCACCACCACGCCTTCGCCCAGCTTCTGCTTTAAATTGTCCACCAGCGTCCGCAACTGCCCGCGCTCCAGCCCATCGGCTCTCAGAGTCACCAGCCGTACGCCCTTCACCTCGACCGCGCCTGCCAGCGCCTCGTCCAGCGCCCCGGCAGCACCCTTCATCCGCGCCTCATCCAACTCCCGTCGCAGCCGCTTCAGCTCGTCTTCCTGAGCGGCAAACCGCGCGCGAAGCCCGTCTGAAAGCGTGCCGCCAGCAGGGGCAGTGGCAACTTGAGAAACCAGTTGCGCCACTTCAAAATCCCGCCTGAACGTATCCAGAGCGCCCATGCCGGTGATCGCCTCCAGCCGCCGAACTCCAGACGACACCGACTCTTCGCTGACAATCTTGATCAGCCCAATCTCGCCCGTAGCCCGCGTGTGCGTGCCGCCGCAAAGCTCCGTTGAAAATCCGTCAGCCAGCTTCACCACCCTCACCTTGTCGCCGTACTTTTCCCCAAACAGCGCCATGGCGTGGTACTCATTCACGGCCACATCGATGGGCACGTCCTCGAGGGTATCGACCCTCGCATCGGCCAGAACCTCGCGGTTCACGATGCTCTCAATCTCTTCCAGCTCCTCATCGGCCACCTGCGCAAAGTGAGAAAAATCGAAGCGTAGCCGATCCGGATGCACAGCCGACCCAGCCTGCTTCACATGCGTCCCCAACACCTGCCGCAGCGCCGCGTGCAACAGATGCGTCCCCGTATGATTCCGCCGAATCGCATCGCGCCTCTCGCCATCCACAACCGTGCGCACCGCATCGCCCAGGGCGAGATCCTGCTTCAAGAGAGCCGTATGCGCGCGCACGCCTTGAACAGGCAGCACGCACCCCTGGATTTCGGCCACCACCGTATTCCCGTCCGCCGAAGTAAACCAGCCGGTATCGCCCGCCTGCCCGCCTGAATCGCCGTAAAAGCTCGTCTGATCCAGCACAACCTCGACCAAATCGCCCGCCTTCGCCGCCGGAACACCCACGCCATCCTTCACAATTGCCAAAACTTCCGCGCCGGTTACCGTGAGCTGCTTGTATCCCAGAAAATCCGTCTTCGGCAATTCACGATATGCGGGGTTGGCTGACTTCTGGCTCCCGCCCTTCCACGACGCCCGCGCGCGCTGCTGCTCTTCGAGCATTTTCCGCTCAAAGCCAAGTGGTTCTAAAAGCGCACCTTGGTCCCGGGCAGCTTCAATCATGAAATCCAAGGGAAGTCCAAAGGTTTCATACAGTGCGAACGCCTTATCTCCTGGAATTATTGGCGCTCCTGCCGGAACAGACCCTTGCGACTCATCGGCGGATGCTGCTAGTGAGAGGATCACGTTGTCATGCAATTCAGCTGTCGACCTAGCCTCGTTAATGAGGGCGTCCAGTTTTTCAAGACCTGTCTTCAGCACACGATCAAACTGCTTCTCTTCGGCCTCAACAACCTTAGCCACGCGCGACGCGGAATTGGCCAGCTCGGGATACGCCTCCTTCATCTGGTCCCTAACGGCGTAGACCATCTCAAACAGGAAAGGCTGATCCTTCCCCAGCAATCGCCCGTGCCGGATTCCGCGGCGGAGAATCTTGCGCAGCACATAGCCGCGTCCTTCATTTGACGGCACTACCCCGTCGTGGATGAGGAAGGTGGCCGCTCGCGCGTGGTCGGCTATGATGCGCAGACTCGCGTTCCCAACGTCGTTCTTTACCCCCGTGTACTGAGCCGCCCGTTGGATCAGCGGCGTAAACAAATCCGTTTCAAAGTTGGAAATCTTCCCTTGCAGCACCGTGGCAAGTCGTTCCAGGCCCATCCCGGTATCGATCGACGGTCTGGGCAACGGCGTCAGCTTGTAACTCGTCTTGCCGTTCTCCGTCACCGCCGTCCGGTCAAACTGCATGAAGACCAGATTCCAAATTTCCACGTAGCGCGCATCGTCCTGCCCAAACGGCTTATCGACCCCCGGAGTCTCCGCTGCCTGTAGCCCAAGATCGTAAAAAATCTCCGAGCACGGCCCGCACGGCCCCGTTTCGCCCATCTGCCAAAAATTATCCTTGAGCCCGTATTCGAGAATGCGCTCTTTGGGCACGCCGGCTTCAATCCAATAGCCCTCAGCCTCGTCGTCGCGCGGCACGCCATCGGCGCCCTCAAAAATCGTCACGTACAGCCGGTCTTTGGGAATCCCCAACCACTCCGGGCTGGTCACCAGCTCCCACGCAAACGCAATCGCCTCGCGCTTGAAATAGTCTCCGAACGAGAAGTTCCCCAGCATCTCAAAAAATGTATGATGCCGCCGCGTAAAGCCCACATTCTCCAGGTCGTTATGCTTGCCACCCGCCCGCACGCACTTCTGCGAGGTCGTCGCCCGCGAGTACTCCCGCCGCTCGGCCCCCAGAAACAAATCCTTGAACTGGTTCATCCCCGCGTTGGTAAACAGCAGCGTTGGATCGTTGGCCGGCACCAGCGAGGAAGAATGTACCCTGCGGTGCCCCTTCGACTCAAAAAAACGCAGAAATGTTTCGCGAATCTCGTTACCTGTCATTTCGTTCTTTACATGATTTTCCATAGCGTTATCAGTGTATCCAATGCAGGCCTTGGCCTGAAGCGTGTTGGCTTCCAACCGAATGTTGCGGGCTCGCGCCTGAAGGGTACGGGTTTCCGCATGAAGAGTGTTGGCTGCAGCCTGAATGTTGCGGGCTACCGCCTGAAGCGTGCGGGCTTGAGCCTGAAGAGTGTTGGCTCCCGCCTGAAGGGTACGGGCTTCAGCCCGTACATTTTGACCCATCAAGGCGCAGGGCTTTACAGGCTGCGGAAAAACTCGTAGATCGTGTCTTTGTATCAGGGCACGACTTCAGTCGTGCCGAAAAGTGCTGGGAAGGCGCGGGCTTTAGCCCCGGAGGGACGTATTTCCGCGACTTTGTCAGAGAATCGGAGTTTTTCCGCAGCCTGTTTAGCCCCTGAGGGAAGCTCCATTCGACAGAATGCATCCCGAGAGCGGCCCATCCCCGCCCGCTCATGGGAGAATAGGGGTGTATACCGTCATGACAAACGACAACCTCGAAAATTCCCTGCCCACCCCCGAAAGCACACCTGAAACAACTTCGGGTGCCCCAGGTCCCGATTCTGGGACCTGGGAATCTCAGCCCACCACCGCCGAGTCTTCCGAGCCTTCCGAGTCTCAGGAATCCTTCGCCGACATGCTCACAGCCTTCGAGCAGAGCCACTCGCATAAATCCGAGCCTGGCCAGCGTCAGCTCGAGGGCGTCGTCATTTCGCTCTCCGCTGACCAGGTCTTCCTCGACATCGGCTACAAGACGGAAGGTGTCTTGCCCCGCTCGGCCTTTGACAACAACGCCGAAGCCGTCAAGCCGGGCGACACATTCCCTGTCTCCGTCACCGGCCGCAACACCGAACACTACTATGAGCTTTCGCGCTTCAAGGTGGCCCTGCCCCGCGATTGGTCGGCTCTTGAAGCCGCCTTCGCTGAGAAGATCGCCATCGTCGGCACCGTCACTGAAGTCCGCAAAGGCGGCGTCACTGTCGATGTGGGCGTCCGCGCCTTCATGCCCGCCAGCCGCAGCGGAACCAAAGACGCAGCCGAGCTGGAAAAGCTGGTCGGCACCGAGATTACCTGCCGCATAACCAAGCTCGACGTCACCGATGAAGATGTAGTCGTTGATCGCCGCATCGTTCTTGAAGAGCAGGCCCGCGGCATCACCGCAGCCCGCCGCGAAGCACTCACGGAAGGCTTAATCGTCACCGGCACTGTCAGTACTCTCATGCCCTACGGCGCTTTCGTCGATATCGGCGGCATCGACGGCCTGCTTCACGTCTCCGATATTTCCCACACCCGCGTCACCAAGCCCGAAGATGTCCTCACCGTCGGTCAGGAACTTCAGCTCAAAATCCTCAAAATCGATCCTGAAACCAAGAAAATCTCCCTCGGCCTCAAGCAGCTTCAACCCGAGCCCTGGCAGACCGTCAGTCTCGCCGTCGGTCAGCGCATCACCGGCACGGTCACGCGCCTCGCTGACTTCGGCGCATTTGTCGAGATCGAGCCGGGCGTCGAAGGCCTCATCCACATCTCGGAAATGTCCTACGGCAAAAAGCTCCGCCATCCCAGCGATATGCTCAAACAGGGCGAACGCGTCGATGCTGTTGTTCTCGCCATCAAGCCGGAAGAGCGCCGCATCTCCCTCGGTCTCAAGCAGACCCTCGCCGACCCCTGGACCGAAGTCGAGCGCAACTTCCCCGTCGGTGCGCAGATCGAAGGCCCCGTCACGAAGCTGATGAACTTCGGCGCATTCGTGCAACTCGCCGACGGCATCGAAGGCCTCGTCCACATCAGCGAAATCACCGCCGAGCGCCGCCTCAACCACCCTTCCGATGTGCTCCGCGCCGGTCAAATCGTCCAGGCGCAAGTCCTCGCCATCGACCCGCAGAAGCGCCAGATCAAGCTCAGTATGAAGCAGCTCGTCCCCACAGAGATCGACGAGTACATCGCCGAGCACAAGGTCGGCGATACCGTTTCCGGCCGCGTCATTGAGCAGTCCCCAAGCCTCATTCATGTCGAGTTAGGCGACGGCATCCGCGCCACTTGCGCCAGCGCGTCAGCCACCTCCGAGACACCCGCCAAACCGGCACAAGAAGCACCAGCCACGCCCGCCGCCAAGCCCGACCTGTCCAACTTGTCTTCGCTCTTCAAAGACCGCTTCAAAGGCAACGCTCCCTCTGCCGCCAAGCAAGAGCCATTCAATGAAGGCCAGATTCGCAACTTCAAAATCACCAAGCTGGACGCGGAAGGCAAGAAGATCGAAGTGGAGTTAGCTTAGCGGCTATCGCGAAGCCAGGGATCGTGTATCCCGAAGGCACGCCCGTCAAGTTGAAGCGACCATCGGGGAGCGGTGACGCCTGTTGCCTCCTCAATTGCTCTCAAAAGCAGGCCGCCACCATCAAGTGCCGGTAATATCATTTATTATCAATAGTTTATCTGATTTTTTGCGCCCATCACGGGGTCGTGTTTCTCTCCCTGAATCTGCACCGAGAGTGCAGAAGAGCCAAAATGAATGCAGAATTTCTTGCCGCCGCAATTGAACGGAAATTCTTGATCTCCCGATAGCCTTCTACATGAAGGATCAATCAAATTCACATCGCATTTCTGCCGCCTTTGGCGTGATGCTTAGCGTCGCCGTTTTCTCGATGGCATGCCTGGCCGGCTTGTCGTACTCCGCGATGCAGCAGGTTCTACGCAGCCAGGCCTCCCACTCGCAGAGTTTTGTCCCAGCCAAGAAGCTTGCGGCCGCCTTCGAGCGCGACATTCTCAACGCCAGAATCCACTTCATTTACTTTGTGACGATTCAGAAGCCTGGTACCCTCGAAAAGGGTTGGGGACGCTACAACGATGCCGAGTCGGACCTGACAGCGCTGAGCGCACTTGTGAAGCAGCAGGATGAACTGCACCCGCTTTCGGCGCCCGTGGCCAAGCTTCGCGCCGATATCGACGCATACGAACCGGCCCTCCGCGCCACGTTGCAGATGGTGCAGGCCGGTGAATTCAAGGGCCCTCATTACGATGCGCAAGTCAAGGAATGGGCCTCACTAGGCGCCGTCATGGTTGGTGATGCGGGAAGCGTTGAGACCCTTTGCGCCGCCACGAGCGAAGCCTCCACGGATCGCATGGTCAACTCCGTCAAACGGGCTCAGAAGTGGGTTTTGATCTTCTTCGCAGCCGGCTTCCTTCTCTGCCTTGCTGTGGCATGGACGCTCACGGGGAAGATCAAAAAGGGTCTGTAGCCAACACCCAACGAGGGGCATGTCGCAGCCGCCGGAGCAAATGCTCAGGTTGATCGGTCAGCAGCTTCTCGAATCTGAAGACAATCACCGTTCAGTACCGAGCAACTCCACAAACGAATAGGCCGTGTGCACCACATCTCGATTTCGAGATGTGGACAGCGATGAACTTCAAGCGTCGTGGGAGACCACAAGCTTCAGCACATCCGCAACCTACATCCCAGCCCCATCCACCTTCAACGCCTCGCCCGCCGCGCTCTTCCCCGCAACCTTCGCATTCACCGCCCGCAGCGGCACCACACCCGCCGCCTGGTGCAGCGTAACAATAATCGCCCCGGCCGGCTTCTTGCCCTGGCAGTGATAAGCGTGCGGAATGCTCGAGTCAAAGTACACTGCGTCGCCCACTCCCAGCAGGAACCCCTGTTCGCCGTGGCGAAGCTCCAGCTCCCCATCCAAAACGTAGAGAAACTCGAACCCTGGGTGCATGTGCGCCTTCGGTTCCATCTCCTTGGTCAGCGGCACAAACTCGGCAAAGTATGGGTCCATCTGCCGGTCCGGAACCATGTATCCCAGGCTCTCGAAAAAGTAGGTTGGAAACTCCACGCCGGTCTGCGGCAGCCTAACCCGCTCCTTGCGCCTGTGTATCCTGAAGACCGGCGACGGATCGCTCTCAAAGAAGTAAGACAGATCCTTTGAAAACACCATCGCGATCCGCGCCAGGTTCCGCAGCGTCGGCACCACACGCCCTGTCTCCAACTGCGACAAAAAGCTGGCCGAAAGGCCCGTCCTCTGGCCCAGCTCCACCAGCCCCATCGACTTCTTCAGGCGCAGCCGCCTGATCCGGTCGCCGATATGCTTCTCGGCAATCACCTGTGAGGTCGTCTCCGCATCTACCTGCGACTTTTGTGTCTCTTCGCTCCGAACGACCGCCAACTCGCTCAAAAGACCCTCCAACCAGCGCTCAATCTGCCGTACTTCGGGGAAATATTGCGCGCATCAAAAACCATTCCTATCCTACTAAACTCACATTTCCCTCGCAATCCTAAAAGTCTATCCGCAAGCCGGTAGCGCCGACCTCCTGGTCGGCTGTCCTGTGGGTCTCCAGACCCACAGCTAACGTCAGACAGCGTGGACGCTGCCAGTACATCCTCGTCTGGGGCGAGTTACATTCCTTTCTCGATTTGCGGATAGGTTCTAAGTTCTTTCCGCCAGTATGAACGCCTTCTCCGTAGCAAAGACCCGCCAACCCGCTAACTCGTCATCCCGCGAAGCGGGGGCCAACTTGCCGCCTTTGTCATAAGGGCCGAATGCCTCACCCAACCCGCACGCGCTATCCTAAAGTGTCCGGCCGATCTAGCACTATCTGGCCCATTAAGGAACAAAATGCTCGAAGACCCAATCACTCCTGCCGCACCGCAGGTGCCGCCCGTCGCCACCATCGCCACTCTTGGCCAGCATGAAGGCCAATCCGTCACCCTCCGCGGCTGGCTTTACAACCTCCGCGAGAGCGGCAAGCTGCTCTTTCCCATCTTCCGCGACGGCACCGGAACGATCCAGGGTGTCGCCCACGTCAAGAGCGTTTCGCCCGAGGTCTTCGAGGCCCTGAAAGGCCTCACTCAGGAATCGAGCGTCATCGTCACCGGCAAGGTCCGTGCCGACAAGCGCGCCCCCGGCGGCTTCGAGCTCGATGTCGAAGGCCTCCAGGTCGTTCAGCGCGTCCCCGAGTCCGATCCCTACCCCATCACCCCCAAAGAGCACGGCGTCGATTTCCTCATGGAGCACCGCCATCTCTGGGTTCGTTCCCCGCGCCAATCCGCCATCCTTCGCATCCGCGCCGAAATCATGCGCGCCGCCGCGGAATATTTTGATACCAACGGCTTCATCCGGACCGATCCGCCCATCCTCACTCCCGCAGCCTGTGAAGGCACCTCCACGCTCTTTCCCGTCGATTACTTTGGCGACCCAGCCTATCTCACCCAGTCCGGCCAGCTTTATATCGAGTCCACAGCCCTCGCCCTCGGCAAGGTTTACAGCTTCGGCCCCACCTTCCGCGCTGAAAAATCCAAAACCCGCCGTCACCTCACCGAATTCTGGATGATCGAGCCGGAAGTCGCCTTTATGGACCTCGACGGCCTTCTGGAGTTAGCCGAGAACTTCCTCTCTCACATCGTCCAGTCCGTCCTCAAAAACCGCGCTCTCGAGCTGGCGGTCATCGGTCGCGATCCTGCCAAACTCCAGGCCATCTGCCCGCCTTTCCCGCGTCTTCGTTACGACGTAGCCTGTGAAATGCTCAACCAAGCTCACAAAGACGGTCATCTCGAAGCGCCTTTCGAGTATGGCAACGACTTCGGCTCTCCCGACGAAACCTGGCTCTCCAGTCAATATGACAAGCCCGTCATGGTTCATCGCTATCCTGCTGATGTAAAAGCTTTTTACATGGAGCCTGACCCCGTGGACTCGCGCTATGCCCTCTGCGTCGATGTCCTCGCCCCCGAAGGCTACGGCGAAATCATCGGCGGCTCGCAGCGCGTTTCCAGCTATGAGCTCCTCAATGCCCGCATCGAGCAGCACAACCTCCCCAAGGAAGCCTTCCAGTGGTATCTCGACCTGCGCCGTTACGGCAGCGTCCCCCACTCAGGCTTCGGCATGGGCATCGAACGTGCTGTCGCCTGGATCTGCGGCCTCGACCACGTCCGCGAAACCATCCCCTTCGCCCGCACCCTCCACCGCATCTACCCGTAAGCCGCGGGAGCGAAGTGAGTCTCTAGCAAATGATGGGTGGCCCAGGTGCCTCGCTGTTGGGCACCTGGGATAGCACGGCTATCAACCGGGTGCCGTAGATCCGGATTTTCGGACTTGGGAGACAACAACACTCCGGGTGCCCCATCCATTTTGCGTTCTTTGCGAAATGGGTGGGAGATCACATACTCGTTGCGGATGCCCCAGGGTCCAGATTTTCCGATCTGGGCACTCAGCCCACCACAATATCGAGCCGGTCTCAGGCTTTTTCGCTGCCCGTGTAACCCAGCCTATGCAACAACCGGCAAACATGCGCGGGATGATACCGCACGCCGAATCGCTCCTGAATCAGATCGGCTACGCGAGCGCAAGTCCAGTAGCCGGAATCCAGGCCCGCATCCTGCGTCAAAGCCAGATCGAGCTCCCGCATAGCGCCCGCATCCAGCCGCCGAGGCCGCCCGGAAGCGGGTCGCGCCCGCAACGCCTGGCTGCCGTCTAGCCGAACAGTCGCTCTCCACCGCCGCACACTGCGCCGATCCACTCCCATCAGCCGCGCCACCTCCACCGGTGCAAGCCCCTGCGCAAGCAGAACCAACGCGCGAAATCGCCGCCGCTCCAACTCTTCCGGAGAACCAAAAGGTCGCATGAGTTATCTCTGCAAGCCAGTATAGGGCATTAGTTATGCAGAAATGACGAATTTTCACCCTTTTTGGCTAATTTGGGACGCGATTTTGATCTATTTTACTATGTATAAATAATGTCCTACACATCTTCCGGAGAATGACTCCCCTCCGCAGACAAGCAGACCCGCCGCGCCACCTCTTTCTCCTGCGCAAATAACGATGGCCGCGACCGACCTTGCGCCCCTCGTCCATCCGACCCAATGAGGCGGTAATGCACTCCCATCGGCTACGCAACCAAATTTCCATATCCGCTTGCTCTCGCTCCTACACGAGCTTTTCATTCGACGCTGCCATCCCGCCGATGTAGAATCTCTGGAATCAATCTCACCGTTTCGAAACAGATCTCTACCGCTGCAAGAAAAGGAAAGACCCATGCGGATTTCGTCCTTCGTGCGCCACCTGGCCCTGCTTTTTGCCATCACATCGCCAGCCCTCCTTTTCGCCCAGTTCCAGCAGCCCACCGCCGAAGAACTCAAAATGACCGACGATCCCAAAGCGCCGGGCGCGGCCGCCGTTTACCTCAACTGGGAGGAGGTCGCCAACGACCCCATCCATTTCCAGAGCGTCTACGTGCGCATCAAGGTTCTCCAGGAAAAGGGTAAGGAGCTGGCCACCGTCCATCTTCCTTACTGGCACGGCAACTTCAAAATTGCCGACATCAAGGCGCGCACCATCCACTCCGACGGAACGGTCATTCCGCTCGCAGGCAAGCCTGAAGACCTTTTGCTCTCCAAGACTTCATCCGGCAATGGCGAACAAATGCAGATCAACAGCAAGGTCTTCACGCTGCCCAGCGTCGAGGTAGGCAGCATCCTCGAATATCGCTACGATCTCCGCTACGACGACGACCATGTCTCGTCGCCCACATGGGAGATTCAGCGTCCTTACTTCGTTCACCACGCGCGCTATACCTTCACGCCCTTCAAGGCATTCCTGCCCGGCGGCACCAGCATGGGCCTCACCGACGCGCATGGCAATTCGGTCAACACCCTCATCTGGTACAAGGTTCTTCCGGCGGGTGTCGACATGAAGGCTGATGTGGCGGGGGTTTTCCACCTTGAGGTGACTGACATTCCCGCCGCGCCGGATGAGGAGTTCATGCCGCCCCTCGATGGCATGCTCTATCAGGTGAAGTTCTACTACAAAAGCTCCCGTGACTCTGCTCAATACTGGATCGATGAGGCCAAGCGCTGGTCAAAGGAAGTGGATCATTTCGCCGAACCCTCCAAGACCATAAAGGAAGCTGTTGCAGGCATCATCGCACCCGGCGACAGCGATCTGGATAAGGCTAAGAAACTCTACAAAGCCGTGCAGGCGCTCGACAACACCGACTATTCCCGCAAGAAGACCGACGCGGAACTCAAACAGCTCAAATTGAAAGTGGCCCGGCACGCCGAGGATACATGGGCGCAGAAGAGCGGCTCCAGCCAGGACATCGCACTGCTTTATCTCGCCATGTTGCGCGCAGCGGGCCTCAACGCCAACGACATGAAGGTCGTTGACCGCAGCGAACGCGTATTTGCGATGGGCCTTCTCGATTTTGACCAATTGGATGATGACATTGTCGTTCTGAACATCGCCGGCAAGGATATTTCCCTTGATCCCGGCGAGAAGATGTGCCCGTTCCAGACCGTCCGCTGGACACATTCCGGAACCGCCGGCATTGTCCAGGGCGACCACGTGCGCAGCCTTGCAATCACGCCCGAGCAGACTTACACCAGCAACAAGCTCACCCGGAATGGCGATTTGACCATCGACGAGCACGGAGCCGTCACCGGCCAGCTCACCTTTGTGATGCTCGGCCAGGAGGCTCTTGCCTGGCGGCAGCTTGCCCTAAGAAACGACCAGGACGAACTGAAAAAGCAATTTGACCGCTCACTCGAATCCGCCGTTCCCGATGGCATTGAAGCGCATATAGATCACTTTCTCGGGCTGGACGACCCCGATGCCAACTTGATAGCCATCGTGAAAGTCCATGGAAACCTGGGCGCAGCGACCTCGAAACGCCTGCTCGTGCCCGGCTTTTTCTTTCAGACCCGCGGCAGCCATCCCTTCGTCAATCAGGAAAAACGTATCGAGCCCGTCGATATGCACTATGGCGACACGGTGACCGACCAGATTGTCTATCACCTGCCTGCCAACATGAGCGTGGAAGGCGCGCCCCAGGATACGAAAGTTCCCTGGCAGGGCCATGCTGTCTTTGCCACCAAAACAGCCGCCGCGCCCAACCAGATCACCATCGCCCGCATCTTTGCCCGCGGCTTCAGCTCCGTCAAGCCCGAGGAGTACCAGGACCTTCGCGGCTTCTACCAGAAGGTCGCCGCCGCCGACCAGGCTCAACTCGTGCTCACCAAAACACCTCCCGCGCAGAAAGGGAATTGATCATGAAAACTTCGCCTTTTTGCTGCTCAGTTCGCTTTTTAAGCGCCGCGTTGCTTGTTTTCGCCTGCCAGCCCGGCCTCGCCAACTGGTTAGGCAAGGATAAACAGGATCTTCCGCAGTGGGGCCTCGACGCTGCCAAGACTCCCACGCCCGCCTATGTGAAAGATGCCGCTGCCGTTGTCCTTTTCGACGAATACCTTGAAACCGTTGACGCACAGGGCCGCGCTACCGAGCGCGAGCGCGAAGCGATTCGCATCCTCAAGCCGCAGGGACGCAGCGATGCAATGTGCGGTGTCTCCTATGATGTGGACGAGAAGATCAACTACTTCCGCGAGTGGACCATTGCCGCCGATCAAAAGCAGTATCAGGCCCAGGACACGGACTTCATCGATGTGGGCGACACCAGCGTCCCCATCATGCTCTCCACGCGCAAATCCCGCGTCGTCCATCCGCCCGCCGCGGATGTAGGTGCTGTTATCGTCTGCGAGTCCGAAGAACTCCTTGAACCATACCTTCAGGAGACGTTCTGGCAAATCCAGACCCACATTCCCGTAGTCTTCCAGGCTCTTGAGGTTGATTTGCCGGTCGGTCGCTCCTACTCCGCGGCATGGCATAAATTCCCGCCCGTCAAGCCCGTTGAGGTCGCTCCTAACCACTGGCGCTGGGAACTGAAGGATATGCCGGAGCTCGATCTGCGCGATGTGAAGTCCCGCCCAGATTGGGTCGCGCTCGCCGCCAGGATGTCCGTCCTGTGGGGCGATGCTGCCGTTCAAGGAACAGACAACCAGTGGCGTGCCATTGGGCAATGGCAGGGAAATCTGGAAGAGAATCGCCACGACCCCAGTCCAGAGATTACCGCGAAGGCCATAGAACTCACTGCAAGCGCACCAGATTTCTACACCAAGCTTACCCGCATTACCGATTACATCCAGAAAAACGTCCGTTACTTTGTCGTGGAACGCGGCGTCGGTGGCTGGCAGCCGCATTATGCGTCCGACATCTTCCGCAATCGTTACGGCGACTGCAAAGACAAAACTACTCTGCTTATCTCGATGTTGCAGACCATAGGTATCCACGCCAGCTCTCTTTCAGTTGACGTCCGTCGTGGTTTCGTAGACCCAGCCGCTCCTTCCCGATTTGGCGATCACATGATTACCGCCATCGAGGTTCCCGCCGATGTACAGGATCCGCGCCTAAAAGCCATCGCTAAAGCTAAAGACGGCAAGCGCTATCTCATCTTCGATCCCACTAACGAGCGTACCCCGGTGGGCAATCTGCCTTCCTACGAGCAAGGCAGCTTTGGATATCTTGCGGCTGGAGCTTCCAGCCAGATCATCGCCCTACCCGTCCTTGATCCCGACGCTAACGGCACCGAACAAAAAGGCGCCTTCACGCTCGCGGCCGACGGAACATTGACCGGCTCGGTCGATACCTCTCACATTGGCTCCGAAGGCGCGCTTTTTCGTCGCTTCCTCAAAAAGACCGACACAAAGGAACAGCGCGAAGACTGGGAGAAGTACGTGGCTTACACTCTTCCCGGCGTCACGCTCGATGCTTTTCAATTCATCGAGCCTTCCGCTCTCGACAAGCCCCTCGAATTCCACTACAAGGTAACGGCCCGCCAATACTCGCATCAGGCCGGCTCACTCCTTTTGGTGCGTCCTCGTGTGGTCGGCTCCGTTGCCTTGCCCTTCGACGATAAATCGCGCATCTATCCCATCGACCTCGACGCCACTGGCCGCTGGCGTGACAGCTTCGACATCACCATCCCTCCCGGCTACGTCGTCGATGAAACTCCAGACCCCGTCAGCATCGATGTAGGCTTTGCCAGCTACCACTCCACTGTCTCGGCAAAGGCCAATCTCCTCCACTACGAGCGCGAATACGTCGTCCGCCAGGTCGAGATACCTCCCAGCAAAGCCGCCGACTTCCGCCTGCTCGAGTCCACCATCCTCTCCGACGAAAAAGACTCCGCCGTCCTCAAAAAGCAGTAACCGGAAGACAAATGGGAGTTGTCCCTTTTGCTCCTGTACTCAAACCCACAACCGGCGACGGAGGATAGAGTCGCAATCAGAAGGGGACTGGATGAAAAATCTTTTTCTGTTATTGCTTTCGAGCGCCGCCTTGTTGGGGATGGCAGGATGCAGCGTGGCTTCGCCGGACGCCGGTCACCAGGCGGTGTGGGTGGAGAAGCCCATATTATTCGGCCACGGCGGAGTGGATCAAAGCCCGGTCCTGCCTGGGAGAGAATTCGGTGCGCCCACGAGCCAGGCGATCGATGTCAACATGCTCCCGCAGCGCGTCGATATGGAGTTCGATGACATGATGACTAAATCCGGTGTCCCGGTGAGTTTTCATGTCGTGGCCACCTTTGCCATTACCGATTCAGTGAAACTTGTGAGCCGGTTCGGCGCGGATTACGACGACAAGGGTGGCTGGGGTTTCTGGAATCGCAATATCGACCAGCCGCTTCGTACTGCCGTGCGAGACTCTGTGAAGCAGCGCGATATGCAAGAGATGGCCATCTCTCAGACAGCAGCGGACGCGGTTGGTTCTGAAGTTTCTGCTGCGGCTATCAAGATCGTGCAGCAGACCGGCGTTCCAATCCTCTTTTCAGCGATCAATGTGGGCCGCGTCAACCCGCCAGATGCCATCAAGAACCAGCGTATCGAAACAGCGGCTCAGGAACAGCGGGCCATCACTGAGCAGCAGACGAAGCTCGCAGAAGACCAGCGCAAGGCTGCGGAGCAAAGCCGAGCGGCCGCTGACAATGCCTATCGCCAGGCCATGCAGCTATCCCCGGACCAGTTTCTTCAGTTGGAGAGAATCAAGATGCAGCGGGATGTATGCGCCCACGGCACCACATGTACATTCTTCATCGGCGGCGGAGCCTCGCCGGTTATCGACGTTGGAAGGCACTGAGGGAAGGGAAGTAGCGGGAAAATTTCCATATAGATTTTCACCCTTCTGCACGAAGCTGGATTCCCGGGTCACAAAGACGGGACCCGAGAATCCACCCCAATCGTTTACGCTTATCAAGTCATGATTCGCTGGCTAGTCATCGGAATTGGCGACATCGCGCGCCGTCGCGTCATCCCGGCCATCCTCGCCGAGCCGCGCAGCCATTTGCAGGCATTGCTCACCCGCGATCCGCAAAAGGCCGCGGCATATCCCGGCGTCGAGGTCTTCACCAATCTAGAAGTCGCGCTCCTGACCACTCCGATTGACGCCGTCTACGTTGCCTCGCCGGTCTTTCTCCATGCGCCTCAAACCATTGCCTGCCTTTCCGCAGGCAAGCACGTCCTCTGCGAAAAGCCTACGGCGATCAACCTCGCTGACGCGCAATCCATGGTTGCCGCCGCCCACGCCCATCAGCGGCTCTTCTCCGTCGCCTACTACCGCCGCCTCTTTCCCAAGCTCGTTCGCGCCCGCCAACTCATCGCCGAGGGCGCCATCGGGCAGCCCGTTTTCGCCGAAGCAAACTGCCAGGGCTGGCTGAAAAACGACGATCCCGATTGGACCAGAAACTGGCTCTTCGATCCCGCCATGGCCGGCGGCGGCCCGCTGTACGACATCGCCTGCCATCGCATCGATGCCTTGAATTTTCTCTTCGGCGAGCCATCCCGCGCCACCGGCTTCCTCTCCAACGCCGTTCATTCCATGGCTGTCGAAGACTCGGCCACCGTCCTCATCCAATACGCGCGCGGCGTCAATGCCACGGTAGATGTGCGCTGGAATTCGCACATCGACCGCGACCAGTTCCGCGTGATCGGCACCGACGGCGAAATGAATCTTGATCCGCTCAGCGGCCCGATCCTCCGCGTTGGCAACGTCCAGGAGTCTCTCCCCACTCACGCCAACGTGCATTATCCCTCCGTTGAAAACTTCGTCGCCGCCATCCTCGACGGAGCGCCCCTTGCTTGCACTGGCGATGAAGCCCTGTGGACAGATCGCGTGACGCAAATGGTTGTACTCGCTAACCAGGCCCGGCCCTGATTTCCAAATGACCTGCATTTCGATTGCTGAAAGCACCTCAACGGGCTGCGGAAAAAATCTACTGAAGACGATGTTTTGAAAGGGCACGGCTTTAGCCGTGCCGCAAATGCCACAAAACAATGGTGGGCTTTAGCCCCTGGGGGACGCATTTCTCCGATTTTCTTGCGAATCGGAGTTTTTCCGCAGCCTGTAAAGGCTCACCATTTTTGGCTCACGCCTCGTCGCCTTCTTCAACACACTGCGGGCACTTCGCATATTTTGCTTCACAAATAGTGCATATTTTGGCCTATACTGCCTCTAGAGCAGGGTTTTCACCACGGTTGCGGTGCCCCTCTCGTCTTCTCCATGGCCATGCAACTACCCAGGAATCGCATCATCGATTCCCCCGCGATCCCCGACCGCCTCTACTTCAAGATTGGCGATGTGGCCCGCATCTGCCAAGTCAAAGCCTATGTCCTGCGTTTTTGGGAGACGCAGTTCCCGCAGCTTAAACCCAACAAGAGCGGCACCGGCCAGCGGCTTTATCGCCGTCATGATGTCGAGCTGGCTTTGAAGATCAAGCACCTGGTCCACACCGAGGGCTATACGCTTTCTGGCGCACGCCAGGCCCTGGAGCAAGGCCACCGCGAACGCATTCCCGAGCCGCAACCACAGCCTGATCCTCAGTCTCGACTGCCGCTCGCCATCGTCGGTGAAACCCAGCCCATCTCCACCGAGCCAAACGACATCGCTTCAACCATAGCTCATGCCCGCGCCGAACTCCGCGAGATCGTTAACCTCCTCGCCGCGCCCGCGCCCGCGCCCCAGCCGCCGCGCCGCCGCGCCCGTCTAGCCACTATGCCATCCACGTCCGGCTCGCTCTTCCCGCCTTTCTGATCTGAACAGGAACCTATAAAAAATGTTTTGAAGGGACACGGCTTTATCTGTCTGAATCGATCACCGAATCGGAGGCATACGTGGATAAGACTTGTTCGTGGGAAGACAAGGATGGTTGGAAGTTGCTCAGAAAATGGCACCAATCTCGTTGCGATATTTCCGTGAACTGCGGCGATATGTTTTCAGAAACGCATTTTGCAATAAACAAAGGACTGATAACCCATCTAGACCCCTCGCGGATTCGGATTCGCGGAGAGGATGGGGAAGATTTTGAGCTACCCCTATCGGAGGCAACCAATGGCAGACCACATTTCAAGGATGTTGTGTCGTCTGAGATTATGGCACTACACCCGGGAGTAACGGGTAAGTTCCCTGAAATGGTCAGAGTGTCGGTAGGACTGGAGACTTGGAACTTCGTCGGCCCAATTGAGATTGAGGGGTAGGCTTGATCTTGCATATAGACTCATCCTGTGCGAGGATTCGCGTCGGAGTACCGGCTGCTCTGTGGGGAGTGGGGGGGGATATAGATAACTTTGATATTGCGATGGGTCGATGGTTGCAGGCACGCTGGCTGCTACACAAACCCTGACCTGCCGTAATGTACCACAACGGCGGAAAAGGAAATCAATATATGTCTGACATGTCTCCAAAAGAAAAACAAGAATCCCTGCAAAAACTGCGTGACCAACAGAACAAGGATCGCGGTGGCCCGAAGGTCGTGCGGTACACAAGTTCTCTCCTAAAAACGCATACGCCTTGAAAATGGCGGCAAGAAGACCCCGCGCAAGAAGGTTGCACAAGGGAAATAATGTCTCCCCTTACTTGGCAGCATTGTAGTTGTTGCCCGGAGTGGTATCGATGTAGAAATTGCCGTTGACCAGACGCGAAGCGTTTATCTCCTGAAAGGCTTCGCATCCTTTCTCATGGGTTGGAACGACCGAGGATGACACGGCTCCAGAATCAAGCGTCAAGGATAGAACGTGACGCAAGCAGCGGTCGCCGGAACCGGGCTTCGCGGTTAGGACCGGCCCGTATGATGCGAGAATTGCATCGGCGTTCCAGCTATTGATCGGCCAAAGTTTTTCTTCGGCGTGCATGATGTGGATTGAGTCTTGAGTCACTCCGAGAGGAATGGTTAATTCGTGGCATACCGCTTCGTCTTTGATGCAGGAAATGTCCACTTGTTCGGCAAAGAGTTGCTGAGTTTTGGAATCCTCTGGAAGCCAAAACCCGCCTGCAACTGCAATTCCCATAAATGCTTTAATCGGCGTGTCTGGATAGGTATTTGCCTTGAGCCGATTATTGACGAATGTAGTTGCCAGTTGCTCTGACATCTCAGAATCATGCTGTCTTGCCGATTGGCAACCGGCCAGCAGAAACAACACAAAGCCGAGGATGAAATTGTTTTTCATACGATGTAGGATACCCCAGCGGAAAGTGTGATATGGAAACCTCTAATTATCCCTCGATTGATGCTAGTTTGCAGCGGATCGAGGAAACCATTCTGATAAGAATTTCTCTAAAGCGAGACGTGCATCGGCTTTCTCTAGTTGGAGAACACCTTCAAGATACGCTTGAAAATCATCTCCCAACTGTGCCCGCACAGCCGAATCGTTGCGAGCCTGATTCATAATAGATTCCACTCCGTTAAAAGAATCGGAAGGATTCCTTTTGAAGTATTCAATGCCAGCACGATATACCAGCAAGTCACGGAGCATAATCTGCGAGAGGTCCAACAGAAACGCTTTTTGCCGTTCATCGTCCATTACTCGTTCTCCTCAACCGTCAACCCTTCAACCATTTACCGCAGATTGCTAGGATAATCGCTATTGATAAAGATTCTTCGGAACCTCAAGAAATAATGGTGGATAAAGACAGGTTTGACGCTGTTCTTAGAAAGATAATCAGCACCAAACCTTTACCGCTTAAAGATGTAATCGGTACATCTCAACGCGGGAAACGCGCCGAATCCGCCAGCTAGAACGGATAATCCCGGGCCGGCAGCACCCTCACTTCGCCCGCTCAAAAGTGAGCGACGCGGAATTGATGCAATAGCGCAGTCCGGTAGGCCTCGGACCATCAGGGAAGACGTGGCCCAGATGCCCGCCGCAGCGAGCGCATGTGACTTCGACGCGCCGCATTCCCAGGCTCCCATCATCGTGCTCGTTGACGGCCTTCGACTCCGCGGGCAGCATGAAGCTGGGCCAGCCGCAGCCGGAATCGAATTTAGCCCCGCTCAGAAACAGCAGCGCGCCGCATCCCGCGCAATGGTAGTTGCCTGTCTCGTGGTTCTCCGTCAGCACGCCCGTGAATGGCCGCTCAGTGCCTCTTTCGCGCAACACCCTGTACTGCTCCGGAGTGAGCCGCGCGCGCCACTCGGCCTCTGTGTGTGCAATGGATTCCTGCGTTCCGCCCTCTTTGCCCGCTTCGCTCATCGAGTGCCTCTTTAGTCCAATTGGATGCGCTCAGCCACTGCAACGGAGCGAAACTTTAGACCTCCGCCACCACTTCGATCTCCACCAGCACATCCTTGGGCAAGCGGGAGACTTCCACCGTGGTCCGTGCCGGCGGCGCAACGCCGTCCGGGCCGAGGTAGGCTCCGTAAACCGCGTTCATGGCCGCAAAATCGTTGAAATCCTTGAGAAAGACGGTTGTCTTGACGGCCTTTGCGAGGCTCGTTCCCGCAGCTTCCAAAATCGCCTTGAGGTTTTCCAACACGCGCGTGGTCTGCTCGGAGATGCCGCTCGCCACCACTTGCTGAGTGACCGGGTCCAGCGGAATCTGGCCGGCTGTAAAGACAAGATTTCCCGCACGCACCGCCTGAGAGTAAGGGCCGATGGCCGAGGGAGCTTTTTCGGTTGCAATGACATGTTTGCTCATGCCTAGATTGTAGCGTCAGAGCGGCGGCGGACGTGTCAACTTGCCGTCCTCACCCTCGGCGCGTCACACTGGGAAGCAGAATGTTTTCCCCCATTTCCATCGGAATCACTGCCGGGCTTGGCGCAACCGCCGCATTAGGCCTGGCTGCGGGCGGTTGCGCCTATGCGGCCATGTGGCCCGCGTCGCAGATCTTCGGTTCCACGCTGATAGCGCCGCGGCGCCCCGGCGAACTAGCGCTCACCTTTGACGACGGTCCCAATCCCGCCTGGACGCCGCGTTTGCTCGACGTTCTGGCCCGCAGCGAGGTTCATGCGACCTTCTTTCTCGTCGGCCGCTATGCGCAGGCAGAACCGGCGCTGGTGCGGCAGATCGTCGCCGCAGGGCACCAGATCGGCAGCCACTCCTGGAGCCATCTCAACTTAGCCCTGACCTCGGCATGCCGCATCGAGGAGCAACTCTCTCGCACCAGTCAGACTCTGGAGCAAATCACCGGCGCGCCCGTCCGCTACTTTCGTCCGCCGTTTGGCGCGCGCCGTCCCGATACGCTGCGCATCGCGCGAAGACTCGGCCTGATTCCGGTTCTTTGGAACGCCATGACCTCCGATTGGAAGAATCCTTCCGCCGACTCCATCGCCAACCGGCTTAGCAACAAAATCGACCGCCTCTACCGCCGCGGCTATGCAGCCAACATCGTCCTGCACGACGGAAACCACATCGACCCCGCCGCCAACCGCGCCCCATCCACGGCCGCCGCCGCCCAACTCATCGCCCGCTATCAGCCAACCCACAAGTTTGTAACTGTCGCCGCGTGGAGTTAGTGCGAGAGCAGCGAAGCGTGGTCGATCTATTCCCTGTTCCTTATTCCCTGCATTTTCACTCTCCCGCCAACTGCTCCAGCAGCCCGTCAAAATCTTCCAACTTCGCATATTCGATAATCACTTTGCCGTGGCCGTTGTGGTCTTCGACGTGAACCTTCAGGCCAAGGGCGCGCTGTAAGCGTTCCTGCACCTCGCGCACATTAGGGTCGATGGAGATATCGGGTTTTGGCTCCTTCTTGACGCCGCGCTCGGGGTGCAGCAGACCAGCCACGTAGCTCTCCGTCTGGCGAACGGAAAGCGAGAGGCTCACCACCCGTCTCGCAGCTATCTCCATCTCCTCCGCGTGCTCGAAGGCCAGCAGCGCACGCGCATGGCCATAGGTAAGCTCTCCGGACTCCACGCGCGCCTGCACAGAATCTGGTAACTTCAACAAACGCAAGTAGTTAGCTACAGTTGCGCGATCCTTTCCGGTTCGGATCGCCATCTGCTCCTGGGTCATGTGAAACTCACGCGAGAGCCGCTCGAACGCCCGCGACTGCTCCATCGGATTCAGGTCTGCCCGCTGCAGGTTTTCAACGATGGTGATCTCCATCGCCTGCTCGTCAGAGACCTGGCGCAGAATCGCCGGTATGGTCTTTTTGCCGGCCAGCTCTGAGGCCCGCCAGCGCCGTTCTCCAGCGATCAGTTGATAGCGCCCATTGGCCAGCGGACGCACCAGCACCGGCTGCACAACTCCATTCGAAGCGATGGACGCCGCCAGCTCAGCCAATTGCTCCTCGTTCATTTGCGTGCGTGTCTGGAATGGGTTGCGATCTAGCTTTTCTAGGGCAATCTCAAGCGGCTTGCCCCCCTCGCTCTCGGTGGCAGTTGGAACCGCAGCAGCGGCGGGGACGCGGGGCAGCAGGGAGTCCAGCCCTTTGCCCAGGGCGCGGCGTTTAGGGTCATTAGCGGCGATAGTCATAATTCTCAATCCTTTATTCCGGGGACAAGACCGGGGTTGTTAGCTTTGTTTTCATAGAGTTATACATACATGCTGGTCCGCGGAGTCCGCCTTCAGGAACTTGGCAAGAAGCGAGCCTCCGCCTCCGGCTCGGCGGAAATACGCTCTTCTTTGCGCGGAATCTCGATGCCGTTGCGCGCCATATACTCGCCAGCCAGCTCGAAGTAGGCCTCGGTGCCGCGAGAACGGGAATCATAGAGGGCCACGGGCTTGCCGTGGCTGGGTGCCTCAGCGAGTCGCACATTGCGCGGAATCACGGTGTGGAAGAGGCGATCTTTGAAGTACTCGCGCAGCGTTTCCGTTACCTGCTGGGCCAGATTGGTGCGGTCGTCGTACATGGTCAGGAGAACGCCCTCGATGGTGAGCGTCGGATTATAAGCGGCGCGGACCCGTTCGAGCGTGGAAACCAGCTCCGAGATGCCCTCCAGAGCGAAGTACTCGGCCTGCATGGGCACAATCAGCGTGTCGGACGCGGCCAGGACATTGAGCGTGAGCAGGTCAAGCGCCGGAGGACAATCCAGAATTATCAGGTCGAAGTTGCTCTGAATCGGCTCCAGCGCGCGGCGCAGACGCACTGCACGGTCCTCGGCTGCGGCCAGTTCGATATTGGCGCCGGTGAGGTTTTTCGAGCCGGGGAGCAGCGAGAGCAAATCGATCTCGGTGGGCAGAATCACCTGCACAGCCGGAGCGTCGCCCATCAGGACGTCGTAGATCGAGTGGCGATTGTCGTCGCGCTGAAATCCGAGGCCCGAGGAACAGTTTGCCTGTGGATCGCAGTCGACGAGGAGGACTTTAAGGCCCTCAATTGCGAGACAGGCGGCGAGGTTGATGGCAGTGGTGGTCTTGCCAACTCCGCCCTTTTGGTTGACGATCCCGAGAATCTTACCCATGGCAATCCAGACTAAAGGGAAGGGCTGGTTGAGGCCAGGCGGTTGCGCTGTGGAGAACCAAGCCAACCTGTGGAAAGCCTTCTTGGCGGAAAGAGGAGAAAGCGCGGGAAACACTTGCGGTGGAAGGGGTTCAGGGCAGACTGAAGAGTGTGTGGCTGGAGTGCCTCAAAAGGCTGGATCGGTGGAAAACTTTCGTGATTTGCGGGGAGTTTCGTGCAGAAAATTCGCAAATATTTTGGCGAGCCCGATTTGAGACGGCGACCATTTCCGGCCAGGAGCTCAAAATGTTCCACGTGGAACAATTTGAGCTTTGGCTGACTCTCAGGAATGTTCCACGTGGAACATTTGGTAGCTCGGCGTTCAATGCTTCTGGACTGTCGGAGCTGGAGCCAAGGGATTCTTCCAGGGAAATGCTTCCGCGTCCAGCCCGCTCGGGGACCACCGGAGAACAATGGCCTGCGCCGCCTTGGCCAGCGTCTTCTCGGCCTCATTGTCACCGGTCCAGCCCTGGTCGGCATTATCCCAGGTGTATGCCGAGATCACTACCGGGCCCGCTTTTGTCGCGATTAGAGCAACATCGTTCCGAACTCTATCCAGAGAGCCGGTTTTATTGGCAATCGCTGATCCGTGATCTCCCGTATCCAACGTCTCCAGATAGCGGGGCAGGCTGTCGCGAGTCTGCTGGTTCAGCATCATATTCAGGAAAACGCCGCAAAGCGGGCCATCGCCGGGCTGCGGAGCGCCACCGTCCAGTGATAGCCGGCATTCGGCCAGCCGCTCCATCACCGATGCCATCTCCCTCGCCGTGGTTTTGCCCAGTCCGAATTTTGGCTGATCGGAAGGCATGGTTTCCTTTGACGGCACGCCTATCTTTTTGTAGAGCCAGGTCTCTTTCAGTCCCGCTGCAAGCAAGGTGCGGTTGATATGAGCCAGCCCCAGGCGGTCGATTGCCATATTGGTTGCGGTGTTGTCGCTCTGGATAACCATCAAGGTCAGGGTGTCGCCCAGTGTAAGCGTCAGCGGCGGTGTGAGCTGGCCCAGCACCCCAGACCCTCCCGTTTGATTCTCCTTGGTCAACACAAGTTTGTCTGCCAGAGTAGCCTGTCCCGAGCGAATCTGCTCGGCGGCATCCAGCAAAACGCCCAACTTGATAACCGAGGCAGTCTGCACGGGTTGATCCGCATCGACTGAAGCGGTCTGGCCGGTTTTTAGATTGTGCGCGAAAAGGGCGAAATGCCCGTGATGAGCATGGGCGATCACCTGCAACTGCTGATCAAGTTGCTGGTCTTCCTGTTGAGCCGCAGTTTGAGCTAAAGCCTGAGCCGGATAGATGCTCAACCCCAGCAGCACACCACACAATACAGCGAATTTGAATGAAAATAAAGGCGAATTCATACAGCCAGTCTAGCGTATCGCCTCAACGAAATCGTGTGCGATTCAAGTGCAAGATTCTCGCAATAATGGGCCCCTCGTCCTCTAAACTGATTCCGGCTTGCAAAGGAGCGATATGGAAACCCCTAATGCTTTTATCGGAAAAGTCACGCAGCCATCGGAGACGGAGGTTGCAGCTTCCCTCGGTTCAACCGCCGCGTTGTGGGAGCAACTGGTTGATTGGCTCGCCGAGCGGGGAGCCGCAGAGCAGGAGTGGAAGTCCAGTTCAGCCAAGTACGGTTGGTCCCTTCTCCTCAAATTAAAGAGAAGAACCATCGTCTATCTCATTCCCTGCGTTGGTTGCTTTCGTGTGGCGTTTGCGCTCGGCGACAGAGCCGTTGAAGCCGCCCGTAAAGGCGATCTATCCAAGAGCACGCTCAAAATCATCGAGGATTCGCCGCATTACGCGGAGGGAACTGGTGTGCGGCTCGTGGTGAAGACGCCCAAAGACCTGGCTGCGATTCGCAAGCTGGCCCTCATCAAGCTGGCAAACTAACAGTTCGCTCTCCCAGCGCAATCAGCCGGTCCTCACTGCCGGGCAGCGGCAGCGGCGTGCTCCACCCGAACTCCGCTCCTGCCGCTTGCTGGAGGGCGGGAAGGTCAGCGACGGTGGTCATCAGCGCCAGCCAGCCGCCTGTACGCACCAGTTTCGATGCCGCCTCGACGGCCAGCTCCATCTTGTCCACGGCGCGCAGCGTAACGCAATCGAAGACGGCATGAAGTGCCTCTCCGCGGCCCGAGTAGACTTTTGTGGAGACCCCCAGCACGCGGACGGCTTCGCTCAGAAAGGCGGCCTTTTTGCCCTGTGATTCAGCCAGAGTGACGGCGATCTCCGGTCGGCAGAGAGCGATGGGGATCCCAGGGAAGCCTGCGCCGGAGCCAAAATCCAACAGTGTGCCGATTCCGGCAGGGAGGGCGCGGGCGCAGGCTATCGACTCGACAAAGTGGCGCGAGAGAATGCCCTCTTCGTCGCGAATGGCCGTGAGATTCACGCGGGAGTTCCAGCGAAGAAGGAGCACGAGATAGTCCTCGAAACACTGAGATAGAACCGCATCGAGCGGAGCCAGGCCAGCCTTTGCCAGAATGGAATTGAGCCGCGTTCCGGGAGAATTTAGAGTTTCGCTCATGCCGGCGCGATCGATTCTTCGATCTGCCGGGGCTCCCACACGGCTGCGGCCTGCACAAATGCCGCGAAGATGGCGCGTGAGAATGCGCTCTCAGTGTAAGTCCGCTCGGGATGCCACTGTACCCCCAGAACAAAATGCTCGCGCGAGTCCAATTCGACCGCCTCGACCACCCCATCAGACGGCGAAACAGCGCTCACAAGCAGCCCGTCGCCCGGAATCCGAATTGCCTGGTGGTGGCTGGAGTTGACCTGAGGCGCGGCTGTAAACCCTAGAGGAACAAGGCTGGCCAAGCGCGAACCGCGTGCAATTTCAACCGGGTGGGCCTCGACCATATCCCGGCCAGGGCGGTGATTGACTGCGGTCTTCAAATCCTGAATCAGCGACCCGTTCAGCCATACGTTCAGAGTCTGCACACCGTGGCAGATGGCGAGAATTGGCTTGTGGAGGTTGAAGGCGTCCTGGAGCAGAAGCTCGTCAACGGCGGTTCGAGCAGGGTCCGGCTCACCGCACTCCGGAATCGGATCTTCGCCATATCGTTGTGGGTCCACGTCAAACTTGCTGCCGGGCAGAAGCACGCCCTGCACCCCAGCAAGCAGCCGGGCCACACGATCAGGCCGCTCGTGCAGTGGGACAATGATGGGCGTTGCCCCGGCCGAACGCAGGGCGGCTATATAGGGCGGCAACGAACGCTGGTTGTAAGCTGAATCGGCGCCCGTAGGCTCGGGAATTGCGACGTGGATGCACATGGCAGAAACAGTGTAAGGTTTCCGGCGAAAAAGCGATAGGGAGGGCGGGCTGCGGAGCCATACAGGCTCAATAGCTCTAGACGCTTTCACGCCCCGCAACGGGCTCGGGCTGGTTCAACAATTCCTGGATGGCGTCCCGAAGCCGCGCTGTCAACTCGTCGGTCTGCCGGATGGTCATTCCCACGGTTTCGATTGGCTCGCCGATCTTCAGAGTCAGTTCACCAGGGTAAAAGTGGTGGGTATGAATCGGCAACAGCTCGTAGACTCCGCCGAGCGCCAGCGGCACCAACGGTACCTGCGCGCGAATGGCGAGGTAAGCCGCGCCGGAGAGAAATGGCTTCAGTTTGCCGTCGGAAGTCCGTCCACCTTCAGGAAAGACGAACAAGGGCATACCGGAGCGCAATGCCTTGGCTCCAGCGCCAAGGCTGGAGCGCGTGGCGTGCGGGTTGGCGGTATCGATCGGCATCTGGCTTGATCTATTTAAGTACCATCCTATGAATGGGATAGACCACAATTGCTTTCTCGCAAGAATGCGAAATTGGAAGGGCAGCACAGCGAAGATTACCGGAATATCCATGTAGGACGTGTGGTTGCAGGCGTAGACAGCTACGGGGCATTTGCCCAGATTCTGCGCGCCGGCCACCGTGAGCCCGGACCCGGAAATCCAAACCAGGGCCCGCGCCCAGATTCGCGCGACCCTGTGCTGCGCATTGCCTTTTTTGTCCACCACCGAAACCAGCAGCGCCAGGCTTCCGAAGGCCGCGGTGACGAGGCCAAAGAGCGGCGTCTGGAGGAGGTTGGTGCGCCAGCGATAAAGGCGCGGTAAAGGATTAGGGCGTTGTCTCATTATATGAGACCTCTGGTGAGGAGGATTGGGCGCACTTCTCCTACAAGGTAAACCGAGCCGGAGATTACGACCGTCCCGCCGTGGCCGCGCTCACCGGCCCATTGGAGGGCTTCGCCCACCGAGTTTGCGCTGAGGGTTGGAGTTCCTGTTGCCCTGGCCGCAGCTTCCATCTCCTCCATCGGAGTGGCTCTTGCCGAGTGGATGGGCGCGAGAATTACCTGATCGAAAAGCGGAAAGAGAATCTGCGCCATTTCCGCAACGGGCTTGTCGCGGAGGCAACTGAAGACGAGGATTCGCGGGCGGTTTTCGCTGAGCAATCCGGAAAGCCCAGAGCGAAGTGCCCAGGCTCCGGCTGGATTGTGCGCGACGTCGAGAATCCATTCGACGCCGCATGATTCGATTCGTTCGATGCGTCCGGGCCACAGAGTCTGACGAATCCCCTGGGCGATGGATTCCGGGGTGATGGGAAAGCCATGCACCGAAGCCAACTCGACTGCGGCAGCAATGGCCAGCGCGACATTCCGGCGCTGATGAGCGCCAGTGAGCGGGGAAGCAACTTCGATCTCCTTGCCCACTACTTCGACAGAATAGGAAGCTGCCGGGTCCGCGCCGATGGGCGGCATGTAGGACTCCGTCTCCACTCGACGGAGGCCGAGTTCGGCAACGGCTTCGCCTAACACCTGGTTGGCCTCCGGGTGCTGCGGCAACGCAATCAGCGTACCGCCTCGGCGCAGGATTCCGGCTTTCTCGCGCGCGATGGCGGTGATGGTCGAGCCGAGCCATTCCGTGTGGTCGAGCGAGATGTCGGTGATGATGGAGAGCAGGGGATCGACAACGTTGGTCGCGTCGAGCCGGCCGCCCATCCCTACCTCGAGCACTGCCAACTCAACTTTCTCTTCGGCAAAGTAGACAAGCGCCTGTGCGGTCAGAATCTCAAAGAAACTGGGATGCTGCGGCAGGCGGCCTTCGGAGACAAGCTTCTGCGCAACATTGTGAACGCGGAAGTAAAGCCGGGCGAATGCATCGTCGGAAATCTCGGCCAGGTCAATGCGGATGCGCTCGTTGACGCGCTCAAGGTGCGGCGAAGTGTAGAGGCCCGCGCGCACTCCTGATGCCGTCAGAATGGAGGCCAGCGTGGCTGCGGTTGAGCCTTTGCCATTGGTACCGGCAATGAGAACGGAGCGGAAGCTGAAATGTGGATCGCCGAGCGCGGCCAGCAGAATGCGAAGCTCGTCGAGCGAGAATTTTCGCCGTGGCTGGCCGGCTCGCGTATACAGCTCCGGCACCATGGCATTCAGTTCATTGATGGCTGCTGAGTAGGACATGGAAAGTCAAGTATAAGAGCCGCGTCTCATGCGGCGGAAAATGGGCCTGAAAATCGGGATGTTCAAGGTTTGTGGATTCCCATCCATTCCGCAAAAGACGCGGAATGGATGGGGCGCCCGGCACAGCGAAAAAACTGAACCCTGATCCCTGTTCCTTGCCCTCTTATTTGTTTTCGTTGCCGATGAGGCGGAAGGTGATGGTGCCCCAGAAGAGGCGGGCGCGCATCTGGACGGGCAGGTGGCGCTCGTCGTCGGTGTACCAGATCCAGATGTTGCCGCGATTCTTGACCACGCCGGCGTCGGCGGTGGGCTGCACGCGCAGGGTATGGAATGAGCCGAGGGGCGTCTTGATTTCCTCGCGGCCTTCGACCTTCATGGTGACGGGCACGACGTGCATATTGTCGACCACCGGAATGACGAAGTTGTGTCCCAGCGCGATGGGCTGCGACGAGGCGTAGTAAACGCCGGAGAGCAGGTCAGTGAGGCAGGCGGGCGCGGTTGACTCCACGTGCTTGGTCTGCTTGGTGACCAGGTTCTTCTCATTCAGAACGGAACGGTTCTGGGCATAGTCGAGGTGGAGGGTTGAGGAGACCTGGCGGCGGCCTTCGACCGTTTGCTTGTTGAAGTCGTAAGTGCAACCCTTGGCGCGGTCAAAGCTGGATTGGAAGCGGTCAGCAACATGGAAGAGCATGTTGATGGCGCCGATGGTGTCAGCGCTGGCGGTGAGGTTTTCGCGGTCGCCGTCCGCCTCAAAGCGCATCACGGCTGTTCCGGCGGGAAAGACGCGCCAATCGACTGAATAGGTGAGGGTCTGCTTCAGCGGAAAACTGAAGCCAGGGCGCGGCGGCGCCAGCGTGGGCGCTTGCTGGCCGAGAGCCACGGCGGACGGAAGCATTGTGGCGAGAAAGGCGATTGCGACTGTAAGGGTCTTCACCGGCGGCCTGGCTCCTTGCTACGTGGTCTGCGGGGCTAAATGAACTGCTGGGTTGCCGAAACCGCTTATCGCGGCAGAGTTACCCATGCGGCGAGCAACGGTCGCAAAAGGAGCAGGCTGAAATAAAGCAGTAAAGCTCCTATAGCTGCATTGTACTCGCGGTGCTGGATGTAGAGCGAAAAGGAAAAAGAGCCGGGGGCGCTCTCTCCTTTCGGGTTACGTGCCGGGGTCAGGCGCGGGATGATGCGCGGGACCTGATGGCAATAGTCGTCAAAGCCGGGGAAGGTGGCGCGCAGAAAGCGCTCTTCAGAGGCGATGACCGGAACGTAGATGGCCGCGAAACCGAGAGCGAGCACGAGCGCCACAGGCCAACTGAGCAGCGCCACGGCAAAACCGGCGGCGATGAGCATGGAACCGAGATAGAGCGGGTTGCGGGTGTGGGCGTAGGGTCCGGTGACAGTCAGCTCGCGGTTCTTTTTCACGTAGCCCGAGGCATAAGCGCGGAGCCAAAGGCCGGGAATCACTAGCGCGAGGCTCCAGGCTACGGCGGCTGGAAGGGGCGCGCGGCGGATTAACTCGAAAAGATAGAGCGCGGCAGTGAGAAAACCCAACGGGACACGGATGCGCCGGGCTACTCGCTGCCAGCGGGCGATGAGGTCGGGTTGCGGCGGGTTAGTTGAATCAGTCAACAGACGATCTCCAGTGGAGCGGGACAATTAAGATTCGTGGTTTCCCACCCTAGCCGCAAAAACAAAGACGCGGCGAGGGTGGGGCACCCGGAGTGTTGTCTCTTCCCGGGTTCGAAAATCTGGATTTAGGGTACCCGGAGTGTTGGGTCATAGAGCTGTTTCAGGATAAAGCAATGCGTTGGCGGCGCGCAGAACGGCGTCGGGCTGGATGGTGAGCAAGCCTGCCTCCGGAGCCTCGTAGCGGGAGTGGTCGCGGCGGCTCTCCGGGCTGCGCAGAACTGTGAAACGCATGCCGAAGGGGCCGTTGCGGCTGGGGTCGGTGGGACCATAGATGCCCACCACGGGGCGCGAGAGCGCGCAGGCCAGATGGAGCGGGCCGGTGTCGCCGGCGATGGCCAGACTGACGCGGCGGGTGATGGCGATGAGCTGGGCGAGCGAGCAGACGAGCGGAGTGGCGGCGCCGGCGGTTTGGCGAACGATTATCTCGGCGAGCGGCTCCTCGCCGGGGCCGACGTTGATGAGAATGCGGCAGCCGTTGGCGATGAGAGACTGAGCCACGGCGGCGTAGCGCTCGGCTGGCCAGCGTTTTGCACCCCAGCCGGCGCCGGGGTTGATAAGAACCGCTGGTTGGTGGCCGGTTGGAGGCAGGATTTCGTCGGCCCAGGCTTCGGCGGCGGGGTCGATGGGCAGCAAAGGTAGGACAGGGGCGAGTTGATCGCCGGCGATGGCCGAGGCTAGCTCGATATCCTGCTCGATGACATGCGTGCTGTGCGTGGGGACGCGCTCGGAAAATAGCCAGCGCGCTGCACGCTCCCTTGGTTCGGCCTCGCCGATGAGCCGCTTGCCGCAGGCGAGGCGCGCGATGACAGCCGACCGGATGGCGCCTTGGAGGTCGATGACCGCATCGTACTCGGCGGCCCTCATGGCTGTTCGCAAGGCGTTGATTTCATGGATGGTTTGGCGACTGAATGGGGCTTTGCGCCAGATTCTGGTGGGGGCGAGGTGAAGGTGGTTAATGAGGGGTTGGGCGAGGTTTTCTCCCTCAGGGGCTAAAGCCCGCGTCGAATTTGCTGGGTTTATGTACGGGCTAAAGCCCGTACCCTTCACCGAGGTGAGCTGTCCAGGATCCTCCACGGAAGGGGCTTTTTCAGTGAGCTTTACCGGGGCTAAAGCCCGCGTCGATTTTGCTGGGTTTATGTACGGGCTAAAGCCCATACCCTTCACCGAGGTGAGCTGTCCAGGATCCTCCACGGAAGGGGCTTTTTCAGTGAGCTTTACCGGGGCTAAAGCCCGCGTCGATTTTGCTGGGTCTATGTATGGGCTAAAGCCCGTACCCTCCACCAAGGTTCGCTGTATCGAACCCTTCACCGAAGCGGGTGGTTCAGAACTCTGATTCGCCGATAGTAATGCCTGCCAATGAGGTTCGACTACCCAGTCGATGATCCAATCGGGATGGGTTTGGCGGAGAGCCGTTATAGCCGGCAAGGCGTGCAGAATGTCTCCCATGGCGCCGAGCCGGACCACAAGCAAGCGAAAGTTGGAGTGGTTTTGCAAGGTCTGATTTTCTCACGGCTGAGTTGAGGCTGGCGCCAGCCGGTTAACGAGCCAGTCGATGGCGGCGGCCTGGTTGTCGATCTCGATGCGCAGGCGGACGGCTGAGAGAGGCATGGACTCCGGAAAGGCGGAAGAAAGCGCTCCCAGACGGACCATGTCCTTTTCGGTGGTGATGAGAGCCGTTGCGCCGGCGTCGCGGGCTGCGGCTGCGAGGCGCTCGAGATCGAGAGCGGTGTAGCGGTGGTGATCGGGGAAGGCCTGCCGGAGAGCAAGTTTTAGGCGAGCCGCTTCAAGGCCGGCGAAGAACTGTTCGGGGCGGGCGATGCCGCAGAAAGCGGCTATGGGGCCGTTGACGGTGGGGATTTTCATGGTGCGGCGCAGTCGCAGGACTGGGCCTTGCCAGCCCCATGCGCGCAGGTCGTCCTCGAGCTTGGGGTCGGTGGCCGGAATGGCGATGATGCTGGCCCGGCGGGCTGCGCGGAGCGGCTCGCGCAGATTTCCAGCTGGGAGCAGCCAGTCTTGCCAGTCGCGGCGATCGAGAAGCAGAATGTCGATGTCGCGGGCGAGTTGGCGGTGCTGGAAGCCGTCGTCGAGAAGGTGAACGATGAGCGGATGGTCCTCCTCCTGGACAATAGGCGGTTGAGAATTGAGGTTTCCCACGCTTACGCCAGGAACGCGCAAGGATGGGGCACCCGGCTCATCTCTATCCGGCAGCGCACCGCTATCCGGCAACTCTTCGGCCTCGGCCAGCAAGCCAGCGTTGTAGCGCTGAGGAGCCACGTAGACCGGGACACCTGCTTCGCGCGCAATGAGGAGGGGTTCGTCGCCGAACTCTTCGGCGGTCCCGCTTGGGTTGACGCGGGCGGCGAGTTGGCATTGGCGGCCATAGCCTCTGCTGAGCACATCCACGCGCAGGCCGCGCCGGGTGAGCGCTTTAGCCAGCGCGACGGTGAGCGGCGTTTTGCCCGCGCCTCCCGTGGAAAGGTTGCCGATGCTGATTACAGTAAAACGCAGCCGACGGACCGGCTCAAGCCCGGAGCGGAGACGCCACGAGCGCCATGCGAGAGCCAAACGATAGAGAGGGATCAAAGGGAAGAGCAAGCGGCGCGCGGAGAAAGTGTCTTTCATGAGCTTTGCTCAGTTTTATCATGCGCCGAAAGCAACTCCGCGAGCGCGTCCATGGAGCGGCCGGTTGCCCCGGCCTGACTGGAGAAAACTTGTTTGGCGCGAGCGCCCATGGCAGCGGCTCCGGCCAGATCGCGCAGCAAATCGATAAAAGTTGTGGCCAAGTCTGCTCTTTTGGCAATACGGAGGGCCTGGTGGGCGAGTAAATCCTCAGTGATGGCGCGGAAGTTGGCGTAGTGCGGACCCATGACGATGGGAACACCGAACTGAGCCGGCTCGAGCGGGTTGTGACCGCCAGCGGGAATGAGGCTGCCACCGACGAAGGCCACAGAGGCCAGCGAGTAGACCGAGGCCAGTTCGCCGATGGTGTCGAGCAGGACGATCTGACCGGGCACAAGGGGTTTCAGCGTCCCAGGGGGCTGAGAGTTCCAGTCCGAACGCCGCAGCCACGGAATGCCGGACTTGTCGAGCAGCGCGGCCACCGCGCCAAAGCGCTCCGGATGGCGGACGGCAAGGACCATGGCCAGTTTTGGATCGGCTTCAAGCAGTCGCGGCCAGGCTTCAAGGAGCGCGGCTTCTTCGCCTTCGAGCGTACTGCCGGCGACGATGAAGCGCAGATTGGCGGCCAGCGATTTCAGCAAACGGGTTGCCTCGGCTTCTTCGGCGGCGCGCACATCGAATTTGAGATTGCCGGAGACGGTCACAGCTTGTGGGCGGCAGCCGATGGCCTTGAGGCGGTCCGCATCAGTCTGGCTCTGCGCAAGGACGCGGCTGAGCGGCTCCAGAAACTGCTTCCACAGCGAGCGCAGACGCCGATAGCGCGGCCAGGAGCGGTCGGAGATGCGGGCATTGACGACGGCCACGGGGATTTTGCGGCGGTAACAGGAGTTGAGCAGATTGGGCCAAAACTCGGTTTCGGCAAGAATAAGCAGGCGCGGCCGTAGAGCATTTAGCCAGGCGCGGACAGCAAAAGGCAGGTCGAGCGGACAATAAAAAACGCGGCTGGCGCCGAAGCGTTCGCGGGCTAGCGACTGGCCGGTGCGCGTGGTGGTGGAGATGACGACGGAATACTGCGGAAGCGCGGTGTCAAGCGTCTTGACCAGCCGGCTGACGGCCAGCACCTCGCCGACAGAGACGGCGTGGACCCAAATGATGGGACACTGAGGAACTAATCCGGTAGCGGCGTGGCGAAGGCGTGGTGGGACAAATCCCAGGCGCTGCAGCAGCCCCTCGCGATACTTTTGTGCAGTAGCCATGCGGAAAAGCCACCACGGCGCGCCCACAATCAGCACTGCCAGCAAGGCCAGATTGTAGAGAAACAGAATCATTGAGTTACAAAATTTACCTTTCCAACAGTAATTATCAAATGATACAGGCGGCTTTTAATGGTAAAGTCGATGACAATGAAATCCCTGAAGGCTGTTCCCCAGTTACTGCTTTGGCTAGCGGTTCCTGCCATGGCGAGCAACCACGCCCCGCCTCCAGTGCAGCCAGCCGCGTCGTTTGCGGCTGTGGAGGTACACGAGGACGAGAAAGTCGCCATAGCAGCCGAGCCTTATGATACGCGCGAAAAGGAGAGCATCTTTCGCGGGGATTATCTCGGCCATGGTGTGATGCCAATCCGCGTAATTGTCACCAACAACGGCAACCGGCCGATTAGCTTGCTGGAAGCGAGGATTACGTTTATCACCGCCGCGGGCAACATTATGCAAGTTGCCCAGCCAGCGGATGTGCAGCGGCTGATGAACGGCAAGGAGCACGAAAGCGGCGACCCCCCGCCGCCCAACATCAAGCCCATGCCCAAACCCAACAAACGGGAGATCGATGCGGACTTTGACGCCTTCGAATTTCGGGTGCTGGTGGTCAAGCCTCACTCGACAAGCGCGGGGTTTCTGTTCTACGACGTCTCCGCGCTGGATCATCCGCTGGAGGGCGCTAAACTGCACCTGCGCACGCTACGCGACGCTGACGGCACGGAGCTGTTCGACTTTGAGATTCCCTTCGAAAAGTATCTCAAGTCGAAGCCTGGCCAGGCGAACTAGCGTAGGACGCCGCGAACAGGGCGCTTACCGATGAACGCGCATGGGATGAATTTGAGGAAGAGGCTTGCCCTCAGGGGCTAAAGCCCAATCATTTTGCGGGCCTTTGCGGCACGACTAAAGTCGTGCCCTGACACAAAGCGGCTTTTTGAAACATGTTCAGTGGGTTTTTGAGTAGGCTGTGAAGTCGTGCCCTTTCAAAACATCGCATCCGACGGAGTTTTTGCGCAGCCTGTAAAGCTCAGTTTATATTGGGCGTTTATGGCAGTCAGGGCTAAAGCCCTGACCTACCAGTCGTGCCCTTTCAAAAAATTAAATGACCAGATGCGTGACGCACACCACCAGTGCTGAGACCGTGTGATTTACTAATTGTGCATGGATATGCGCGGGCGAGGACGCCCGCACGACAGCCGGCCGGGAGGCGCTACTTTTCTGTCATTGCAAATTCAAGCGGTCACAGCACTAACGCCTACTCGTAGTAGGTAGCGGTGCAGGTGTCGGTTTCCCATATGGTCAGATGCTTCACGCGCACGCGGCCCTGGGTCATGGCGGCGAGCTGCTCGCTGGTTTGCTCGTAGAAGTATTTGGCGATGTTTTCAGCCGAGGGGTTGAGCACAGTGAATGGCTCGAGGTCGTTGAGCATCTGATGGTCGATGCGGTCGACGACCGGGTGCAAGACCTGCTTGAGCAGCTTGAAGTCCAGCAGGAGGCCGGCGGGGTCCAGCTCCGCTCCGGCGAGGGTGACGCGGACCTTGTAGTTGTGGCCGTGCGGGTTTTCGCACTTGCCCTTGTAGTTGCGGAGGTAGTGCCCGGAAGAAAAACCGGACTCCACGGTGACTTCAAACATTGGCGTCTGCTCGATTCTTTGCGGGGAAACATCCCAGATCTCTATTTTAGTCTGCCGCTGCTTTGGGGCTGGCTGCATCGACGCATTTCAGCCAACGAGGAGATGTCGCTCAGGGGCTAAAGGGTGAGGAGATCCCCCGCCTCTGGCGGGGTGGCAGTAGCAGTTTGACATTTACGGGAGTCCATCCAAGAAACTCCTTGCGTGAGCCGACGAAAGCACATGCGAAGGAGAAACCGGATGGAC
>Ga0224526_1000076_pt1 | contig 47633 bp, 43 predicted proteins | sample CBST25metaG_FD_179878 | JGI IMG/M metagenome (GOLD analysis project Ga0224526, IMG submission 179878) | Peat soil microbial communities from Stordalen Mire, Sweden - C.B.S.T-25 | ecosystem: Environmental > Terrestrial > Soil > Wetlands > Peat | place: Sweden: Norrbotten County, Stordalen Mire...
GACGGCACAACCCCCGGCTCGGTGCGCTACGAGCAGGGCATCCAGCAACGCGAAGACGCACTGCATCGGCTGGTGGATGTCTGGGCCACCGGTGAAGCCGCTACCTCGCTCGGCTTTGCCACCGCACGCCTCTTTGACGATCTGGACCCCATCGAAAAACAGAAGAGCGCCATCCTCGCCGAACGCGGCATCAGCGGCGGACGAGCCGAGATGAAGGCCCTCAGGGAAAGCGCCGACCGAGCCATCGAACTGGTCTCGCTCATCGCTCAAAATTCGGATGCACCCCGTCGCCAGGAGCTTGAAGCTGACCCACTGGTTCAGTTTGTGCTCAAGGACGCCGAGGCGAACGTACTTTGCCCGGCCACCAAGCTCTGGAACACCGGCCACGGAGCCAATCTGCTGCGCGAAGCCGTCAGCCTCATGGGCGGATACGGCATCACCGAGGATTGCCCCGGCTTCCTGGGCAACAAGTGGATGGACGCCCAGCTCGAAGCCACTTACGAAGGCCCGGAAGCCGTGCAACGCCGCCAGTTGACCGTCACCATGACCTCCGAGGTCTTTCTGGCCCAGTTCCGCGCCTGGACCGCCCAGATGCGGCTCATCGCCTCGTCCCGGCCCGGCACCGGAGCCTGCACCCTGGCTTCAGCCATGCAGATGTGGCAATGGACGCTGAGCCACCTGCAAAAGGCCACCGACCCCTCGGGCGCAAAGCTCTATCACGGTCAACGCCAGGGCGTCACCTTTGCATTGGCCGACGCGCTCTGCTGGCTGGTCGCCTCGCGCGCGCAGATTCTCGACGTGCTCGAACTCGAAGCTCAGGGCGGAAACGATCCTGTCGCCGCCGAAGGTCTTGAGGGCACCGTGAAGTTCCTCAGCGACCTTTGCCACACCCAAGCCGCGTCCGCTGCCGGCGAAGTCTCTCGCGTCTGCGCTGAACTCGTCTTCGGCTATAACTGCCACCCGTCATGGGACGAAGAAGAACACCGCAGTTGTTTTCTGGCCAACGAGTTGGACGAGCTTGAAGGGACCATGCCGGGCATTTCGGCGATGGCCTCCGACGTATTGGCCGCTGACGGCACGCATCCCCAGAAGGCTGGACCCTGCGCCGGTTGCGCCGGCAGCGAGGATTTCCTGCGCATGCAAAACAAATTGACCGCCTGCCTGAGCGGCTCGCGCCTGGCCAAGGACCGCGCAGCCGACACCGTCGCCAAGGTCATGATTCCCGAGGCGCTGGATTATCCGGCGTAAGAGCTGCTAACTGCTCGAATGTGTTTTCTACTGTGAGGACAGTTGTGCCAGAGGAACCATCAATTCACGCAACTATCGAGTTGATTTGCGCCGCGTTTGGCGGCGACGATCCGACACTGGCGTGTGAGATTTCGAGGGAACAGGTTCTCGATTGGATGCACTCGCGAGATATACAAGTGCAGGGATGCGTACTTGCAATGATCTGTGATTTTGATCGCGCTAAGCACATTACACCGCAGTTGGGTTTTGAGGATTATTACGGGTTTGTCGTTCCCCATCTTATTCGGTGCATTGAAGAGAATCCAGATTCTCAATGGGTACATTCTCGGTACATTGCCGGTTACGATCTTGTTAAGTGGATTACGACATTTTGGAAAGATGAGACAGTTCCTCGCGCCATACTCGTCGAAATCAAGCAACGATTGGCAGATCTTTACAAAAGTGGTGACGAAGGGGTACGCGATGCAGTGCTGAATGCCGTTCTTGAGCATCTGTTTGAGAACGGCCAGTTGGCGGACTTCTTCAAAGACTGGCAGGATGATCCTGTACTTGCTCATGTCTATCAAGATGCACTGTTGTGGAGGCAAGAGATGCCACCAGGCGTGGGGCGTTTGTTCAGGTCTGAGTGAGATGAAACTGCTAGGGTGGGCTACCGCGACCCCAAATTATTGAATGATGTATGCCAGTCATCCGCCACTCCCGGAGGGAGTGAATGAAAATAGCCCAAGGTGAAGCGAAGCGCAACCCTGGGAAAGCCAGCCAAGTTGAGAGTTGCGCCCCGTAGGGGCGCAGTGAAGAGTGTCTTAGTCAAGAACCACGGATCGATCCACAGGAGGCCCGCATAGTCGTGGAAGCCGCAATCACCGATTCTCAAACCCCGGCGATCGACCGTCCCTCCATGGAAGTCGACATCGCCTGCGCCGGCTTTGGTCCCGCCACAGGCGGCTTTCTCTCCACGCTCACGAAGGCATGGACCGAGAATCCCGCTGATCCGGCCTTCGAGAGCCGCGTTGCGCCGGGAATGCCGCTGCAAGTTCTCTGCTACGAGCGGGCTGACGACATCAGTTCCGGCGTCAGCGGCGTAGTCACGCGCGGTCAGGCGATTCGCTCCAGCTTTCCGGCCCTCAATCCGGCCGAAATCCCCATGGCCGTCGAAGTCAAAAGCGAGCGGGTCATGTACCTGCTCGACCCCATCGGCGCCAGCCGCCGCTCCACGCTTTTGCGCCTCTGTGATTTTTTCCTGCGTCTTGGCGGAGAGCTCATCGGCGTCAGAGATCATGCGTTTACGCTGCCCTGGACGCCGCCGTTCCTCAACAAGCACGGCGGCCTGGTGCTCTCCATCGGCCAGTTCAACCAGTGGGTCGGCTCGCAACTGATGGCCACCGGCCTCGTGCAAATCTGGCCCGGAAGCCCGATCGCCGGGCCGCTCTTCAACGGCAATAAGGTTGACGGCCTCCGCCTCGCCGATCAGGGCGTGGAAAAATCCGGCGTGCCAACCAGCGGCTTTATGCCCGGAATGGATGTCCGCGCGCCCCTGACCGTCGTTGGCGATGGCCCGGTAGGCGCTGTCGGCCAGGCGCTCGACGATAAGCTCGGCCTGCCCGCAGGACACGCCCATCGCGAATGGGCCCTTGGCATGAAGTTCGTCATCGAGCTGCCGGAAGACTCTGCACTCGAGTCCGGCACCGTCTGGCACAGCTTCGGCTACCCCGAGCCGGAGATCTTCGGCTTCCTCTACGTCCATCCCGAGCGGCTCGTTTCCGTCGGCATCTTCGCCCCATCCTGGCTGCACGACCCCTCGCGCACCGCCTATCGCTACCTGCAGCACTACATCCAGCACCCCGCGCTGTGGAAGTACCTCAAGGACGGAACTCTGCGCTCCTGGGGCGCGAAGTCTCTGGAAGAGTCGGGCCGCCACGGCGAGCCATTCCTCTCAGGCGACGGTTTCGCCCGCATCGGTGAAGGGTCGGGGTCAACGAATATGTTGACCGGCTCGGGCGTCGACGAGGCCTGGGCCACCGGCACGCAACTCGGCGACGCCGTAATCGATCTGCTACGCGCCGGCAAACCCTTCACGCAAGAAAATCTCGCCGCCACCTATGAAGCCCGCCGCGCTTTAAGTTGGGTCGCGCGCGGCGCGCGTGAAGCTGAAAACGCACGCAACGGATTCCAGAGCGGAATCGTCAAAGGCATGATCGGCATGGCCCTTGCTGGCCTCACGCATGGAAAATTTTCGCTGAGCGCGAGCGCCCCTCCGGCACACAAGCAGATTCGCCCATTCCCCGCCAACTCTTCCGACGCGCTGAAGCTCAAGGACGCAACAAAGTTGGCCGTCGCTGACGGGCGCTCGCTCCACGATGTCCTGCTCTCCGCGCGCGGCTGGCCTGAGATTCCATTCGATGGCCGCTTGCTCGTCACGCAACAGGACGCGCTCCTCATCGGCGGCAAGGTCCAGGCGATGCCCGGCTTCGCCGATCACATCGCCTTCCGCAATGCGGAGTTTTGCGTCACCTGCGAGGAGAAAACCTGCATCGCCATGTGTTCGGGCCAGGCCATCACGCTGGGCGAAGACGGCGCGCCCGCCTTCGAGCGCGAAAAGTGCATCCATTGCGGCGCATGCCTGTGGAATTGCGGCCAATCCCCCGACGGCGAGCACGGTAACATCGAGTTCCGCGCCGGCTCCGGCGGCTTGCATTCGGCGGAAAATTGATCATTCTTTTCTTTGCCAGCAACTAAATCTCTGTGCTCGTGTCTTGAAGAATATGGGTTGGCAGGTCGGGGCTTTAACCCCGGCATATCAACCAATTCAAAACACAAGTGAGGATACCGATGAGAAAATTCTTTGTCGTATCGTTCCTTTTGCTCTGCAGTGCATCTTCGATCTATGGTCAGAAAACACGTTATGGTCAGCAACCAACCCCGAGTACCAATCCAGACGACTACACCATCAAAGTGCATATTTCAGGAATACATTTCCGCTCATGGTGCACAGGAGACGGTTCATGCGAACAAGAGGTGTTTGCAGATACAGTCATAAACGGTCAGAAAATCGAATTGAACGGTGTTCTGAGATCGTTTCATCATGACCACCAAATCCGCATGCTTCCGGGCGACTATCTGGCTCACCTCTTAAAAAACACACATAGAACAAGCGATACACCTCTCTTCCAACGGTACGATATACTCATGCCCGATAAGACCGTCTGGCAGACCTCAGTCACCGGGATCTCTGAATAGTACGTCCGCCGCACCGGGGCGGGCGGGCTGCACTCGGTGGAGAACTAGGTTTCTCGATCAATTAAACTATTCATAAAGGAAAATTACATGGCAAATGCATTGCACATCGTGGTTTGCGCGGGCATCGTTCCTGATCCGCTGCAAACCTTGGAGCCGGTCACCGGCCCTACCGGCCCCGGTCTCAAGAACGAAATGGTCTTACCCGCAGTCCTCGACCCATGGGCTGCATGCGCGCTCTATGAGGCGGCAGCACTGGCCGCCAAGAACCCCGGCAGCAAGCTCTGGCTGGTCTCGCTCGGCCCCAAAGCCAAGCTGCAACAGGTGATGATGACTGTCGCGCAGAAGGTCCCGCTCGAGCTGGTTCCCATCGACGGCCCCATCGGCGGCTTTCCTGACGCGCACTCAACAGCAGCCGTGCTTGCGGAGACCATCGCCGCTCTGCCCGGACTCGATAAAACTACGCTCTTGCTCTTCGGCGGCTGGGAGTCAGCCACGCGCGGCGCTGGCGTGACGCTTCAGTTAGTCGGCGAGCGCCTCGGCATCACAGATCAGTTTCAGGGCGTCGATCAAATCGATCTGCGCGACGACGGCAGCTTTGAAGTGCTGGAGCGCGTCGAAGGCGGAAAACATCAGCTTTCGGTCTGCGCCGGTGCGCCAGCAGTTCTCGGCTGGGCCACGGGCAATCTCGCCGAGCCGCGCAACAATCCGCAAGTCGGCATGAGCAATATGAGAACGATTATGCCCGCTCTGCAAAAGGCCAGAGCCGCAAAGCTCGATGCCAACGGCCTGAGCTACGTCTCGGTAAGCCTGCCCAAGCAGCAGCGCACCACGCGCGTGGTGAAAGACCTCACGCCTGACGAGATCGCAGCCGAGCTGGTCGCATGGATTGGAGCCGAATAATGGAAAACCTACTTGTACTTACTCACGCTGACGAAACCGGCTCCGCACTCACACGCGCTTCGCTCGAAACAGTCACCGCCGGGCTGGAGTTGGCCGCGCGCCTCTCGGCCCCGCTCACCATCGGCATTGTCGCTGCTGACTCCACATCCGCAGCCGCAGCCCTGGCTTCAACCGGAGCGCGTTTGTTGGCTGTCTCAGGCGAAGCCTTCTCACAGGCGCGTTACGCCACCGACGCAGCCGCCGTCGAAGCCCTCTGCCGCGCGGCAAACGCTACCATTGTTCTCGCTCCCGGCTCTTCGCGTTTCACGCGCGTTGCTGCGGGCGTAGCACATAGACTCAGCGGCTTCGTCGACACTCATATAACCTCATTGGGCGGAGCAGACACAATCGAAGCCTCTCGCTGGTTCTATCGCCAGCGCATTGAAGCAGTCGTCAGCCGCAACGTTCGCCCCTGGTTCCTGCTCCTCGACGCCGGAACTCACACAGCCTTTGCGGGCGCATCCGGCACTGCCAAAATCGAAGAGGTCGCCGTTCAACTTCCAGCGCTGCGCACCACGGTCAGCGGCTTCCGCGCCCCGCAACAAGACCAGCAGACCATCCGCCCCGATGCAAAGATGCTCCTCGTCGCGGGCGCTGGCTGGACCAAGAAGCAGCCCGACGGCCAGATCCATGCCGCCGAAGCGGGTGAGCTGATTCTCGGCTTCCTCGGCGCGACCGGCGCATCGCTGGGCAGCAGTAAATCTCTCGTCGATCAGGGCGGCGAAGGGAACTCCGTTCTTCCTTTCCTGACGCACCTGAATCAGATCGGCCAAACTGGCTCGACGCCCCGCCACGCCAAGGGACTCTCCACCTGCTGCCACGGCGAAGAGCCGCACGTCGTAGGTTGGCGATTCATTGCGGACCGGCGCGCCATCTCGCTCGACCCCAACTGCGGCTGGACGCGCGGCAAGGCTGACGTGGTTTACGTTGCCGATGCCTTCCCGGTGATGGCCAAAGTCAATGCGCTGCTCGAAGCCGCCAAGGCATAGAACCTGCAATAACCAGAAGGGGACGGACCTCGGCCCGTCCCCTTCGCATAAACAAAGTATTCAGCCAGGCTCTTATATCTTGAGCGCCGCAGGAAGCGACAGTGTCTCCATGATTTTCGCCATGGCCCCCTCGTCGTTCCCAATCGCCGCAAGCAGTTTCTTCTTGAGCTCATCGCGCTTGGCATAAAGGCGAAGCGGTTCCGGCGGATGATGCAGCAATTCCTTCCCCACAAGCGCGCGAACAATGAAAGGCATGTAGGACGAGTAATCGCCCTGCATACTGACCGTCTGCGTCGTGTAAGTCTCCGGATTGATCTTGCCCCACGACACAGCTTCCGACGGCGCGCACGATGACAAACTGCCATCCGTCACCGGGGATGAAACGATCTGAGCGTCAAAATCGTAGCCGCGAATATCCTCCAGGAAGAAGATCTGCGACAGCGTCGGTTCCGGTTGCAGCGAATAATTCTTCGGAACGCCCCCGCCCAATACCAGAATCGCAAACGACTTCGCTTCGGAACCGAACAATCCCCAATGATGGTAAGCACAGGATTCGAAGACGTCTTCGTGAAGATCGTAATCGAAGCCATACTTGATCTTTCCCATCCGCGCCAGCATCCACAGCTTCACGGAATTCAGAAACGCGCTGCCATCCGCGGGCGCGCCGATGAAAACCGGCAATTCAAGATCGGAGCATGTGCTCAGCAGGCCCGGCGCAATGCCCAGCGCACTCTCCCGCTCGGCATAGTACTTGCCGAGCAGATAGTTGCGTTCCGTTGTCGTCATTCGCTTTTGGAACTCAGGCCTTTGCAGTACGTCCGTCAACACGGCGTCCTGGTCGAAAAGAACCTGCTCGTCAAAACCGGTGTCGGTCACGCGAATCACGCCGTTCTCGCGCAGTTCGGCATCATTACCAAACAGATCTACCTCGCGGATCGGGCGTTCATCGCTCTTCCGGAGCGAATCATGTCCATCGTGGTAGCAGATGGCGTCGGTAACCGTAATGTACGCCGTGTTCGCCGCCCTGAGCAGTGGAATCAGCCACGCGCGATGCTGATCGGAAACCGTGATTGGTCCGGCGCAAGTGACGACCAGCGGAATGCGCTTTTCGATCACCTGCTTCATCACTTCATAGACTCGCCGCAGGTAGGCGCCTCCAAAAGCCGGCAGAGATCCCGAAAATACCTCATTCAGATCCGCGCAGCTGGTGACTGGCTTTCCGGTCACTTCCCTGCCCATAAGTCCTTTATTCTTGGCACATTCGTTCATTTCAATAGCCTCATATCATTTGTGTTGCAGCATCCGTCTTCCTGCAATGCCCTTGCGCGGAAGTGACTCCACCTCAATGATACCTTCGCTGTCGATCGAAGCAGGATGCGCCTTCTATGGTTCACTTTGTTTGCACTGAGTTAGAATGGTTCAACCATGACCTCATCAGTTGATAGCAATTGGATTGGCCAAGTCATTGACGGAAGATTTCCCCTCCTCCGATGGTTAGGCGACTCCGGATCGGGCGGCGTCTTCCTCACCGAACTGGACGGAGATCCCTCGCGCAAAGCCGCCATTAAGCTTATTCCGTCAGATGAGGACGCAGCGCAAGCCCGCATCCGGGTCTGGGCGGCCATAGCAACCCTCTCTCATCCTCATCTGATGCGCATCTTTCACACCGGAAGCTGGCGCATCGACAGCACCCTGTTGCTCTATGCCGTAACGGAATACGCCGAAGAAAATCTCTCCCAGATTCTTCCCGAGCGGCCGCTCAACCCCTCCGAAACCCGCGAGATGCTTGAGCCGGTGCTCGATGCGCTTGGCTATCTTCACACGAACGGATTCGTGCATGGTCATCTGAAGCCGTCCAACATCATGGTTGTCGATGATCAGTTGAAGATCTTCAGCGAGAGCCTGCGAGTTGCGGGCCAGCCGATCAAAACCGTTGCGTTGCTGAGCGTTTATGACGCCCCGGAAAGCGCCGCCGGGCCCATTTTGCCCTCTGCGGACATCTGGTCGCTCGGCGCCTTGCTGGTCGAAAGCCTCACCCAGCATCCGCCGCTTTGGGATAGATCGACGCATCAGGAGCCGGTTGTGCGGGAGTCCATCCCGGAACCCTTCGCCACCATCGCGCGAGAGTGTCTCCGGATCGATCCGCAGCGCCGGTGCACCCTCGGTGAAATCAAGGCTCGCCTCGAATCGCCCTTATCTCTTCAGGAGCCTGCTAGTGAAACCAGTCCGACGAAGCCTGCCAAGCTGCGCCTGACGGCAATCGTTGCCGCCGCATTCGTTCTGCTCCTGGTAATCTCTGGCCTGCTGCTGCGCTCTCACCAGCCCCATCCCTCGCCGTCAATCGGAGAGCCGCAAGCCGTGTCGCCTGCCGCCGCGCCCCAGCATCCCTCTTCCGTTGCGAAGAAACAAAGCGCCAGAGCCACTGCGGTGAGCGGCGCCGTCGTCAATCAGGTCTTGCCCGACGTACCGGCCCGCATAAGGGATACCATTAGCGGCACAGTCCATGTGAGTATCCGCGTCACCGTTGATCCTAGCGGCGAAGTTTCCGATGCTACGATCGATTCGACCGGAAGCAAGTATTTCTCTAACCTGGCTCTCAAAGCCGCGCGCCAGTGGAGATTCAAGCCTGCGCAAGCTGACGGGCAAGCTGCCAGCCGCGTCTTGCTCCTGCGCTTTGAATTTACGCAATCCGCGACAAAGGCTGCTCTCGTGAGGTAGCTGCGCAGAGACTCCTCAAACAAATCTCTAGCGCGCAGATTTTCGCGCCGGAATATAGTCCGCTTACAGCACGCCCGCCAGCCACTTTCCAGTGTGAGAGTGGAGGTTCGCCGCAATCTCTTCTGGCGTTCCTTCGGCCACAATGCGGCCGCCTGCTTCCCCGCCCTCGGGGCCCATGTCGATTACCCAGTCCGCGGATTTGATCACGTCCAGATTGTGCTCGATGACAATCAGCGAACCGCCCCCGTCGATCAGCTTGCGGAAGGCCGTCAGCAGCTTCGAGACATCGTCAAAGTGCAACCCCGTCGTCGGCTCGTCGAGGATGTAGAGTACGCGGCTGGCCTCGGAAGGCCTGGCGCTGGCGTTGGTCGCGCGAACCTGAGCCAGATGCGCGGCCAGCTTCACGCGCTGCGCCTCGCCGCCGGAAAGCGTCGTCGCCGACTGTCCCAGCCTGAGGTAACCAAGGCCGATCTCGTCCAGCACAGCGAGCTTCTCCAGCAGCCGCGTTTGGCCGGCGAAAAAGCGCAGCGCCTCCTTCACGGTCATTTGCAGCACATCGTGGATATTCTTGCCCTTGTACGTCACATTGAGAATCTTTGTCTGATATCGTGTTCCGTTGCAGTCCTCGCAAGGCAGCTCGACGTCGGCCAGGAACTGCATTTCGACGGTGACCGTGCCGTCGCCCTCGCAGGTGTTGCAGCGCCCTCCAGGCACGTTGAAAGAAAAATGTCCCGGCGTGAGCGAAAGTCGCTTGGCCTCTGGTTGCGCGGCAAACAGTTCGCGGACCAGATCGAAGCCTTTGATGTAGGTGATGGGGTTGGAGCGCGGCGTGCGGCCAATGGGCGTCTGGTCCACCAGCATCACGTCATTGATCCGCTCAACGCCGGTAAGCGATTTGTAAACGCTCGATGGGTCCGCGCCATCGGACTGCCCCAGCGCTCGTATCACCGCCCGATAAAGCACCTGATGCACGAGCGAGGATTTCCCCGAGCCGGAGACGCCGGTAATGGCCACCAGCATTCCCAGAGGAATCTCCACATCGAGGCCGTGAAGGTTGTTCGCCGTAGCTCCGCGCAGCACCAGGCGCTCACGGCCCGGCGACCGGCGGCGCGTGGGCACGGGAATCGAAACTTGCCCTGAGAGATAGCGGCCGGTGAGTGAGTTGGGATTGGCCTCAATCTCCGCCAAAACGCCTTCGGCCAGCAGCTTGCCGCCCAGTTCGCCTGCGCCGGGGCCAAGGTCGAGCAGATGGTCGGCGGCGCGCAGTATGTCGGCGTCATGCTCCACCACAATGATCGTGTTGCCCAGATCGCGCAGCTCGTGAAGAATGTGAATCAGCCGAGCCGTGTCGCGCGTGTGCAGGCCGATGGAAGGCTCGTCCAGCACATACAGCGCGCCCACCAGCCGCGAGCCTAGCGACGTGGCGAGCTGTATGCGCTGCGCCTCGCCGCCGGAGAGCGTAGACGCCAGGCGGTCGAGCGTGATGTATTCGAGGCCCACCGCGTCCAGAAAACTGAGTCGCTGGCGAATCTCTTCAAGAATCGAGCCGGCAATCTCTTCCTGCATGGGCGAAAGCCTGAGCGCATCAAAGAATTCCTTTGCCTGGGCAATGGTGAGCGCGGTCGCCTGGCAGATATTCTGACCGTTGATGCGAACGCTGCGCGCTTCGGCTCTCAGCCGCTGGCCCCGGCAGTCCGGGCACTCGGCGTAGCCGCGATATTTGCTGAGCATCACACGCACGTGCAGCTTGTATTTCTTGCGCTCCATCTGGGCAAAGAACCCGTAGACGCCCACAAAAGCGCCCTTGCCGCGTAAAACAATCTCGCGTGCAGCCTCCGGTAGCTCACGCCACGGCACGTCCAGCGCAACGCCCAGTTCCGCCGCCTGTTTGCGAAACTCCGTAAACCATGGCCGGTATTTCGGCCGGTTCCAGGGATCGATGGCGCCGTCGTTCAGGCTGAGCCCCTTGTCCGGGATGATCAGGTTCAGGTCAAAGTCCATGGTGTTGCCGAAGCCCTGGCAGCGCGGACAGGCGCCGAAGGGATTGTTGAAACTGAACAGGCGCGGCTCCGGCTCGCTGCCTGCGCGATGGCAACTCTTGCACTCATACGCGCCGGAGAAGCGATGGCGCGGGCGAGCTGCGGCTTCGTCCCGCGGAAGCTCTTCAAACGTCACCTCGCCGGCCTCGCGGTATGCGGTCTCGGCAGCGTCCACAATGCGGGTGCGGTTTTCTGCGCTCACAACAATCCGGTCCAGCAGAACGAACACCGGAAGCGTGAAGTCGAGATCGAGAAGCGACTCTGGCGTGGAAAACTCGAAGATGTGGCCCTGTTGATAGAGGCGGTTGAATCCCGAGGCGCGCAGTTCCATGAGCCGGGCCTTCAACCCCTCCGTCATTGGGGATTCCGTCGCAGCGCCACCCGCTCCTTTGGCGTTCGGTTTGCTCGCCGCTTTCAGCGCGCGCCGCGCGGGTTTGGCTTCCGCAGCCGGTTCGGCCTCGGCGTGCCGCACCGGAAAGAGCACATTTAGCCGTGTCCCCTCGCCGAGTTGTAAAATCGTCTCCGCCACTTCGTCCATCGAGTCGCGCTTCACCAGCCCGTCGCAATAGACGCAGTGCACCGTGCCGCAGCGCGCGTATAGCAGACGCATGTAGTCGTAGATTTCCGTAGCCGTGGCAACAGTCGAGCGCGGATTGCGCGTCGAGTTCTTCTGCTTGATGGCAATCGCCGGGGCCAGCCCGTCTATCTCATCCACATCCGGCTTCTCTATCCGCTCCAGAAACTGGCGCGCATAAGAGGAAAGCGACTCGACGTATCGTCGCTGCCCCTCGGCATAGATGGTATCGAAGGCCAGCGAAGACTTGCCGGAGCCCGACACGCCGCTGATCACCGTCAGCTTACCGTGAGGTATCTCGCAGGAGATGTTCTTCAGGTTGTGGGTCCGCGCGCCGCGGATCGTGATGGCATCATTCAAGGGGAAGCACCGGGCTTGGAAGTCGCGCTGACTGCGTTCCTGCCCCCTCAACGAGGGTCAAGACACAACCAGCCATTCTTCATTATAAGGTCGGGCCGTGCTGCCTCACCCTGCAATAGTGCGAATCTGTTGCAACTTCGGGAACACCGCGCGATATCCACAGCCGTCGGTGGGCTCCCCCTTGGGCGAGTCATGCTAATCTATTAAGAATCATTTACTTCCAGAAACGGCACCCCCTTGTCAACCCCCGTCAAGTGGACGCCCCCACAACTGCTCTCTACAAGCAGAGAAGGAAATTTCATGCGTAAAGTTTTTGCATTGTTTCTTGCTTTAACATGCTGTTCGATTCTTTCATCAGCTCAACAACAGAAACCGGCGGCTTTGGACAAATGGGAAGTTTTCGGCGGCTACTCTTATTCGAGAGCCTACGCCGGAATCAATGAATCCCCTTTTCCATTGAGCCTGAATGGCGGACAAGCCGCAGGAAGCTACTATTTCGATAAGCATTTTGGCGCGACAGTTGAGTTTGCCGGCTACACGGACCATGTCGCCCCACTGACTTTCCATACACAGGGTTATCTGGCTGGTCCATCTTGGCGGTTTGGCCTTGGGCACGGACGATTTCAACGGGCGAGCATCTCCGTCGACCAGCTCTTTGGGGCTACTCACTTTTCTATCAAGCCTGACTCTAGTGTGGAGTGCATCGGTTCGTGTTCTATTACGACAAACGCTTTCACGATGGTCACCGGAGGCGGCGTCGATATAAAGCTGAAGAAACATATTTCGATTCGTCCCGTCCAGATGGAATACTTCACACAGCAGATCTCGATATTCGATATTGAGGGCGGAGAAGCGGATGCGCGGCCTGGGGCTAAAGCCCTCGGTACCGATAACCCGGAAAGCGGTATAAAACTCAGCACCAATGGATTCCGCTATTCCGGCGGCGTTGTCGTCCGTTTCTAAGAAAACTAATCGGCGTAATTTTCTCCTGTGCCTCGGGCGGGTTCATCCTCTCCGAGGCACACGCATTTCGCGCTTCGATTCCAGCGCCACTACTCCGGCGGCCCCACAGACAGAACAAAATACGACGCCGGTTCGGTCGTGCTGGCATTGGTCACATAATGATCGTCCCCGGCAACACAAAGCCCCATGTCGCCCGCCTTCAACGTACGCGTCACGCCCGCGGTCATCAGCGTAACTGTGCCTTCGCGAACAAACCACATCTCAGAGTGCCTGTGGTGCTCGATGGGCTCGGCCGGCGCGCCTGGGGCGAGAAAAGTGACATGCGCCTCCAGCCGGATATTGTCCGGCAACATGCCGATAAGAAAGCGGTGCGAGGTGCGTGCCGGCCGTTGCGTGCCGTATGCCTCGCCCCAGACGTACTGGCCCGAGGTCAGCTTCGGCAGTGCTGGAAAAGCAGACGCGGTTGGCTGGCCGTGCTCCTGAGCGTCAGCGGCGGTCGCGAGGGCCGGAGTAGCCAAGAGCATCGGCAGCAGAGTAGAAAATTGACGGCGATCCATGAATGCCTCCTGTTCGTACGCAATCGTAAATACTGCAAGAGGCACTCTGCAAACGAACCGCACATATCCGCAAAAGCGCAACAACTTGGGAGGGAGTGCTGTAGGAGAGCTCTGATTAAGTAGACGTTTTGAAAGGGCACGACTTTAGTCGTGCCCTAAATGCCTCAAAATCAATGTGGCCTTTAGGCCCTGAGGGAAGGTTTTCCGGACAGAACGGGCTTAATCAGAGCTTCCATAGATGTCCAAGTGCGGCGAGTTACACCGCAACCGTCATGCGTGAAATTGCAGCATCTTCCGCCCAACTGCAACCACAGGCAGATTCCACTCGGGAAGTCAGGGAAAAAGACCGCCGCTCTTCTTCAACCCAGCAACTTCTCATTTGCCTTCGATTTCACATTGGCTCAAATCGGCCAACTCTTCGCGAACGGCCTCATCAAAACCGGAAACACTCACGCAGCCAGAGCCTCGCGGTAGTCAAAAGCAAGCACTCTGCTGTCTTCTTCCTCACGGTCAAGCACTGTCGCCAAGGCCATCAAAACCGAGGACGCGCACGCCGGGCACTGCTTTGAGCAGTTACCCACCGCATTGCAGTCCTGACAGAGATAGGCTGAAGAGAGGGGAATGTGTTGCATCGAATCGTGACTCATAGATCGACCTCCGATCATCATCATGTTTTCCGCATCCGGCTCGTAGCATCGATCCACCGTTTGCTTTTCCCTGCTGATAAATTGATGCGCTTCACTGCCTTTGAGTTGTTTTTTTCGCGGAAGAGTTACGCATCTTTTCTGCGCGACACCTGGGATTGTGTCGCAACGCATTGCGATCCATATGGATGCACGCCGGCATAAGACGATCCACTCCGGTATGCAATATTTTTTGAATCGCTGGGAATGTTGCCTTTTTGTCAGCGCCGATTTTGATTCCGTGCTTGAGGAATTCTCTGGGTGAGTCGGCATTGTGAAAAGGCGCGCCTTGAACGGCGCAAAATCAACGTGTGTTTCAACTCGCGATGAATGATGACGCAAAATAGAAACCTGTTCAGAAGTTCAATAAGTTCCCCGGCGGATCTTCAAGCCGCCAGCGTGGAGAAATGGAATAGATTCGACTCCTTGACTTCTTCTTTCCGGTCAAACACGTTTGCCAGCCCCATCAGGACTTCCGATGCGCACGAAGGACATCGCATCGCGTTATTGCCAATACAGTCGCAGTCCTGACATAGATATGCTCTTGCGAGCGGGATGAATTGCCGGGTATCAGAGACCATGGTCTCGCTCTCAATCTCTGGCAGTTACCGGTTCGTTCCTTGCCTCTTTGCGGGGCTGGAAGTTCCGCAGTGCCGATCACCGTGAAAAGAGGCTGCTATTGTTCTTGTCGTACTTCTGCACGGCCTTGGTTGATTTCGTTGCGGCCTTTTGAGCCACGCGATCTATCGTTTTCTTCTTTGAGGCATCCGCGACAGTCTCGTCTTCCAGCTTCGTTGTCTCAGGGTTTTCAAATTGCTCAGGCATCCTTGATCTCCTGCCGTCAGGATGGACTTTTCATTCGAACAATTCTGTTCACTTTTGCTCTCCGCCTGATTCCCTCCCATCTTTGCGCACGTCGAAGTATCAGCCGTCCCGTCAAAGGTCTTCCCCGGTAAACTATTGTCTGAGGTATGCCGTGTTCCGTTTCACAATTCTCGTTTTATTCTTCGCCTCGTCCGCTATCTTCGGCCAGAGTTCTTCTCAGAATCCTGAAGAGCCGTCGCCTGTCCTTGAGTCCTCTGCAGTCGCGCCCCAGCCCGTCTCCGCAGAAGTAGCGGATGCGGAAGCGGCCATCGTCAAATCCGACTGGAAGGCTGCGGAAGCCAAGCTTGGCCCATGGCTGGCTGCGCATCCCGCCGATGCGCGAGCTTTGTTTGACGCGGGCTATGCGGCCGATGCGCAAAATCTTCTGGACGATGCCGCCGCGCTCTACCGGCGCGCCGTTGAAGCGAATCCGCAGTCGTTCGAAGCGCATGTGGAGTTGGGACTGGTGCTGGCGCGCCAAAACAAATTCGCTGATGCGCGGCCGGAGTTGGCTGCGGCCACTCAGCTCGATCCCGGCGATGCCGGAGCCATCGCTAAGGCGCGGGCGTGGCGTGCCATGGCGGAGATTGACCGTGTAATCGATCCAGCAAAGGCCTCTGAGGATTTATTGGAGGCGCTGAAGCTCTCGCCTGAAACCCCAGCCGACACGCTACTGGCCGCCAGCCTCGCCGAGCAGACCGGTCAATACGACGCCGCCGAGCAAGCCTATCGGCGCATTCTCGCCGCTGACCCCAAATCCGCGCCAGCCAACGCTGGACTGGCTCACCTTTTAATTGCGCACAAACAGTATCCCGAAGCGGAAACATTCCTCCGTGCAGCCCTTGCACAGTCGCCCGACGACCCGGCTCTCACCGCGCAACTCGCGACCGTGCTGGCCGCTCAAGACAAAGCGGAAGCGCTCCCGCTACTTCAGAAGCTGCACGATGCCCACCCCAAAGATGCCGCCATTACGCGCATGTTGGCCGAGGTGCTAGCCGAAGCAGGAGACGCCGTCGGTTCGGATCACTTGTACGTCGCGCTGCTCGCGGCCAGCCCTCAGGACCCGGTGCTTCTGGTGGCTCATGGGCAGAATCTGATTCGGCAACTCAAGTACTCCGAGGCCTTCGCGGCCTTCGACAAGGCCACGCGGTTAGACCCCGCCAACACCGATGGATGGAGCGGCCTGGCCTTTGCCGCCTCCAAAACCAATCAGCCCGCGATCACGATTCAGGCGCTCACCATGCGCGCAAAGTCCCTTCCAGAACTTCCGTCCACATACTTCCTCTGGGCGACAGCCTACGATGCGCTCCACCAAAAGGCCAGCGCGGCAACCTACTACCATCACTTCCTCACTGCGTCCGCAGGAAAATTTCCTGATCAGGAATGGCAAGCGCGCCAACGCCTGCTCGTGCTCGAGAAGAAATAGTGGACCCTGACCGCCGACCACCGGCCACTGTAAACTGTATTCAGTGACCGCTGATTTAGTTCCCATCTTTCAGGAGGAGTACCGCGCGTTGCGCCCCAGGGCGCCGATGCCGCCCTTCGCGGTCCGCTTCCGCCGGTTTACCTCGCTGAATACGCGCATTCGTCTGCGCGACGGCCAGATTCTCGTCAGTCTCTCTGACCTTCTGGAAGGCGCGCAGGAATCCGTGATCCGCGCCATCGCCCACATCCTCTTGGCCAAGCTTTACAAAAAGCCCATCGACGCCACCCACAACCTCCGCTACAAGCGGTTTTCCTCCAGCGCCGCCGTCACTCGCCAGACCGAACTGATTCGCGGCGCACGCGGCAGCAAGCGCTTCTTCGGCCCCCAGGGCCATTTCTACAATCTGGATGAGGTCTTTGACTCGCTGAACGCTCGCTTCTTCGGCGGTATGCTCGGCCGGCCCGAGTTGACCTGGAGCGAAGGCATGGCCAGGCGCTCCCTCGGCCATTACGACGCAGCGCACAACACCATCGTCGTCAGCCGCGTCTTCGACCGCCCCTCAAGCCCCCGATACGCCGTCGAATACCTGCTTTATCACGAGATGCTGCACCTGAAGCACCCGGTCAGGATGCGTGGCCTGCGTCGCTGCGTCCACTCCCGCGATTTCAAGGCCGACGAAAAGCTCTTCCCGCAACTGAAAGAAGCGCAGGCCTTTATCAAGCGACTGTAGCGAAATAGTACAGTCCCTTAACCGCCTATGGTAAAAGTCATGTTTTGATATGGCACGACTTCACAGGCTGCGGAAAAACTCGTAGATCGTGTCTCAATGGGCCGCTTTGTATCAGGGCACGACTTCAGTCGTGCCGTAAACGCAACAAAACAGCGGCGGGCTTTAGCCCCTGAGGGATGTTTTCGGCAATTTGGACTTTCACCATCGGCTGCTCGGCATTGGTCTGGCCCGCGGCGTCCCCTTACGCCGCTTTCAAGGCAACCTTCTCCGGCCCGGCAACTCGCCTCACAGCAACCCAGGCAATCAAAAGCACGCCCGCAAGCACGGTGCCGGCGCTGGCGAGCTGAGCGTTAGATAAACCCCATAACACCTTGGGGTTGCGCCGTATAAACTCGACCAGAAAGCGAGCTAACCCGCTCAACACAAGATACTGGCCGACGATCACCCCTGTGCGATGCTGCTTGCCCAGCCTCCACCACAGCCAGCCGCCAATCAGCAGTCCCATCGCCAACTCATAAAGCGGCGTCGGATAGACGGGGACAAACGTGGGTTCAATGCCGTTCGGGAAGCTCATGCCCCATGGCTTGAAGCTAAAGAAAAGGAAATGGACCGGCTTGATCGGGATACCGTAGCAGCCGTCGCCAGAGAGAAAGCAACCAATGCGGCCAATCCCGTAACCGATAGCGGCAGCCGGCGCGGCCAGGTCAAGCGTCCGCAGCCCGCCGATCTTCGCCCACCACCCCTGAAAAATGAGCGCGCTGATGCCGAAGACCAGCCCGCCAAACCAGGCAAAGCCGGCCGAATCCCACAGCACCTTCCAGCCCAGTTCGCGAAACTCCATGGGCGTATCGATCACGTGCCACAGCTTGGCGCCCAGAATCCCCGCCACCACGGTCACGGCCACCATGCCCACCGCATCGGCTGAAATCCGTGCGCGGTTGAAGCCGCGGTCCATCACAAACGCCGCTGCCACGGCAGCCAGCCAGAGCATCAGCCCGAAGGTCGGGATATTGAAGTGCCAAAGGTGCAAATAAGGAATCATCTCTCCTCCAGTATAGTCGGACAAAGCTCCGCAACCCCCGCCCGCCTGCCGGCCCTCCAGCATTCCGGCCCTGATTTACACAGGCGCGCTTGCCTTCTGCCGCGTCATTCAGGCGATACTGTCTGCATGGCTACGAACAGCTATTCTGGTCTTGAAATTCTCTTTTCCCGTCAGCAGATTGCCGAGCGCGTCGCCGAGATGGGCGCCCAAATCACCCGTGACCTCAACGGCGAGAAGCTTGTCATGGTGGGCGTGCTCAAGGGCGCCGCCCCGTTCCTGGCCGATCTCGCGCGCTCCGTCCAGGCCGACGCGACCTTTGACTTCGTGGCCACCTCCAGCTACGGCCAGGGCCAGCGCTCATCCGGCGCGGTCAAGCTCATCAAGGACCTCGATGAGCCTATCGAAGGCAAAAACGTCCTCGTGGTCGAGGACATCCTCGATACAGGCCTCACGCTCTCCTACCTGCGCAAGCTCTTCCTCCAGCAGCATCCCAAATCGCTGCGCATCGCCACGCTGCTCGACAAGCCCTCCCGCCGCCTGGAAAAAATCGAGCCGGACTACGTTGGTTTTTCCATTCCCAACCTCTTCGTCATCGGCTACGGAATGGACTACGCGGAGCGCTACCGCAACCTGCCCGACATCTGCATCATGACCCCAGACCACCCGGAATAGCTTTAGAGTCAATTGCTTACAGAAGAAAACTACTCGTGAAACTTGTTTTGCTGAAAAATGCTGAATGGTCTGCATCAAAGCGGAACAGGAATCCTCTCAAATCACGGTTAGCGTATTCACCCGGCACGCAACTAGCATCTTGTCACAAAGCGGGTCGATAACTGCCAAAATATCCTCAAACACAAATCCCCCTGCATGGCCGTCCATGCAAGGGGATTCGCGGTTTCAGCGGTTCTCCAATTGCTGTGCCCCGAAAGCACCTCTGTTGGTGGCTTTTTCCTCAACCGGGCCCCCAGCGACAGGTCTTGTCGCTGGGGTGGAAGTAAAGGCCACCTTTCACATGTCTAGCAAGGGCACGTGAATTGGAGAACCGTTCTAGGAGTTAGAGCGAGTACTCGTCGGCTCTTCACGCTTTCCGGGTGGTTCCTTTAAGCTGAGCCCTTCATCCTGCACCGGCTCGGCGATATTAGTTTGAGCATTGTCCTCGGCCATTTTGTGCGAGAACAACGGACGCTTAGGGATGAGGTGTTTATGAACCTCTGATTGATGCCCAATGCTCATTGTTGCCTCCATTCTCGTGCTGGTTGGTTGTGAGGGACGCTCGTCTGGAGCAAGTCGTCATCAGCTAAAGGCGAGGAAGAGGGAATGTCGAACTTCCCAATTAGACGCTCCAATCGTCGAAAATGTCCAGTTTCATCAAGAGCAGGTAAGTGGCCCGCCCATCAACCCCAAAAGTAACCCTGTGACTTGAGAAGCTGTGTCCGGTTCATCGCGGCTCTTTCGCGACGAGCGGGTCATAGCGAGTCATGGAGGCGCGGATAAAACCCGGAGAAACCCTAAGAAAGGTGGATAAATTGGTGTTCCACGTGGAAAACTGGGTACGAAATTTGTCGATCATCAGACTTTGATGAGGTTCATTTCATGCCCGTGACTACCGAAATCCGCGTCCGCTATGCCAAAAGTGACCGGATGGCAGTCGTCTGCTGTGCCAACTACTTCATCCGGTTTGAAGCGGGTGACCCAGGCCTGACCGTCAAAAAATGAATGGGTGGCCCAGGTCTCGCTTTTGAGACCTGGGAAGCAAGCAGCCAGCCCCGGCGAGTTCTCGCCCCATACCGCGATACCCATCATTCCGCCATTCCACCGGCGGACAGCAAGCGAAAGCGTGGTCCTGATCTCAACACCAGCTCTGGAATACACATGGTTCCTATCTATATCTATTGATCCGGCAACTAAATACTGTGCGGGTGCCCCATCCATTCCCGCGTTTTTTGCGGGAATGGATGGGAAACAATATCACTCTTTTCTTGCCGGACCGATAATATATTTTCAATAACTTACCTGCAACAAGCACGCGAAAATTCCGCCAAACTCGCAAAATGTACCTGTTTTACGACGAACCAGGTGTACTTCCACGAAGAGAAAACGACCGTCCGCGAAGCTCTCACCCCGCAAAACTGTGCATCTCGGACGCCACGCCTCCCTTACTCCATCGCGTGCGGGTCTGGGGCCGTTTTCATCTTCTTGTTGTGGCGAATGTCGTCGCCTTGCACCCAGAAAATCACGTCTTCGCAGATGTTGGTGGCGTGGTCGGCCACGCGCTCCAAGATGCGTGCGATCATCAGCGCATTCAGCGCCTGCGGGGCCAGATGGCTCTGCTCGGCCATCAGCGCGGTCAGCGCCTTATAAGCCGCGCGGTTCATCGCGTCCACGGCGTCGTCCATGGTGAGCACTGTGCGCGCCAGTTCGGCGTCGGCCTCAATGAACGCTTGCAGGCTCTTGCGCACCATCTCTTCGGCCAGAGTCGCCATGCGCGGAATGTCCACCGGCAGTTCGACCAGGGCCATCTGCTCCATGCCGCGCACGCGCTCGCTGATATTCTTGGCCGCGTCGCCCACCCGCTCCAGATCGGCGTTGATTTTGATCACGCTCAAAATGAAGCGCAGATCGATGGCCGTGGGCTGTTCCATGGCCAGCAGGTCGAGGGCGGCCTGATCGATCTCGCGCTCCAGCCGGTTAATCGCGATCTCGCTCCGGCTCACAAGGTCGCAAATCGACAAATCGCGCACGCGATAGGCCTCGATGGCACGCTGTATGGCCTGCTCGGCGAGGCCCGCCATCACCAGCAGTTGCTCCTTCAATTCATCGAGGCTTTGCTGAAAGCGTATGCGCGTCATCCGAACCTGCCCGTGATGTAATCCTCTGTGCGCTTGTCGCTGGGGTTAGTGAAGATTTTGTGGGTCGAGTCGAACTCGACCATACGGCCATTCAAGAAGAAGCCCGTATTCTCAGCCACGCGGGCGGCCTGCTGCATGTTATGGGTCACAATCACAATAGTGTACTGCGATTTCAACTGGAAGATCAGGTCTTCAATCTTCGAGGTGGAAACCGGGTCCAGCGCCGAGGCCGGCTCATCCATCAGCAGCACCTCGGGGTCCACGGCCAGGGCGCGTGCAATGCACAGCCGCTGCTGCTGGCCTCCCGATAGGCTGGCGCCGGATTCCTTCTTGAGATTGTCCTTCACCTCATCCCACAGAGCCGAATTCTTCAGCGACTTCTCCACAATTTCGTCCAGCACGCGGCGGTTGGTGTAGCCGTTCAGCTTCAGCCCGGCGGCCACATTGTCATAGATCGACATGGTCGGGAACGGGTTGGGGCGCTGGAAGACCATGCCCACGCGGCGGCGAATCTCCACCGGTTTGGCGTCGGCGTAGATGTCCAGATCGCCGATGAGCACCTTGCCCGTGACGCGCGCGATTGGGTTGGTCTCATGCATGCGATTGAGGCAACGCACAAAGGTGCTCTTGCCACAGCCCGAGGGGCCGATCAAAGCGGTCGCATGGTTGGCCGGGATTTTCAGGTTGATCTCCTGCAGCGTGTGATTGGTGCCGTACCACGCGTTCAGGTTGCTTACCTCGATGCCGACGCCCACTTAGCTTGCCCCTTTCAAAACGCCGCGGCTGGTGACAAAACGCACCAGCGTAACCGCCAGCACGATCAGAACAATCAAAACCAGCGATCCCGCCCACGCCAGCCTGTGCCAATCGTCGTAGGGTGAGAGCGCATATACATAAATCTGCAAAGGCAGCGCGGCGATGGGTTGGTCCAGCCGAGCGCTCCAGCCCACATTCCCGAAGGCTGTGAAGATCAAGGGTGCCGTCTCGCCAGCCACGCGCGCAAAGGCCAGCATACAACCCGTGATGATGCCGGGAGAAGCCGTTTTTACGGTAATGGCCAGCACCGAACGCCAGTTGGGCACGCCCAGCGCCAGCGCCGCCTCGCGCACCGCGTTGGGCACCATCAGCAGCATCTCTTCGGTGGTTCGGCAAACCGTGGGAATCATCATGATGCCCAGCGCCACGCCCCCAGAGAACGCGGAAAAGTGTCCTTGCGGCACCACAATCAGCGAGTAAATCGCAATGCCCATCACAATTGACGGCACTCCATTCAACACATCCGCGGTAAACCTCACCGCATTGGCCAGCTTGGTACCGCGTCCGAACTCAGCCAGATAAATGCCGCCGGCAATGCCGACCGGGACGCCGATCAGGCTGCCGACTGCCAGCAGAATCGCCGAGCCGGCAATGGCGTTGGCCATGCCCCCGCCAGCTTCGCCCACGGGCTTGGGAACCTGCGTGAAGAAGTCCAGGTTCAGCGAACTGGCGCCTCGATAGACCAAATAGATGAAGATTGCCACCAGCGGCGCGACCACCAGCAAGGTCGATAGCACCGCTAGGCCGGTGGCGGCATGATCGGCCAGCGCTCGTATTTGTGCCCGTAGCTTGTGTTCGCTCTTCAGTTTAGTCTCTCCAAAAACAATGAATAGCAAGCAGTTAACATTCAAAAACTGAATTTCAACGCACCGGCGCCGGCGCTCCGCGCGTCACAGCCCAAACCAGCAGTTGGGCAAAAGCATTGACGATGATGGTTACGATAAACAGCGCCAGGCCCAATTCCATGAGCGCGCTCAGATGCAAGTCGCTCGAAGCTTCAGCAAACTCATTGGCGATCACGGAGGCCATGGTGCTTCCATTGGCGAGCAGCGAGCGGTGAATCTCCGCGCTATTGCCGATCACCATGGTCACGGCCATGGTCTCACCCAGCGCGCGCCCCAGGCCCAGAATTACCGCGCCCACTATGCCGATGCGCGCATTGCGCAGCACGCCCACGCGGATCATCTCCCAGCGCGTGGCGCCCAGGGCCAGCACGGCCTCACGCTGAGATTGCGGCACAGCCGTCATCACTTCGCGCGTCAGCGAAGAGATGATGGGCAGAATCATGATGGCCAGAATCACGCCCGCCGCGATAAAACCAAGACCGGTGGGGTTGTCGTCACCAAAAAAGCCCGTCCAGCCAAATCCACTGATTAGCCAGGGATTTACATGCTCGCGAAGCAGCGGCACCAGCACGAAGACCGCCCACAGTCCGTAGATCACGCTGGGAATCGCTGCCAGCAATTCGGTAATGAAGGCCAGCGGCGCCCGCAGCCAGCGCGGGCACATCTCGGTTAAAAACACCGCAACTCCGATGGCCAGCGGAACGGCGAGAAGCAGCGCTAGAAATGACGAAACCAGCGTGCCATAGAGGAATGGCAACGCGCTGAAATGCCCGTTCACCGGGTCCCAGTACAACGGCTGCTTACTGTAGGTATCAACGAAAGATTTGTAAAAGAAGTCCAGGCCGAACTTGCTCCAGGCCAGTTGCGAGCGTACTACCAGCTCGAAGGCAATCAGCACCACGATGCCGAAGATGCTCAACGCACAAAGCACCATCAGCCAATGGAAGCTGCGGTCGGCAAGTGCTGAATTGCCACGGGAGAGCAGGAACGCGCGTATGGCCGACACTTCGCGCTGAGCCTCCTTGACTGATGGCTGCTCGTCTGAAGAGTCGGGCTCGGGCGAAAGGTGAGACTGCTTAATGAGAATTTCGGGCACTTGGGCCAACCCCGGGAACAGCCTATCAAGCCAAGATGAATAGAAGGTTAAAACGCCACAGAATCAAATGCATACCATAGAGCGACTCAACCCGGCAGGACGCACGCAGATCTTCCATGCCCCGTCCTCTCGGTCGCCAGTTCATGGGGAAACTGGAACTCAACAATTCCTTGCCGGCGGGCCTTTAAACCGCTTGAATTTCCTGCGCGAAGCACGTAAAATGGTGCTACACGACAATAGGTGCAAACGTGAAAGCAAACATCACGCTGAAAGTTGAAGAAGATCTTCTGCGTGAGGCCCGAGTTCTTGCCGCTGAAGATGGCTCATCGGTCAGCGCGCTCCTCGCGGCCCAACTGGAGCAATTAGTACGCGAACGTAAAGGGTACGACCAGGCGCGCAGGAGCGCTGTAGAGCGGTTGCGGTCAGGCTTCGATTTACATTGGACTCCAACCCGTCCGCGGGGTGAACTGCATGAGCGGTAAGTTCTTTGTGGATACCGACATTCTGGTGTACGCGCATGATCGTTCTGCGGGCGTCAAGCATTTGCGCGCGCAGATGCTGCTGGAGCAGTTATGGACTTCTGGCTGGGGCGTACTCAGCGCGCAGGTTCTTGAAGAGCTATGCATTCAACTTTGTCACAACGCTGACAAACCTCTTCCGGTAGAGGAAGTCTGCCTGATGGTTCGCGATTACTCGACCTGGGATATAGTTACAACCACTCCCGCGTTGATCCTTGAAGCATTGGACGTCGAGAGGCGCCAGGAGGTTCCCTTTTGGGATGCTTTGATTCTTGAGACCGCGAAGCGCGCCGGCGTGTCCGTCCTCTATTCAGAGAATCTGGCAAAGATGCAACGCTATGGGGCGATTCAAATAGTGAACCCGCTCCTTGATCAAGTGGCCGACTGACCGCGGTATGATAGTCTCGCCGGGTATGAGCAATGCAAAAGCGCGAAGGCCGAATATCCACTCTCACGTTGAATTTGTACAGACTTCGCGCACATCGCTCGAACGAGTGCTCCAGGCGGATGGTCAGCTCTCTCGGTCCCATGCGTTTAAAGGATCTCTAGAACGATGACAAAACTCACGAACACAATTCTGGTCACCGGCGGCGCGGGATTTATTGGCTCCAACTTTGTGCTGCACTGGATTCAGAATACCGGAACAGACATAGTCAATCTTGACCTGCTCACTTATGCCGGCAATCCGGACAATCTCGCTACATTGAAGGGTAATTCCCGGCACCAGTTAGTACACGGTGATATTTGCAACGCCGAACTCGTGGCAGCATTGTTACGGGAGCACCAGCCTCGGACCATTGTCCATTTTGCGGCTGAGAGCCATGTGGACCGTTCGATTGTTTCACCTGACGCGTTTATTCGCACCAACGTACAGGGCACCTTTACGCTTCTGGAACAGGCAAGAGCGTATTGGTCGGGACTGGACGAAGCTGACCGGCGAATTTTTCGTTTCCTGCATGTTTCCACTGACGAGGTTTATGGGTCTCTGGGAGCGCAAGACCATGCCTTTTCTGAGACAACGGCTTATGCGCCAAACAGCCCCTACGCAGCGTCGAAGGCTGCCTCTGATCATTTGGCGAGGGCCTACTTCCACACATATGGATTACCTGTAATCACAACTAACTGCTCGAATAACTACGGCCCCTTCCAGTTCCCGGAGAAGCTGATTCCGTTGATGATTCTCAATGCCCTCGAAGGCAAGCGGCTGCCTGTCTATGGCGACGGCGGCAACGTACGCGACTGGCTATTTGTGACGGACCACTGCTCGGCCATCAGCGCCGTACTCGACCGGGGCCGGATAGGGGAGACTTATAACATTGGCGGCAACAGCGAACGGAAGAATCTTGAAGTGGTGCGGGCCATTTGCGATCTTGTCGACGAAATGCGACCCGAAGGTGCGCTTGGCCCGCGCAGGCGTCTCATCACTTTCGTGACGGATCGCCTCGGACATGACCGCCGCTATGCCATCGACGCATCGAAAATCGGCAATGAGCTGGGATGGCGACCGGCGAAGACATTTGAAGGCGGACTGCGCCGAACTGTTGCGTGGTATCTCGAAAACTCTTTTTGGGTGGATGGCGTCCGCACCGGCGCTTATCGGGATTGGATCCGCAGAAACTATCAGGAGAGGATTCCTCAATGAAAGGAATTATTCTTGCGGGCGGGATGGCGACACGGCTATACCCAGTAACTCATGTCGTTTCAAAACAGCTATTGCCTGTGTACGACAAGCCACTGATCTATTACCCGCTCACCACTCTTATGTTAGCGGGATTGCGCGATATCCTAATTATTTCCACCCCACAAGATACAGCGCGCTTCGCGGAATTGCTCGGCGACGGCGCGCAGTGGGGAATTAACTTGAGTTATGCCGTACAAGACAAACCGGAAGGTCTGGCGCAGGCTTTTGTGATTGGCCGTGATTTCATCGGCGGAGATACAAGCGCCCTCATTCTTGGCGATAACATCTTCTATGGGCAATCTTTGCCGGCGCAATTACAGCGTGCTGCTGCCATAAAGCAGGGAGCGGTTGTTTTCGCATATCCCGTGCAAGACCCGGAACGTTATGGAGTTATTGAATTTGATAAGCAGGGCCATGCTGTCAGCATAGAAGAGAAGCCTAAGTCTCCCAGGTCCCGTTATGCCGTCACCGGCCTCTATTTTTACGACAGCGATGTGGTGAACCACGCCGCTTCGCTCAAGCCGTCAGCGCGCGGTGAACTGGAGATAACCGACCTTAACCGTATCTATCTGAAAGCCGGCTCCCTGCAGGTGCAGATGATGAGTCGTGGCATGGCGTGGCTCGACACCGGCACGCACGATTCGCTCCTAGATGCCGGAGTTTTCGTGCAGACGATTGAGCGCCGCCAGGGGTTGAAGATTGCCTGCCCTGAAGAGATAGCCTATCGCCTCGGCTACATTACCGGCGAAGAGCTAGAAAGGCTGGCCCAGCCAGTGTGCAAGAGTGGATATGGGCAATACCTGCTCGCGATCAAGGACGAGCCGCGATTTGCTGTGGAGGCGACCGAGTTATGAAGATCGAAGAAACCTCGCTTCCGGGTGTCCTAATGTTTACACCTAAGATCTACCGGGATAGCCGCGGAGCATTCTGGGAGACATGGAATCAGCACGGCATGGCTGAGGCTGGGCTTCCGTCAGCCTGGTCCCAGGATAACTTCTCTGTTTCAATGAAGAATGTTCTGCGCGGAATTCACTACCAGCTGATTCATCCTCAAGGAAAGTTGGTTCGAGTTGCTTTTGGAGCCGCTCTTGACGTGGTTGTAGATCTGCGCCGCAGCTCTCCTAACTTTGGAAAGCATGTTGCCGTGGAACTCACCGGAGAGAACGGACGGATGCTATGGATACCCGAGGGCTTTGGCCACGCTTTTCTTTCACTCGCTGATGTCACTGGCTTCGCCTACAAGGTAACTGACGAATACTTTCCAGCAGGCGAGCGAACTATTCTGTGGAATGACCCCAACATAGCAATTCCGTGGCCGATTGACCCGAAGCTAGCTATCCTCTCCGACAAGGATAGCAAAGGCTTCTTGCTGCCCGATGCGGAGGTCTTTGCATGAGCGACCGGTTGCGCATCCTCATTGCCGGCGCCGCTGGACAGGTTGGCCGCGAGTTACAGCGCAGCTTCGCCGATGCCGGTGAAATCATCTGCCATGACTGCGATACGGTTGATCTGGCCCACCCGAACCAGGTTCGCGCCATGGTGCGCCGCGCTGCGCCCCAGATCATACTCAATGCGGCTGCTTATACTGCCGTGGACCGCGCCGAAAGCGAGCCGGAAGCGGCGACGGCAGTTAATTCCACAGCGCCTCGCGTGCTCGCGGAGGAAGCGCTTCTCTGCAATGCTCTGCTCGTACATTACTCCACGGACTATGTGTTTGACGGCTCGAAACCGGGACCGTGGTCAGAGACAGATAAGCCAAATCCCCTGAGTGTTTATGGGGCGAGCAAGCTGGCCGGTGAAGAGGCTATACAACAGGTGGGCGGCAAATATCTGATTTTCAGGACAAGCTGGGTTTACGGCCCTCATGGCCGGAATTTCCTTCTGACCATGCTGCGCATGGCGCGCGAGCGCGATGAACTGCGCATTGTGGACGATCAGTTTGGCGCGCCAACAAGCTCCATCGAACTGGCCGACGCCACCCGGGCCGTTGTCAGCGGCGTTTTAGACGGCCGGTTTGGACATACGGAAGACTGGGCTGGCCTCTATCACATGACCTGCTCCGGATCGACCTCATGGTACGGCTTTGCCAGTGCCATCTTTTCCCGTGCCGCCGGCTTGCTTCACGGAAAAGTCCCTGTGGTCAAGCCCATCCTTTCCTCGGAATACATTACTCCTGCAAAACGGCCGCGAAACTCGGTTTTATCCAACGAGAAGCTATACACTCGCTTTGGGGCCAGGTTAACGCCCTGGGAAACAGCTCTCGATGCGGTGATTTCGCGGTTGGCAGAAGACGCAAAGACTGCGGAGATGTAGGTCCTCGTGAGGGACAGCGACGAGCAGATTTCAGGACAGCCACAGAGGTGCCGGGCTCATTCTCTCGCCGGCGGCGGCCACCGGGAACTGCGGCGGAAGCGGCGGAGAGGCCATTGGCAGTTGCGCCGGCTCTACCGGCCTTGACGGAACGAGGCTGAAAACCTAAGCTCAAACCAGCGTCCTGTCACTTCGAAGCAGCTTTGCGGCTTCAGTGAGCCGGATGAAATTTTTCGGGAATTTTCTGGGCTGGGCCGCAATGATTCCTTACCACTGGCAATATCTTCCGCTGTTTATGCAGATCCTTGCCGCGTTTGGGCTCGGGCTCGGAATGGTGGTCGCCTCCTGGTTCGTCGGACGGCATCGCAATACGCCTACCAAGCTGGCCGCGTACGAATGCGGAATTGTGGCTGTGGGCGATGCCCGTGCACGATTCAGCGTGCGCTTTTATATGGTGGCCATGCTGTTTATCCTGTTCGACGTTGAAGCGGTATTCATGATGCCCTGGGCGGTGATTTACCGCAAACTGCCCGCAATTACCGGCCAACGGCTCTTCGGATTCTGGGAGATGGTGGTCTACCTGGGATTTGTGGCCGTGGGACTTTTCTACATCGTGCGCAAGGGCATTCTGAACTGGAGCCAGGACAAGGCGGACCTCTAACATGGCCGAGGCAAAGACATTCATCGGCAAGACAGCCGTGCTCGAAGGCCTCGCCGGAAATCCGGCGGTGATGGCCGTCCTCGCCTGGAACCCCGAGGCTCTGCTGGACGCGAAGTTCGACCGGGGCGAGTTGACGCTGACCATTGCCGCCGGACAGATTCGCGCCGCGGCTGCCACGGTGCAGGCGGCCGGCTACAATTTCTTCGAAGATGTGACCGCGGTCGACTGGTTCCCTTCCTCGCCGCGCTTTCAGTTGAGCTACCACATTGTTTCGCACTCCCATAAGGAGCGCATCCGCCTGGCTGTGATGCTCGACGGCGCCGCGCCAACAGTTGAGTCCATTACGCCGGTCTGGCCTGCGGCCAATTTTTACGAGCGCGAGGTCTTCGATCTCTTCGGCATCAGTTTCGAGGGCCATCCCAACCTGCGCCGCATCATGATGCCAGACGACTGGCAAGGCCACCCGCTGCGCAAGGACTATCCGGTGGAGGGGTACCGCTAAATGACCGAGACGATTGGCAGACCCATCCTCGAAGCTCCTATTGCCCAGGGCGCGCACGATCAGCACATGATTCTCAACATGGGGCCGCAGCACCCGTCGATGCATGGTGTTCTGCGCCTGGTGGTGGAGATTGACGGCGAGATCGTGGTCCGGCTTTACCCTGAGATCGGCTATCTGCACACCGGCATCGAGAAGACCTGCGAGGCAAAGTTTTATCACCAGGTGGTTCCGCTCACCGATCGGCTCGACTACCTCAGTCCGATGGCCAACAACCTCTGTTATTGCCTGGCCGTGGAGCGGCTGCTGTCGCTGGAGATTCCTGAAAAGGCCGAGTGGTTGCGGGTGCTGCTATCCGAGTTGACCCGCCTGAATTCGCATTTGATCTGGCTGGGCACGCACGCCATGGACATTGGCGCGCTGACTGTCTTTCTCTACACATTCCGCGAGCGCGAAGAAATCCTGAGAATCTTCGAGGGCCTGGCCGGCCAGCGGATGATGACCAGCTACTTCCGCATCGGCGGGCTTTCCATGGAGCCGCCACTGGACTTTTTTGACCGGGTGCAAGGGTTCATTCGGACCTTTCCGGAAAAGATCGACGAATATTCGAACCTGCTGACGGGCAACCCGATCTTCAAGGGGCGGCTGAAGGGCGTGGGAATGTTATCCGCCGCCGACGCCATCGCGTTGGGCGTGACTGGGCCGAATATGCGCGGTTCTGGCGTTGATTTTGATCTGCGCCGCGATATGCCCTACTCCAGCTATGAGAAGTTTCAGTTCAAGGTGCCCATTGCGACCGAGGGCGATTGCTGGGCGCGCTATGAAATCAGGCTCATCGAGATGCGCGAGAGCGTGAAGATCATTCAGCAAGCGCTGGACGGGATGCCCGAGGGACCGATCAAAGCCGACGCGCCAAAAATTGTGCTGCCCGACCGGGAGAAGATGAAGACGCAGATGGAGGCGCTGATCCATCACTTCAAGATTGTGACAGAGGGCTTCGCGGTGCCGGCCGGCGAAGTTTATCAGGGCATTGAATCGCCGCGCGGACAAATGGGCTACTATGTGGTCTCGGACGGCACAGCCAAGCCTTATCGCGTCCACTTCCGCAATCCGTCGTTCGCCACATTGCAGGCAGTAGAGACCATGTGCAAAGGCCGTATGCTGGCCGATGTGGTGGCCGTAGTTGGGTCCATCGATATTGTTCTGGGCGAGATCGATCGATGAGAGATGATGTACATGGTTAACTACGCAAATCTTGCGGTTAAAGCAAGAGCATCGCAGGACGATGGATTTGAATTGGATTTGGCCGCCGGGATTCGGGCAAGGGAGTTGAAGCAATGAGCGATGAGACGATGACCCTGTTTTCGCCCCGGCTGGCGGCGCGGCTCGACGCGCTGGTCGAGAAGTACCCGGTGCGCCGCTCTGCGCTAATTCCCATGCTGCTTTATGCCCAGGATGAGATTGGCTACTTGTCTGATGCGGTCATCAGCGAAGTTGCCCAGCGAATTGGTATTACCGAACTGGAAGTCCGTAACGTGGCTACTTATTACTCGATGCTGCGCTTCAAGCCGGCAGGCAAGTACAACGTGCAGGTCTGCACCAACATCAGTTGCATGTTGCGCGGGGGATTTGAGATTTACGAACGTTTTCAGGAAGAGTTGGGCATTGGCCACAAGAGCGTAACGGGCGACGGGCTGTTTTCGCTTGAAGAGGTCGAGTGCATTGGAGCGTGCTGCTGGGCGCCGGCCATTCAGGTCAACTACGAATTCCATGACGATCTGACCCCCGAGCTTGTGCCCGGAATTCTCGACGCTTATCGCCTCAAAGCCAAGCAGTCCAGCAACGGGTCCTTGTCGCTTGGGTCGAATGCCAAAACGGAAGGGACCGACACCCATGCCTAGATTGGTCTCCCATCCCGATGAAGTGAAAATTGTCACCCGGCGCTTCGGCCTGGGCGCGGACAACATCGATCGCTACGTCGAACTCGGCGGCTATGAGTCGGCAAAAAAATGTCTGGCGCAGGGTCCTGACTGGATCATCAACGAGATGAAGGCCAGCAACCTGCGTGGGCGCGGCGGCGCGGGTTTTCCGGCGGGCTTGAAGTGGTCGTTTGTGCCAAAACAATCCGCCAAGCCGAAGTATGTACTGGTCAACGGCGACGAGAGCGAGCCGGGCACTTGCAAGGATCACCTCATCTTTTTGCATGATCCGCATGCCGTCATCGAAGGCACGATTATCGCCGGCCTGGCCGTTGGAGCCAAGCTGGGCTTCATTTATCTGCGCGGCGAGTACCGTTATCTGCTCAAGATTATGGAGAAGGCTGTCGCCGACGCCTACGTCAAAGGATTTCTGGGTAAGAATATTTTCGGCAGCGACGTCGAGTTTCAAATTATTACGCAGACCGGCGCGGGCGCATACGAAGTGGGCGAGGAGTCGGCGCTGATGGAGTCGCTCGAAGGCAAGCGGGGCGTGCCGCGTATTCGGCCGCCCTTCCCTGCCGTGGTTGGCGTTTATGGCGGTCCCACCATCATCAATAACGCCGAGACCATCGCCACTGTGCCGCATGTGATCGAGATGGGCGCGGCGGCTTACGCTGAGGTTGGCTCGCCGCGCAATGGCGGCACTCGGCTGTTCTGTATCAGCGGTCATGTAGAGCGCCCCGGCGTTTACGAGCTGCCCATGGGTTACAACCTGAAAAAGATGATCTACGAAGTAGCCGGTGGAATTCGCGGCGGGCGCGGGTTGAAGGCCGTGGTTCCCGGCGGGTCTTCGACTCCGGTGCTCCTGCCCGAGGAGATCGACATCGGCATGGACTTCGACCAGGTGAGCAAGGCTGGATCGATGCTCGGCTCAGGCGGCGTTGTTGTAATCGATGACCAGACCTGTATTGTCGAATTCGCACTACGCACCATCAGCTTTTATCAGCACGAGAGCTGCGGCTGGTGCATTCCTTGCCGCGAAGGCACGGACTGGCTGAAGAAGTCGCTGATGCGTTTTCACGCGGGCTTTGGCGAGGCCAAAGATATCGACAACATTCAATATCTGGCGGAAAATATGCTGGGCCGGACGTTCTGCCCGCTGGGCGACGCGGCGGCCATGCCGATGCTGGGATTTGTAAAGAAGTTCCGCAAGGAGTTCGAAGAGCATTTGAACGGAAAGCCTTGTCGGTTCGCAAAACATGGTTCCGGTGTATTGACAGTGGTATGAGTGGGTTCATGGAACCAGCCGTCGTAGAAAGCGTAAGCATGAAGGCTAGAGAGATCATTCGCATCATCGAAAAGGACGGTTGGAGGCTTGTACGACAAACCGGGAGCCATATGCATTTCAATCATCCGGAGAAACCGGGTATCACAACGGTCCCTTTTCATGGCAACAAAGACCTGGCAAAGTTCAATGTGGCAAGTATTCTGAAACAAGCGGGGTTGAAATGACCAAAGACTTTCTGGTTGTTTATGCAAAGTGCAAGGATAGCAACTTCTCGGGTAGTGCGCCCGATGTGCCCGGTTGCGTTTCCGCTGGCGATACGCTCGATGAGATGAAAGCAATGATGCGTGAGGCGCTGGAAATGCATCTGGAATTGCTGGCTGAGCAGGGCGAAGCCATTCCGGAGCCAGCAACAATCAACGTTGAGGTCAAATTGGAAGATTTTGAAGATGTCGATTACTTTGTGGTCCAGCAACTCAAAGTGAAGGTTCCTGCTCACAAGCAAACCAGCAACTCCGTTCGCGCTGCATAGGGAAAAAATGGCAGACGTAACCTTCATTGTCGATGGAAAGATGTTGACGGCTCCTGCGGGGACGCTGCTGATCGACGCGTGCCGCAAGGCGGGCATCGAGATTCCAGCCTTCTGTTATTACCCTGGCCTCAGCTTGCAGGCGGCCTGTCGCATGTGCGTGGTGCGCCAGGAAAAAGTTCCCAAGCTGCAAACCGCTTGCACCACGACTGTCGCCGAGGGCCAGGTCTTCATCACCGAGTCGGATGAAATCGCGCAGGCGCGCAAGGCGACGATTGAACTCCTGTTGGGCAACCATCCGCTCGACTGCCCGGTCTGCGATGCCGGCGGTGAGTGCGAATTGCAGGACATGACCTTCAAGTACGGCGCTGGCGAGAGCCTCTACGCCGAGGCAAAACAACATAGAGAAGAACAGCAGTGGTCGCCCGCCGTTTACTTTGACCGTCCCAGGTGCATCCTCTGTTACCGCTGCATTCGCGTCTGCGGCGAAGGAATGGATGTGTGGGCGCTGGGCGTGCAGGGACGCGGCGTCAGCTCTTCCATTGCTCCCAACGGCCGCGACCATCTCGACTGCGAACAGTGCGGCATGTGCATCGACATCTGCCCCGTCGGTGCGCTGACCAGCGGCTCCTATCGCTACAAGACTCGCCCCTGGGAGATGAACCACGTCGCGACGGTTTGCACCCATTGCGCAGACGGCTGCAAGGTAACATTGGGCGTGCGGCAAAGCAATGACGGATCTGAAATCGTGCGCGCTGACAACCGCGACAAGAGCGGCATCAACGGGGACTTTCTTTGCGCCAAGGGCCGCTTCGGCTTCGACTTTGTCGAAAGCCCGGATCGCCTGACCAAGCCACTGGTACGCGACAACCAGGGCAAGCTCGCGGAAACCACCTGGGAACATGCGCTGCGATTGGCCGCCGGAAAACTCAGGGAGACCCGCGACAGCAAGGGTGGCGCGGCCATCGGCGTCATCGGATCCAACCAGAGCACCAACGAAGAGAACTATCTGCTGCAGAAATTTGCGCGGGCCGTGCTCGGGACCAACAACATTGACCACGAACGAACCGCGGATTATGCGGCCTTTGCGCGGGCGCTTGCCGGTCACAAGAGCAAGGCCGCGAGCCTGCGCGATACGGCCACCGCACCGGCGATTCTGCTCATCGGCGGCAATCCGACGGAAGAACACCCGCTGCTTGCCTGGAATCTCCGCACGAATGTGCGGCTCAATCGCGGCAAGCTCTTCGTGGCAAATGCAAGGGCCATCAAACTGGAGCGCCAGGCCAAGGCGACGTTGCGACTGCCTGCCGACGGCTACCCAACCCTCGCTGCGTACTTGGGCGGCAGCGATGCAGCCATCAAGGACGCAGTCTTCCGCGAGGCAGTATTGGCCGAAGAGTCTTTGCTGGTGGTCTTCGGTCCCGAGTACAGCAGCGCGCAGTTGACGGAACTGGTCGCCTGGGGATTGAAGCGGGGCAATGTGCGTTTCGCTTTCCTCGGCGGTTACTCGAACTCGCGCGGCGCGGCGGATATGGGACTTTTGCCGGACCTGCTTCCGGGCTATGTGCCGGTCACGGCGCCCGGCGCTTTTGCTGAGTATCCGGGCCTGCCCGCAACACCCGGCAAGACATTGTCTGAAATCTTCGATGCGGCGGGCAAGGGCGAATTGGGCGCATTGCTGGTCGTCGGCGCTGACCCGGTCGCAAAACTGGGTGTAAGTCCGGCGGCATTGCAAAATACCTTCGTCATCGTCTCGGATATTTTTCTCACCCAAACCGCGGCTTTGGCCGATGTGGTCTTCCCGGCTGCGAGCCTCTACGAAAAAGCCGGCACACTGACCAACACTTTTGGCGACGTGCAACTGGCCAGGAAGGCCGCAGACCGAGCGGGCGTCAAACCCGATTTCGAAATTCTCGTGCGGCTGGCCGGCGCGATGGGCGTGGACGTGAAGACGCTCGTGCCGTTTGGCAAGAGCGGCACAACGGCTGATCTGGGTCAATCGCGCGGGGCGCAGGCCGGAGAGGCGGACCGTCATGCTGTGTGGCTCCAGGCCAATGGGCTCGAGCCAAAGCTGAGTCCCTTCGACCCGCTGGCGGTGCTCGACGAAATTTCCCGGCTGGTTCCCGGCTACGTCATTGACCGCATGAATCTGCTGAGCGGCAGCGATGTGCAGACCGAGCCTGGGTTTGTGCCGGTTGCGGCATTAACCGGGCGGGGTTTGATTACGCCCGCTCGCGAGGGATTGTTTACCTCCGGAACGCTGGGGCAGCACAGCACAGCGCTCACGGAATTGATGCAATATCAGGCGCGATTTAGCGGACCGAAGGATTTGTGAAAAGAAGAGGCTGAAGACCAGTGACGATTTTGCAGTTTTTTCTGTGGAGCGTGCTCAAGGTAGCCGTGGTGACGGTGGTGATGCTGCTGGGCATCGCTTATACCGTGCTGCTGGAGCGCAAGCTGGTGGGCCGCATTCAGAATCGCTGGGGACCCAGCCGCGTGGGGCCGTTCGGGTTGTTGCAGCCGCTGGTGGACGGGGCGAAATCGTTTCTCAAGGAAGACATCATTCCCACCGGCGTCTACCGGCCGCTCTATCTGCTCGCTCCCATCCTCGCGCTGGGCTGCACGTTGATCTCCATCGGCGTGGTGCCCTTCGGCGCGCCCAACATCGGGCCGGGCCCTCTGGATCTGTTTGAGATCGCAAATGTGAATGTCGGCCTGCTGGTCATCCTGGGCGTCACCTCCATCGGCGTTTATGGTATTGCGCTGGCCGGGTGGTCGTCGAACAACAAGTATTCGTTGCTGGGCGCGCTGCGCTCCTCCGCGCAGTTGGTCAGCTACGAACTGGCACTCGGCCTCTCGCTGGTCGGCGTGGTTTTGCGCGCCGGTTCGCTCAATTTGAGAGTGATCGTGGAGCAGCAAGCGACCAATGGCATCCTGAGTTGGAATCTTTTCGGCGGAATGCAGTTTGTGGCTTTCTTCATCTACCTGATGGCCGCCTACGCTGAAACCAACCGCTCTCCATTCGATCTGCCCGAAGCGGAAAGCGAACTGACCGGCGGCTATCACACCGAGTACAGTTCAATGAAGTTCGCCATGTTTTTCATGGCCGAGTACGGCAACATGATTACGGTAGGTTGCGTGGCGACGCTGCTGTTTTTGGGCGGCTGGACCAGTCCTTTCGGCGACCTGATTCCGGTACCGCAGAACATTCTCGTTCACGCGCTCCTTCCACTCTTCTGGTTTGTGTTCAAGGTCTTCAGTTTTCTGTTTTTGTATGTGTGGGTGCGCGGAACCTTGCCGCGCTTCCGCTATGACCAGTTGATGAACTATGGATGGCGCTGGCTGATGCCGCTGGCCATTCTGAACATTGTGGCGACAAGCCTTTGGCTGGCTTATCGCTAAATTACAATCGGGCTTGCCCGTGGGTGACAAAACGATGCACTTGATTTTGTTTCTCATATTTGCCGGATTCTGCCTGGGAGGAGCGATTAACCTGCTCATCCAGAGCCATCCCATCAACAGCGCTCTTTCGCTGATTGTGGTGATGGTCTCGCTGGCCGTGCTTTACCTGCTGCTGGGCGCGGAGTTCCTGGCGGCGGCGCAGGTGATCGTCTACGCCGGCGCCATCATGGTGCTGTTTACCTTCGTCGTCATGCTGCTCAACGCAGGGCGCGAGGCGCGTACCATGGGCAGCCGCGCGGCGCGCCTGGTTGGCTTTCCCGCGGTCGTCGTCATTCTGGCCGTGATTGCCACCGTGATCCTGCACGCGCAGGGCCTGGGCGTGGCCAAGCTGAGTGACGGACTCACCAACGTGCCCGGCCAAACGAATATTGAACTCCTGAGTACGGTGCTCTTCACTAAACTGCTGCTGCCGTTTGAGGTCACCTCGGTGCTGATTCTCATTGCGATTCTTGGCGCGGTTGCCCTCGCACGCCACGACGACACAGACCCGCAAGGCAATGTGGAAAGGACGGGCAAATGAGTTCCCTCTTCGCACAGGAAGTCCCGCTCTCCTGGTATCTGCTGCTGAGCGCCGCGCTGTTTTCGCTCGGCGTCGTCGGTTTCCTTATTAAGCGCAACCTGATTACCGTCTTCATGTCCATTGAGCTGATGCTCAACGGCGTGAATCTTTCCTTTGTGACCTTCGCCCAACAATGGCACGCGGTGAAGGGGCAGATCTTCGTCTTCTTCGTGATGATGGTGGCCGCGGCGGAAGCTGCCGTGGGATTGGCCATCATTATCGCCGTCTTCCGCGCCCGCGCAACCCTGGCCGTCGATCGCATCGACTTGATGAAATTATGAACGCACACCTCTATCTCTGGTTGATACCGCTGCTGCCCTTCGCCGGATTCCTGCTGAACGGAATCCTCGGCAGAAGGCTGCCCAAGTGGCTTGTCACTACGGTTGCTCTGCTGGCTCCGCTCGCAGCGTTTGGCGTTGTGCTCAATGCGGCACTGGGCGTCTTCGGGATCATTCCAGTCACAATTATTTCCCTGCCCTTCACCGAGACGTGCCCGCTACCCTGGATCAATGCGGGCTTGTTGCACGTGAACTTCAGCTTCGTCCTCGATCAGCTTTCGCTCGTCATGCTCCTGGTCGTCACCGGCGTCGGCTTCCTGATTCACGTCTACTCCGTCGGCTACATGGGCGACGACAAGGGCTATGCGCGCTACTTCTCTTACCTGAACCTGTTCCTGTTTTTCATGACCGTCCTGGTGCTGGCCGGAAACGCCTTGGTCATGTTCATCGGATGGGAAGGCGTGGGCCTGGCGTCGTACCTACTCATCGGCTTCTGGTTCCAGAAGAAGTCGGCGGCCGACGCGGGTAAGAAGGCCTTCATCGTTAACCGTATCGGCGACTTCGGCTTTCTCATCGGAATGTTCCTGCTCGTCGCAAACTTTGGCACGCTGACCTTCACCGAGATCGCGACCAAGCTCGGCCAGGACCCAGGCTGGAACGGCGGCGTGGTCACAGTAATTGCGCTCTGCCTGATGCTTGGCGCAACCGGCAAGAGCGCACAGCTTCCGCTCTACATCTGGCTGCCGGACGCGATGGAAGGCCCCACGCCAGTCTCCGCGCTGATTCACGCGGCCACCATGGTTACAGCCGGCGTTTACATGGTCGCCCGGACGCATGTGTTGTTTGACCACTCGCCCTTCGCGCTGAGTGTCGTTGCCATCATCGGCGCGGCCACAGCAATATTCGCTGCCACCATCGCTCTCGTTCAAAACGACATCAAACGCGTGCTGGCCTACTCGACCATCTCGCAGCTCGGCTACATGTTCCTGGGCTGCGGCGTCGCGGCTTATTCCGCGGCCATCTTCCACCTGATGACCCACGCCTTCTTCAAGGCACTCCTCTTCATGGCGGCTGGCTCGGTAATTCACGCCATCGGCGGCGAACAGGACCTGCGCAAAATGGGCGGGCTGAGGAAGAAACTGCCGGTCACTTTTTGGACCATGACCGCGGCGGTTCTGGCCATCGCCGGCTTCTTCCCTTTTGCCGGATTCTTTTCGAAAGACGCGATCCTCTACGTGGCGTTTTTGCAGGGAACGAACGGCAAGATTCTCTGGTTTGTTGGCCTGCTGACGGCGTTGTTGACCTCGTTCTACATGTTCCGGCTATGGTACCTGACCTTCATGGGCGAATCGCGCAGCCCCGAGGTCCATCCACATGAAAGCCCGTGGTCGATGCGCGGACCACTGGTCATTCTGGCTCTGCTCTCAGTGTGCGGAGGATGGATCGGCATGGAGCGCTTCGGCAACTTCCTCGCCCCTTCAGTGGGCGTGCTACCCACTGAGGCTGGGAACATGCGCCTGGAGATCATTCTCAGCATCGTGGCCGTTCTCGTTGCGCTCGAAGGCTGGCTGATTGCCGACAAGCTCTACCGGCGCAAGCCGGCGCGTCCAGCACAGTACGCCGCGGCTTTGCCGACCGGCTACAAACTGCTGGCCAACAAATACTACGTTGACGAGCTTTATGGCGCTGTAGTGGTCAAGCCGCTGCTCGGCTTCTCAAAATTTGTGCTGGAGTGGGTCGTCGATTTTGTCATTTTGGGCGGCGCGGCCTGGTTGCTCGGCGGTATTGCCACTTTTACAGGAGCGATTCTGCAACGCTGGCAATCGGGCAATCTGCGCTCCTATGCGGCGTGGCTGGCTGCGGGTGCTGCCGCAGTTTTACTCTTCCTGCTGGTTCCGTGGGCAACGGTGCTGGCTGGTCTTACTGCAATTCACCTTGGCATGGCGGGGCATTGAGAGAATGAACGAAATCAACCAATCGATTCTCACGTTGATCCTGCTGGTTCCGTTGGCCGGAGCGGTATTGGTGGCCCTCGTGCCCGACCGCTTCAAGCTGCCCAACTGGATTGCGCTGCTGACGGCGCTGGGCACCTTCGGCCTCACCCTGCACCTGCCTGCGCATTTCTCGTTCGCTTCGGAAGCGCCGCGTTTTCAATTTGAGATTACCCGCCTGTGGATCGAGAAGCCCGCGATCTTCTACCACGTCGGCGTAGACGGTTTGAGCCTGTGGCTTGTGGTACTGGTAGGTCTGCTAGCGCCAATAGGCGTGGTAGCCAGTTGGAACGCCATCCAGGCACGGCGCAAGCTCTTCTACGCGCTCTTTCTTGTCCAGCAGACGGCCATGTTTGGCGTCTTCATCTCGCTGGATTTGATGGTTTATTACGGCTTCTGGGAACTGTCGCTGGTGCCAATGGCAATCCTCATCGCCATGTACGGCCGCAAGGACGGGCCCAAAGCCGCGCTGAAGTTCTTCCTCTTTACCTTCATCCCATCTGCGCCGTTGCTGGTGGCGATCCTCTGGCTCTACGCCAAGACCGGCAGCTTCGACTTCGCAACTCTTCGCTTCTGGGTTGCAAGCGGAGCATTACCCGCCGGCGCGCTGTTCTGGGTTGCTCTCGCGTTTCTCTTCGCCTTTGCGGTCAAGGTTCCGGTCTTTCCGCTGCACGGATGGGTTGCCGATACATTCAGTGAGGCGCCTGTAGCACTGGTGATGGTTGTCGCCGGCAAGCTCGGTCTTTACTCCATGCTGCGCTTCCATATCGGGCTTTTCCCGGTGCAGGCGCGGGCTGTGGCTCCGGTGCTGATTGGCCTTGCGGTTATCGGCATTCTCTATGGCGCCTGCCTTGCTCTCGTGCAGCGCGATTTCTGGCGGCTGATGGCTTATGCGGCCCTGAGCCATCTGAGCCTCATCACGCTGGGTATCTACGGCCTCACGCTCACTGGGTGGGAAGGCGCGGTTTATCAGATTCTGAATCACGGCGTGGTGGACGGCGCGCTGTTCCTTCTGTTGGGCCTCCTCTATGACCGCTACGCAACCAGTCAGATCAACGCGTACGGCGGCCTGGCTGCGAAGTTGCCACGCTTGGCGACGTTCTTCGTCATCGGCTCTTTGGCGATGATTGGGCTGCCTATGCTGGGCGGTTTTGTGGGCGAGTTCCTGATTCTGCTGGGCACGTTTACCGGCGTCAGCAAAGGCTGGGCGATTGCCGCTGCCGTGGGTGTGATTCTGGGCGCGGCTTACATGCTGTGGCTGGTGCAGCGACTCTTTTATGGGCCAGAGAGCGCACTGGCCACGTCGAAGCCGCCACAAGACCTGCGCTTGGGTCAACTTTGCGTGTTGTGGCCTCTGGCCGCGCTGATGTTGGTTATGGGAGTGGCGCCGATGCTCTGGCTGCCAACCATTGAAACGGCTGCACACCCGCCACAATTAAGGACACCAAACATTCTGCCTCTCGTATTGCCTCGATCCGCGTCGCCGACTTCACTGAATGGGGAGGGCCCACAGTGAACCCTATTCCTGACATCTTCCGCATCCTTCCCGAAGTCATCCTCACGTTGACCGGCGTCCTGGTGATGTTGCTCGACGCGGCACTACCCCCTCATTGGGCGCGCCGTCCGCTCGGCTGGGTAGCTGCTTTCGGAACTACGCTCGCTCTTTGGGGTAGCCTGGCCCAGCTTTCACTGCCTGAAGGAACCGGCTTTTCCGGCACGGTCGAGACCAGCGCCTTCACTGTCTTCTTTCATGTGCTCATCTGCGGCGTCGTGCTAGTAGCGCTTTTGCTTTCGCTGGATACCCTGCCTGAGGATAGTCATCACCAAGGCGAGTTCTACGCCTTGGTGGTCTTTGGCGCCGTGGGTATGTGCCTGCTCACCGGCGCGGTCGAGTTGCTGCTCGTCTTCATTGCTCTGGAAATCTCCTCCATCGCCACCTATATTCTGGCTGGCTACCGCAAGGACACCCCTCGCGGACCTGAAGCTGCGATTAAATATTTTCTGCTCGGCTCCTTTGCCACGGCATTCCTGCTCTACGGCATCGCCTTGATCTTTGGAGCAACCGGCACAACGCAGATCTACGAGATTGCCCTCCTCGCGCCTACGGCACTGAATCACGGATTCATCCTGGCTGGCCTGGGGCTGATGTTGGTGGGCATTCTCTTCAAGGTTTCCGCCGTGCCTTTTCACGTATGGACGCCGGACGTTTATGAAGGCTCGCCCACGCCTGTGGTGGCGCTGATGTCCACAGCGCCCAAAGCCGCGGCCTTTGCGTTGCTGCTGCGCGTGGTCTACGAGATGCTGCCTGCAATGCGCTCCGTATGGCAGCCGCTGCTGTGGGTGGTGGCCGTGCTTTCCATGACCCTGGGCAACCTGGCTGCACTGCGCCAGCAGAACGTGAAGCGCATGTTGGCTTACTCCGCGATCGCCCATGCCGGCTACCTGCTGGCGGCCTTCGCCGCACTCGACTCGACCGGCATTGCCGCCGCCAGCTTCTACATTGCAGCATACGCAGCCATGAACGTGGGCATCTTTGCCGTGGTCACGCTGGTCAGCGGATACGACGAGAAGCGACCGCTGATCGACGATTTTCGCGGGCTTATCTACCGCTCGCCTTTGCTCGGCAGCTTGCTGATCTTTTTCCTGATTTCGCTGGTTGGCATTCCCTTCACAGGCGGATTCTTTGGCAAGTTCTATGCATTTTCTGCCGCGGTAGGCGGCGGAGCCATCTGGCTGGCCATCATCGGCCTGCTGAATTCCGGCCTGGCAGCCGCGTACTATCTGCGCCTGGGCCTGGTCGCCGCGCAGCAGCCGGATGCGCAGAAGCCTGTTGTTCCAGCGCCGAAGGTAGGCATCGCGGTCGGCGCGGCGCTGCTGCTCGCGGTAGCGGCAACTTTAATCCTGGGAATTGTTCCGAGCGACGTGCTTCATGCGGCCGAGAACGCCGCGTACACCTTGCAAGCGCCTTCCACGAACACAAGCGCGCCCGCCCATGCCTTCGATTTGAAAATGATGATTCCTTAAATCGGGTTAAGCGCGGAATCTCTGGCAGCCGGCCCGCTGGTTGCCACTCCCGACAGATTCTGGTCTAGCAGGCTCTGGTAGTAATGCACGGTGCGGCCAAGAACGCGCCTGTTCACATAATTGTCGAGAACCCAGGCGCGCGCGGCCTCGCCCATGCGGCGGCGGCGCTCCGGGTTGCGCAACAATTGAAGCACAGCTTCGCTGATGGCCACCGGGAAACCTGGCGGAATCAGCAACCCGGTGACCTCCGGCACCACGGCATCGCGCGAGCCGGTGGACAGTGTGGTCACCACGGGAATTCCGGTCGCTGCTGCCTCCAGCACCACGTTCGGAAACCCTTCACGCCAGGTTGGCAACACCATCACGTCCATCACCCGGTAATAGGGCGCCGTGTCAGCAACATATCCAGTCAAATGAATTCTTGGATGTTTCTTGATCCGCGAGCGCAGATCATTGCCCAGCGCGTCTTCAGCAGCGTCAAACCAGCCCACCAGCAGCAAATGCGCCTCCGGTTTCACGGCCAGTATTGCGTCGAATGCCTCAATCAACTCCGGCAGCCCTTTGTCGCTGGTCAAGCGTCCCACAAAACCCACGACAGGTACATCCGGCGGAAGGCCGAGCCTCTCTCGCAGACCGCACGGACCGGGTTTGAAGCGCTCCACATCGACTCCGTTGCTGCTGCCGCTGCCCAACAAGCGCAATTTGCTCTCGGATGCCACGCGTAAAACAAGAGCCTGATTGCGCAGGCTGTCACTATTGCACAACACAACATGAGAACATGCCGCTGCCAGCTTCTCGGCTACCCACAGAATCCGGCGCTTGACTCCAGTGCAGGTTTCCAGCTTGAGCCCGCGCAAAAAATAGACCCTCGCCGGCACACCGCAGAGCATGCCTGCTATCGCGCCCAGCAGTCCGGCTTTGGGCGTACTGAATTCCGTCATCTCCGGCTTGAGCCGACGAAGCAGCCGCCACAGGCGCACCAGCGATACAAAATCCGCAAACGGCGCGATCTCCCGCCGCATGGGAATCGCAACTGATCCCACGCCTTCCAGAGCGGCCGTACGCGTGAGCAACTCACCGGGGCTCGAAACCAGCGTCACTCGAAAGCCCGCCTCGCGCAGGGTGCGCAGACGGCCCCCAAGAACCATGCAGGTCTGCGGGTTGGTGATGCCGACGACGATGTGTGGGCTTGGTGATGAACGGAGCGGCTCCGCCAGAGGAGCGGCTGAAGCGGAAAATCTGCTGCGCGCATGAAGGAATGCGGGCAAGAAAGTAGTATTGGTGCTATCTCCGCTGCGTCTCGACACGAGCCTCTCCCAGAAAGGGCCTTCGCGTCTGGATGCACCGGCGCCGCAAGCGACATTCCTTCGTCGCAGGGGCCGAAAACCTGCATCGGAGACGCGTTAGGAAACGTGCGCGGCGGATTCAGGAGCTCATGCTTACCAGACGTTATGCAGAGCACTCACCTGCCCTGTTGCGTCCACTCCCGTTCTCCGGTTCAGCCGTTCCCCTCGTGACAACGCAGAAGAATCCTTAAAGACAGTCTTCCGCTGGAGATAAAAAGAATCAGTATTCACAGGAAACATTAGTCTGCTCTACTATGTCAAGAGGAAATTCTCTTTAGGAAAACTGTGCGTATATAGCTGATGAACGGGCTCGATTCGCATCAGGATAAGAAAGATATTTCTATGCCCACGAAACGACGCCCCAAGGTTCTCTTGCTGATTCCGCATCTTGGCGATGGCGGAGCGGAGCGCGTGACGGCACTTCTGGCGCGCGGCCTTTCCGCAGAAAAGTACGAACTGCATCTGGGCCTGATCACGCAGACGCGAGCCGATGAGGAACTGCCGCCATGGGTCCATCTCCACGCTTTAGGCACGCGAAGGGTGCGTGGCGGGGTTTTGGGACTGCTCCGCCTGGTTCGCCAGCTCAAACCGAAGCTGATTCTCTCCGGGATGTTCCACCTTAACTTTCTCGTGCTGCTTCTGCGTCCCCTTTTGCCGCGCAATACTCGAGTCTTGGTGCGCCAGAACGGAACCGTTTCCTCTGCATTGGCCTTTGGCGGGCTGCCCTGCTGCACTCGCCTTCTTTACCGCGTGCTCTACCGCCGCGCTGACCGGGTGATTTGCCAGACGAAGTCGATGGCCGATGACCTTGCAAGTGAATTGGGAGTTGAGCAGAACCGGTTGGCCGTGCTGCCCAACCCGGTGGATGTCAAAGAGATTCGCACTTCCGTCAGCCTGAGTCCAGCCGCGCAAACCGTCGCAAGCCCCGACGGCGGCCCGCATCTGCTGGCCATGGGAAGGCTCTCGCCGGAAAAGGGCTTTGATTTGCTGCTGCGGGCTTTTGCTTCGGTCCGAACGGAATTTCCTGAGGCCAGCCTTCTGATTGCCGGTGCGGGATCAGAGGAGGCAAGGCTGAAAGCTCTATGCCGCACGCTGGGCCTCGACTCCGTGGTCCGCTTTTCGGAACCCATTGACCGTCCCTGGACGCTGTTCGCTGCGGCAACGCTATTTGTGCTCCCATCCCGCCACGAAGGCCTGCCCAATGCCCTGCTTGAAGTGGCTGCCGGAGGACTACCAATCGTGGCCTTGCCGGCTTCAGGGGGCATCGTGGACCTGCTGCGCGATCAGCCTGGAGTTTGGCTCGCTCCCGAAGTCTCCTCCGAGGCGCTTGCTGTTTCTCTGCGCACGGCTTTGCGCGCCCTCAGGCCCGGTCAACGGTTTGCCCACCCCTTTGTTGAAGCGTTCCGCATCGATCGCGCTATCGACGCTTATGAGAAGCTGATCGACCATATGCTTGCAGAAAACACGAGGACTTAACCCCGGCCGCGAAAGCGTGAGATCAGCTTCCACAGCCTCCTCACCTTGCCAGCTCGGGTTCGCCATAGAGCCAAAGTTTCATGGAGCCGCTCTATCAGGCTCAAGCCGCCAGGCGAAAGCTCGGCCACCACGCGCTCCTCTGAGGTGAACTGCGCGGCATGTTCGCTGAGGAACTCATGAAGCTGAGCAACCTGGGCTGCATTGGCGAAGTTGCTATGCACACAGATCGTCCATAGCCCCTTGTTCTTCTCGACCGGCCTCCAAAGCTGCTGCGGAATCCAGGTGATGCCGCCGCGTATAAATGGAACGCGGGCAAATCCGTCTGAGAGCATTTCAATCCCCTCGTTGCGTAACGCGCGCAGGGTGGCGTGATCGAAACCGTGGCGCGGTGCAACAAAGATCTTGGGATTGAGTCCATGGCCGCGTAGAATTCTCAGCCCCTCACGAATCCACTCTCTCTGGATTTCTTCCAGCACGCCTGAGAATTCCGTGTAAGCATTTAGCGGCAATAAGCTCTTGCCCCGGCTGCCGCAGTGATGATGAAGCCCGTGCAGTGCAATCGTTGCCCCAACTGCCTCCATCGCCCGCATCCGCGCCCAGAACTCCGGGTCCGGCGGCGAAAGATCCAGCTCGGCGTCCTGATTGTCGGGAATCACGGCAAGAATCGGCCGCAAGTGAAACTCCTCGATCAACGGCAGAAACCGCTGCCAGCGACCATGCGCCATCGTTGGACAAAGGTCGTCGAAGCGAAGGAGGTATTGTGCAGGTTTGGGAATCATCGTGCCAACTCCAATGTTGTTTGTTCGCCACTCCGGGCAAGGTTTGCCGGCCCCGATCGCCGCGCCGCTGCCTGATTTACGCGCATTCCGCGGAGCTTCGAGGAAGCAGCTTCCAGGTCCAATACCAGAGAAAAATGAAGGTGCTCACAGTCCAGAGCGACGTGGCCAGCGCGATTCCCGCCACGCCATACCAGCGCATGAGAACCAGATTCAAAACAATATCCAGCGCCAGATTCAGCGCGCCGCAATAGAAAATCAGGTCGCTTCGGCGTATGGCGATTAGAAAGCGGTAAAACACGCGACTGGAGACAAAAAACGGAATCTGAATCGCATACATGGCCAAAACTGGGGTGACCAGCGCCGTGTCGGAGGGTGAGAAGACGCCATGCTGGAATGCCACGCGAATCAACAGGCGCGAGCCGGCGATCAGCGCCAATGCAATGGGCGTGGAGACCAGGGCCGTGAACCGCACCCAGGTGCGCAACGTAAGACGGCATCCGGCCCAATCCTTCTGCGCGATCATGCGCGAAAAATACGGCACCACGGCTGACGAGACCGCCCCGGCCAGCAGCGTAACCACCACGCTCACAAAGCGATTGGCGTAGGCCAGCGCGGAGACGCTTCCCGCAGGCAGCATCGCGGCCATCGATTGATCCACAAGCAAGCCGCCAGAAGCCACCACGCCGCTCAGCAGCACCGGTCCATACTGGCTCGCCACCTCGCGCGTGGCCTCGGTAGCTCCATGCCACCAGAGACGAAGTCGATAGCCGCGCGAGTCCATCATCCACGCCACGACCCCAGCTTGAATCAGAGCGCCGGCCAGAGTCGCGTAGACCATCGCCCAGATTCCGAAGCGGCCACTCAACAGCAGCGCTCCAAGAATGATGGCCACCGGTGTCGCCACCGGCGCCAGCGCGGGCAACGCAAAGCGGTCAAAGGTGTTCAGAACCGCGGTGCAGTTGGTGGCAATGCCGGTAATCAGCACCACGGGCAGCAACGCGTAAAAGAGCCGGATGGCGAGATCCATTTTTCCCGGCGGAAAATGGGAGGCAATCAGCGGAAAGAACCCGCGCGCGGTCAGAGCCATCACGGCCGAGGCTGCGGTCAACAGTAGGCATACCCAGAGCATTGAACTCGAAAGCAACTCCTGCGCGCGCTCATGGCCCTCCTGTTCCCTCACCCTGACAAGCGTAGGCACCATGGCCTGGTTCATCGATTCCGAAATCAGATTGATGAGCAGGTTGGGAATCAAGAACGCCGCTAGAAATGCATCCATCGCGTCCGAGCGCCCGTAAACCCCGGCAACGGCAAACTCCTTGAATGTGGCGACAATCTTGACCG
>Ga0224526_1000083_pt1 | contig 45839 bp, 33 predicted proteins | sample CBST25metaG_FD_179878 | JGI IMG/M metagenome (GOLD analysis project Ga0224526, IMG submission 179878) | Peat soil microbial communities from Stordalen Mire, Sweden - C.B.S.T-25 | ecosystem: Environmental > Terrestrial > Soil > Wetlands > Peat | place: Sweden: Norrbotten County, Stordalen Mire...
GGGAGGGGGTAGGCATGCGCGGGTGCAAGCTGGCTACAGCGCAACTATCTTTTCAAGAGTGCGCCACCGCAAGGAAATAATCTGCAAGCACCTGCGGCGCGGTCTGGCGCACTTCGCGAACGTGGAACGCGGTTCGCCATCCTTCGCCAGAAAGAAGCGAAGGATGGAGCACCCGGCTTGAACTTGGCTCTGACTTCCGAAAAACATTTCTCAGTTTTCTTGCCGGATCAATAAAGACCTCGTTGATTCTGCTGCACAGCCGGCATGACTCAAGTCGTGTTCTTTCAAAAACAGAACGATTCCTAGCTTCCCTATTTTTTGATTCCACACGCCATCTTCACGGGAACGCGCATACTGTGAATCTGTGAAACTGTAAAACTGTGCTGTTTCAGTCATGGAAGTCCAACGCCTTCCCAAAGCCGTTGTGGGCCTGAAACGGAGAAGTTTCATCTCGAAAGTACTTGTGGCTGGTTCCGGCTTGCTTGACGAGGCTGTCCGGCTATCCTAGACTCACTGGGGTTTGGCCTGTGGGGTGTTTTCCAGACTGAACCGTTCGGCAAGGGGGCCTTGCCGAACGGCCGGGTCAGCCGGTACTCCGCAAAAGGCGGAGAAAGCCCCGCCACGCTGTGGTTTCCGGGTACGTTTCCCGGAACTATTGCCAGACGGCAGGCAACTGAACTTGGAGGGTGTATGTCAGCGGTATCTCTTGAGCAGGAAATCAATCCCTGGGAAGCGCAGGAAGCTCGGTTTGACTTTGCGGCGCGCAAACTGAACCTGGAAGATGGATTGTGGAAGCTGTTGCGCACACCCACGCGCGAAATTATCGTTCACTTTCCCGTCACCATGGACGATGGCCGGACGGAGATGTTCACCGGCTTCCGGGTGCAGCACTCGATCGCTCGCGGTCCGGGCAAGGGCGGCGTCCGCTACGCGCCGGACGTAACCCTGGACGAGGTGCGTGCGCTGGCCAGTTGGATGACCTGGAAGTGCGCGGTCGTCAACATCCCCTTTGGCGGCGCCAAGGGCGGCGTCATCTGCGACCCCAAGAAGATGAGCCAGGGTGAGCTGGAGCGCATGACCCGCCGCTACACTTCGGAGATCATCGATTTCATCGGACCGGAAAAGGACGTTCCCGCTCCCGACGTGAATACCAACGCCCAGACCATGGCCTGGATGATGGATACCTACTCGATGCACGTGGGACACACCGTCACCAGCGTGGTTACCGGCAAGCCCCTGAATATTGGAGGATCGCGCGGACGGGTTGAGGCCACCGGCCACGGCGTGCAGGTGATCTGCGACGAGAGCCTTCGCTACCTGAAGATGCCCATCGAGGGCTGTCGAGTCGTGATCCAAGGCTTTGGCAATGTCGGCTCCAACGCCGCCCGCTTGCTGATGGAGCGCGGCTACAAGATCGTGGGCCTCGCCGAGTTCGAGGGGGGCCTGTCCAACCCCAATGGCATCGACATTCACCAGTTGATCGAGTACAAGCGGCGCAACAACACCACGCTGGGCTTCCCCGGCGCCGAGGCCATGCCCAGCGATGAGCTGCTGGTTGCCGATTGCGACGTCCTCATCCCCGCCGCGACGGAGAACGTGATTACCAGCCGCAACGCCGAAAACATCAAGGCGAGCGTGATTATCGAAGGCGCCAACGGCCCCACCACGGCGGTGGCCGATGAAATTCTGGCCGCCAAGCACGTCTTCGTCATGCCCGATATCCTGGCCAACGCCGGCGGCGTTACGGCCAGTTATTTCGAGTGGGTCCAGGACCGGCAGGGCTACTTCTGGAAGGAAGAGCTGGTCAACGAACGGATGGAAAATATTCTGCGCGACAGTTTCGAAGATGTGATCCGTTATTCCGAGGCCCACAATGTGAACAACCGCATTGCTGCCTATATGCTGGCCATCGACCGCGTGGCGTACACCATCAAGCAGCGGGGCATCTACGCATAGCTGGCGCGGGGTTTCCGTAATGCGGGATGGGAACAACTGAAAGCAGAAGCAGCAGGTGAAGCCCAACATCTTTTTGCCGACCTCATGCGGCACGAATCAAGTCGTGCCGCAAAAAGAAACAAGAATGCAAGTCCAACAAAATAGGACGTCGTCCTGGAGTTCTATGGACTCCCGCCCATCGGACAAAAACAAAGACGTCCGATGAATGGGGCACAGTTTCATCGATCGCGGGGCGGCGAAGCCAGTGAACGACTGACGCAATCAATCGCCTGAAGGCGATTTTGCAGGAATTTCCTTGTATCGCAATGTAAGCGTTCTGGATCAATCTGAGCAGCGTTTAGCTCTGCTGTGATTCTTCAGCCTGAATCGCAGTGCAATAATATGAGAAAGGCTTCGCGCAATTTGGCGGCGTAACGCAACTCCCATGAATTTGCCTAATTCCATCACGATGAGCCGGATCGCCATGATCCCGCTGTTGCTCTGGATTCTGTCGCCGGTCTTTCCCTGGCAGGGATCGCATGGCGAACAGGAGATTGCGGCGTCGGTCTTGTTTGTGCTGGCTTCGATTACCGACGGCGTGGATGGCTATCTGGCCCGCAAACGCAAGCAGATTACCACCATGGGTATGTTGCTGGATCCCATCGCGGACAAGATCATGGTCACCAGCGCCTTGATTGCCCTGGTGGCCTACAATCCCGAGGTGGTCAAGGTCTGGATCGTCGTGGTTATCATCGGCCGCGAGTTTCTCATCAGTGGCCTGCGCTCGATTGCTTCCTCGGAAGGCTTCACCATTCAGGCCAGCGACCTGGGCAAGCTGAAGACCGTGATCCAGATTGTTTCGGTTGTTTCTGCTTTCCTGGCGCACCGCTGGTTCCAATGGCAGATCGGCTTCCTCATTGTGCCGGTCAAGTGGATCGCCGTGGCCGCCATCTATTTCACCGTGCTGGTTTCCACCATCTCCGCCATTGACTACTTCGTTGGTTTCTGGAAGCAGATCGACCACGCCAGCAGCGACCGCCGCAAGACCTTCGTGCTGACTCGTCGTAAAAGCGCGAGCAAACCCACCGGCACAGAGTAACTGCGGTACTGCCGTGCCAGGGCGTTTTGATTGACCTGGATTTGGGCGTTTGCCGGGTTAAAGAACCGATGCATATCGAGTGGCTTTCTGATCAACAGTGGATCATCGCTGGTTAGGAGAAAGACAATGAAGGTTGCACTCTTCGCGTTTCTTTTTGTCGCATTCGCATCAGCCTCGGCTCAGAATCCGTTTGGCGCTCTTCCATCTGCATGTGGTTCCAAGGACGCCAACTTCAACGTGAAGCTGGACAAATCTCAGCACCCGCTTACGCAGCCTGAACCAGGGAAGGCGCGGGTTTACTTCATCCATGACTCAGGTGCAGCCACTGGCATTTTGAACCTTGCCGACCCAATGATGCTCGGAGTTGACGGAGCATGGGTGGGCGCCAACCATGGAAATTCTTATTTTTCCGTCTCCGTCGACCCAGGAGAGCACCATGTTTGTGCTTCTTCGTGGTTCTCTCGTGAGGCGAAACTCGTGGTATTGGCACATCTTCAAGCTGAAGTGGGCGGAACCTATTTTTATCGCACACGAATCGTTAAGTTGCGCGACACGCAGTATCTGGAACTCGATCCGGTTGACAGCGATGAAGGCAAGTATCTGATTGCTTCTTATCCGCTAAGCATTTCTCATCCCAAGAACTAAGCGGAAAGGAGAATCACTCTAAATTGTGGAATCTGGCTTTGAATGGGTAGGTTCGGGGTTCAATTTCAGCGTTGCGATGGTCAAGCTGGAAGGCTCCTTTTTGCCTTTTATGGGGCGCAACGTTTCCATGCCCTCGATTCGCTGTGCGAAAATCCTCAAAAGACCGTTTTTCCTATGAGATTCTTTCGCTTTCTTTCGCTGTGCGCTTTCGGATCGCTTCTGGCTGCTGCTTTGGCTTGGCCGCAAGCCGCGCCCAAGGGCCAGCCTTCGGCTTCGCTGGTGCTGGCCGGCGGAACAGTCGTGGATGTGACCAACTGGGGCCACACGGCGAAAGACATTGCAGATGCCGTGGTTGTTGTGCGCGATGGTCGCATCGTCGAAGTCGGCTCGCGCGCGACCATTTCGATTCCCAAGAACGCAAGGGTCATTGACTGCGCTGGCAAGTTTCTGATTCCGGGCCTTATTGACGGCTTTGCCGGCTTGAATTCGCAGGGCCAGGCCGACGCCGACCTCTATATGGGCGTTACGACGGTGGTTGCCGTCAGCGACTTCCGCCGCGGCATGGTCGATGTTGCTGCTTCGCCCAGTCCCCACCTTTATCTTCTGGACTCGATTGGTTCGACCGACAACTGGAGCTTGCTGGCCAGGCACTCCTCCTGGGCTTCCAAGCTCAAGGAGGGCGCTCGCCCGGTCGAACTGAGTCCGGAAGATACCGCACGCCAGCTTACCGACACGGCCCGGCTGGGGACGCGCGCCGTCTGGCTGGGCCATAACCTGACCGCTGCCAACGTCCAGTGGATCATTACCCGCGCCCACCAGATGGGCCTGGCCACCTATGGCGAGTTCGTCGCCACGCCCTACGAGGTGGGCGTCGAGGCCGGCGTGGACGCGCTGGTTCACATGGGCCGCTACGAGCTGGGCGTCATTCCGGACGAGTTGCAGCGGCCGCTGGTGGAAGACTCCAAGGGAACGGCCGCGGCCACGGCGTACGACTACGCCGAGCGCCTGCCACCCACTGACCTGCATCTGCGTCGCTATGCCCATTTCCTGGCTTCGCATCACGCCGCGCTCATGCCCACCTTCAGCGTTTACTATGCGCAGTTGCCCTCGCACCGTAATCTGTGGCGAGAGCCGGCTGCGGCGCTGCTGGATCCAGCCCGGGTCTTTGATCCAACGGACCGCGCCACCGGCGAAGTGGATTATCCACTCGCGCCTTGGACCCATCGCTTGCCTGCCGCCAGCCAGCAATGGATGGAAGAGAGCCAGCGCAAGAAGGCCAACCAGCTGGTCCTGCGGCTGTGGCGGATCAATGAGGCTCTGTTTTCAGCCTATCCGCATTACCTGGCGGCTTCCGGCGCGCCGGTCAAGGGTGCTTTGCCTGGCATCTCCATGCACACCGAACTGGAGTTGCTGGTTCGCCTCGGACTGTCTCCGCGCGAGGCACTGGCTGCCGCCACCAACAACTACAGCCTCCAGTTCGGCTGGAACGAGATCGGCTTGATCTCTGCAGGCCGCCATGCCGATATTCTTATCGTCGACGGAAACCCCACACAGAACATCTGGAATGCCCGCCGCATCTCCGGCCTCATCCTGGACGGCAATGTGATCGACCGCGAGAGGCTGCTGAAATTGAGACGCTGAAACGCGTTTCCTCGTATTTTTCGGCGTTCAGACCGGCCGCGAATCGAACCGCCATGCATCGGTTAACGTAAAGGTAGGCAGGAGTATCGCGTGGGCTTTTGGAGACGATTGAAGGCGATCCTGAGACGGCGCATCCCACTGCATCGGCGGCACAATGCATGGCTCATCGCGATTGCGGCCTTCAAACTGGCGCAGGCCCTGCTGTTCGCGCTCATCGCTATGGGCGCGCTGGGACTGCTCCACAAGGACGTTGGCGATTTGATGGTCAAACTGGCCGACTACCTGCGTTTCAACCCCGAGTCCCGCTTCGTCTACTTCGTCCTCGACAAGGCTTCAATGATCGATGACCGGCTGCTGTGGCGGATCGGTGAGTTAGGCTTCCTCTACTCCGGCCTGGATCTGCTTGAGGGAATAGGCCTCTATCTTGAGAAAACGTGGGCCGAGTATCTTACCCTATTCATTACCGCGTCCTTCCTTCCCTGGGAGATGTTTGAGGTCTTCCGCCGGCTGACAGCGATTCGCGCCGGATTGCTGGCGGTGAATGCCCTGGTTTTCTTCTACTTGCTAAAGCTGGTGATCGAGCGCGGAGAGCAGAGACGCGGCACTGCGAAGAGCGCGCCGCGTGCGTAGCACTGCTTTTCGATAGGCCTTGGAGAGCGAAATCTATCGGATTTCGCTTTTTGTTCTCCTAACACGGAAAGGTTCGCTTGTCCAGGGCCAGAACCAAGGCCGTCAACACTACATCTTGTGGTTTTGGAAATTCTTGATCCATTAGCGGAACATAAAACAGCCGAAGCCGCTCTTTTTTACTTTTGATCGATTTTTTACTTGGCGGGAGCAGAAATCAGGGGTAGTATCGTTTCATTGGTGGAGCAAAGTGGACTGTTGTGGAAGATAAGCACTGATCTCAAGGAAATTGTAGCCGATTTAACTTCTTGGGCCACAAAAATCGACACCAATCGGGCTGGGTGTAACAGTCTGGCCAACCGGAAACGGAAAAGCAACGGAGTCAATCATGTTTCGCGGAAACGAGCCGGCGAAGGTCGATGAAAAGGGACGGCTGAAGATACCGGCTGCGTTCAAGCAGTTGGTGGATGCGCAGCATGTGACCCAGTTCTACATCACCTCGACGGACGGCGAGTGCGCGGAGATCTGGCCGTTGCCGGAGTGGGAAAAGCAGGAAGAGCGGTTGGATAGTTCCAGCACGATGGATGAGGCGATTGACAATTATTTGGACCTGACCAGCTATTACGGTCAGCAGGTGGAGATGGATGCGCAGGGCCGGGTTGTATTGCCACAGATTTTGCGGGAGACGGCTCAACTGAATGCGCAAGTTGCGGTTCTCGGCAAGCTTCGTTACATCGTTGTCAAGAATCTTCAGAAGCTCAAAGAGAGTTTACCGGCCAAGGCGTTGACGTCAGAGGACAGAAAGTCGCTGGCGAAGACCCTGGCGCGGCCGGGGCAAACGGAATAACCCCTCAGGGGGGAGCGCATGAAGAAAACGGAATTCAGACATGCGCCGGTTCTTTATCAGGAAGCGATCGATCTTCTCCAGTTATCTGCTGGGAGCACGGTGGTCGACTGCACGCTGGGCTTGGCAGGGCACGCATCCGGAGTTGTTCGGCTGCTGGGGCCGCAAGGGCATTTAATCGGCTTTGACCGGGATCCGGAAGCGCTTGCACTGGCTCGGGAGAAGCTGGAAGGAATTTGCCGGGAGTTGGGCAGCCAGGCGCCGCAAGTCACTTTGATCGGCGAGGCCTTCAGCTCGGTTTCAAGGCATTTGCAGCCTGCCTCGGTGGATGGTTTGCTGGCCGACTTTGGCGTCAGCAGCTTGCAACTGGACGAGGCGGAACGAGGTTTTAGTTTTATGGCGGATGGGCCGCTGGATATGCGCATGGATACGCGCTCCGGCCCGACCGCCGCACAGGTGGTAAACGAGGCGAGTGAGCGCGAGCTTGCAGACCTTATTTACGAATATGGAGAGGAAAGGGGGTCGCGGAGAATCGCCAGAGCCATTGTTCGAGGGCGGCCGGTAACAACCACGGGGCAGTTAGCCCGTATTGTTACCTCAGCCGCCCCGGCAATGAAACAGGCGCACATTCATCCGGCGACCAGGACTTTTCAAGCTCTCCGTATTTACGTAAATCGCGAATTGGACGAGATTCACGCCTTGCTGGAGGCAGCACCCAAGTTGCTCAAGCCCTCCGGAAGGCTGGTGGTAATCAGTTTTCATTCGCTGGAAGATCGCATTGCCAAGGACAGCCTGCGCGAGGGCGCGCAACAGAAAATCTGGAAGATTCTTACGAAAAAGCCGGTGACAGCCGGTGAAGAAGAGTTGAACCGCAATCCACGCTCGCGGAGCGCAAAACTGAGGGCGGCGGAAAGAACAGGGAACAGCAAACAGCGAACAGAGGACAGTGAACAGTCTTTTCGCTTGCAGTGGGATTTGAAGCACAGAAGATGAAACGCGGCTGTGAGCCGTTTGTACTGTGAGCTGGTAGCTGTGAGCTGTCAGCTGAGGAGACACCATGGCGGCATGCACAACAACCTATTTTGAGGCGGGCAGAAGCTTGAGCGCGCGGGTTGCCGAGCGGAATGCAGAGCTGCTGGCCCGGCAATCGATGCGGCGGCGGGGCGTGCGCACGCCGGAGGTTTCCTTTACCAAGCACTTTGACAACAGCCGTCTGGTCAAGGCTTCCGATCCGGCGCGAGTTCGTCAGATGCGTGTGTTTTCCGTGGCTGTTACCATCCTCTTTTCGCTGATCATGGTCTATGGCCTGCAGCACTTCAGCGCCATTGAGAGCGGCTATCGGGTCGAGTCGGAAAAGCAGGTGCGCGACCAGTTGCGCGAAGAGAATCGCCAGTTGCGTCTCTCCGAGGCACAACTGACCCAGCCGGGCCGCATCGACAGAATGGCCCGCGAGCTGGGCCTTGCCGCGCCGCAGCCGGATCAGTTGGTTCATCCCGTTGCCGCTCCGGACGCTTCCGCTCCGTCTCTGGCGCAGGTTGCTCCTCCCGTGTCAGCCGTACAATAGTCAAGGGAACCGCTGAGCTTCCAGCCCTCGCCTTGAGCGGTGGGCAACAGCATTTCTGGCGACGCATTGACTGCTTCATGAGCCGGGAATCGAAGCATCTTTGCAGACTGGATGCGGCAGGTACGAGCCGCTGGAAGCTGGAGACCAAGCAGTCTAATTCCCGGAGCAAGTGCCCATGCTGTCCCCAGTTCGACCCAGCCGGAACCGCAACATAGCCTCGCGCGCCACGCCGATCAAGCGGGCGCGCTTCTGGCTTATATGCCTGTTCTTTCTGGTTTGGTCGATCCTGATTGTCTCGCGCCTTTTCTGGATTCAGGTGGTGCGCCACAAGGATTTCGTGGAGCGCGCAGACAAGCAGCAGGGGCGCACCTTCGAGGTCTCTCCTCGCCGCGGCGTACTCTATGACCGCAACCTGCACGAGTTGGCCATGACCGTGCAGGTCGACTCCATTTTTGCCGTGCCCACCGAGATCAGCGACAAGCAGGCGACAGCTCGCACTCTGGCCGCGATCGTCCACGTCGATCCCGACGACGAGCAGACCAGCGAGGAACAGATTGCTGGCCGTCTCGAAGCCGGGCACAACTTTGCCTGGGTTGCGCGGCGAGTGACGCCGGATGCCGCTGCCCGCGTCCGCGATCTCATCAAGAATCAGTCGCTCAAGGGCATCTACTTCCAGAAAGAGTTCGAGCGCTTTTATCCGGACAATGAGATTGCCGCGCAGGTGCTGGGCTATGTCGGCATGGACGATAGCGGTCTGGGCGGCCTGGAGCAGAAGTTCGAAGCAAAGTTGCATGGCGTTCCCGGCCGGATGTACACGGCCATGGACGCGCGCCGTCACGTGCTCGGCTCCAGTGAGCGCGAACCCGCGCCGGGCCAGAGTCTGGTGCTCACCCTCGACGAGAATATTCAGTTCCTGGCCGAGCGGGCGCTGGACAACGCCATGGAGCGCACGCACGCCGACAACGGCACCGTCGTCATTCAGGACGTGCATACCGGCCAGATTCTGGCGCTAGCCATCCGCCCCACCTTCAATCCCAATCAATTCCGCCACACGACGCCGGCTCTGTTGCGCAATCACGCCGTCAGCGATGTCTATGAGCCCGGCTCGGTCTTCAAGCTGATCGCCTATTCGGCGGCTCTGGAGCAGCACGTCGCCACGCCCGACAGCATCGTCGATTGCCAAGGCGGGTCAATGAATCTGTTTGGGCGCGTCATTCACGACGACAAGGGCGACCACTTCGGGCGCATCACGGTGCATGAGGCGCTGGAGCACTCCAGCGACGTGGCCGCCATCAAGCTGGCGCTCCTGGTGGGCCAGGACCGCTATTACCAGTACATTCGCGATTTCGGTTTTGGCCAGCGCTCCGGCGTGGAGCTGCCCGGCGAGACACGCGGCCTGTTGCGCCCGGTGAACAAGTGGGACCCAGCTTCGATCGGCTCGGTCGCCATGGGGCAGGAGGTCGGCGTTACGCCGCTGCAAATGGTTTCCATGGTTTCGACCATCGCCAACGGCGGCGTTTACCTGCCGCCGCACGTGCTGATGCCGGGCCAGGTCGATGGATCGGCAAACAGACAGACGCCGCAGGCGATGCCCTTCAAGGCAGGCGAGGAACTGCCCAATCCTCTGCCCGCGGGCGCGCACCGCGTCATTTCAACCATGACGGCCGCCCAGATGCGCAAGATGATGGAGGGCGTGGTCCTCTACGGCACAGGCAAGTCGGCGCAGCTCAATGGCTACTCTTCCGGCGGCAAGACGGGTACGGCGCAGAAGATCGATCCGGCGACGCACCGCTACTCGAAGTCCATGCACGTGGCCTCGTTTGCCGGCATCGCGCCGGTCAATAATCCGGTGATTGCCGTGGCCGTCATCATGGATAACCCCAAGGGTTCTTACTATGGCACGGCCGTTTCCGCGCCGGTTTTTGCCGAGGTGGCGCAGCAGGTTCTCGAGTATCTTGGAGTGCCGCACGACACGGATGTGCATCAAACCCGCGCCTTGTCCAAAGCCGATCTGCGCATGGCTGAAGACGATGCCCATGAGAGCACAGGCGACATCGGCGCTCTGTACGCCGCCGCCAACGATCTGCCCAGCGACGACCCCTTGCGCGCCGCCGCCAATCAGCCCGTTGTTGTGGCAAGGCCAAGCCAATCGCAGGCCAGAACGCAGATCTCCGCAAGCGCCAGGGCCAAACCCGCCGCTCCGCCGCCGCAGAATCAAATGCCGCCGCAGGCGACCCGAACCGTCATTCTTTCCGACGGCAAGAAGCTGCGCGTGCCCTCGCTGATTGGCTTACCCGTGCGCAAGGTGATCGAGCAGGCCGCCGCCGCCGGGCTGGAGGTTCAAATCACCGGCAATGGCACGGTGCGCGAACAGGCTCCCGCCGCGGGCTCCTGGGTCGTCGCCGGAACCAAAATTGTGGTTCGCTGCGGACGATGAAATCGGCAGCGAAAAGACGCAGGGAAGGTCTTTCAATGAACGCTTTGTGTCAGGGCACGACTTCAGTCGTGCCCTGACACAAGACTTGAGTTTGAGAAATGCTTCTCGGTCATTTTGCTCGAATCCAGGATTTTTTCGCAGACGGGCAATCCGCGCCCTGTAGGCAAGCGACACACGAAGCCATCTACAATGGAGCACGTGATGAACTGGAATGAACTGAAGGAAGAAATTGCGGCGGTAGACGCCGGTGGCGGCTCGGACGAGCCGGTGACGGGCGTCGAGTACGATTCGCGCAAAGTGCGGCCCGGCGCGGTCTTTGTCGCCATGAAGGGCGGCTCGACCGACGGCAACCGCTATGTTGATAAAGCTCTGGCGGCGGGCGCTTTGGGGATTATCACCGACTCCGCGCCGGTCTTTGACCATCTGCTGGTCTACAGCGCCGGTCTACCAGTGCTGGAGGTCGAGCACGGACGCCGCGCGCTGGCCCAGGCTTCGGCGGCCTTTTTCGGCCACCCGGAGCGGAAGCTGGCGGCCACGGGCATTACCGGCACGAACGGCAAAACGACAACAGCGTATCTGACGGAGGCCTTGCTGAATGCCGCCGCGCGCAAAACGGTCCTCGTGGGCACTATCGAGTACCACGTCGCTGGTGAAGTGCGTCCGTCCGTGCACACCACACCCGAGGCAAGGGACTTGTTCGAGCTGATGGCCGAGGGCGTCGAGCGCGGAGCGACCGAGCTGGTGACCGAGGTTTCCAGCCACGCTCTCGACCAGGGCCGCGCGACGGGGTTGAATTTCGATGTGGCCGTCTTTACCAACCTGACTCGTGACCATCTCGATTATCACCAGACCATGGAGAAATATTTCGCCGCCAAGCGCCTGCTTTTTGACGGCACTGTCTATCCGGCTCCGCGCGTCGCCGTGCTGAACGCGCACGACCCGCACAGCGAACAACTGGCCGAGGCTGCGCGCAAGGCCGGAGCCGAGGTCCGTACCTACGGCATTGGCCAGGGAGACTGGCGCGCCGCATCGCATACGCTCACGCCTTCTGGCGCAACGCTGGAGCTGGAAACCCCGGCGGGCAACGCCAGTGTGGCCTCGCATCTGGCCGGTGAGGTGAACATCCTCAATCTGCTTGCCGCTCTGGCTGCGGCCCATGCGCGGGGTGTTTCGTTTGCCGATCTGATCGAGTTCATTCCGCGGCTTCAGCCGGTTCCCGGCCGCTTCCAATCCGTCGATGCCGGTCAGCCCTTCACGGTGATTGTGGACTATGCCCACACCGATGACGCGTTGATCAATCTGACCGCCCTGGCACGCCAGATGACGGCGAAATCCGGCAAGCGCGTGATTACTCTGTTCGGCTGCGGCGGCGACCGTGACCGCACCAAGCGTCCCAAGATGGGTTTGGCTGCGGGCAACGGAAGCGATTTTGTGGTCGCGACCAGCGATAATCCCCGCTCTGAGGAGCCGTTGGCCATTCTGTCCGAGATTGAGCCGGGGTTGAAGTCGAGTGGCGTTCGCTACACGGTTGAGCCGGACCGCGCTGCCGCCATTCGCCTCGCGTTTCATGAGGCCGCGCCGGGAGACGTGGTTCTGATCGCCGGGAAGGGCCACGAAAAGCAGCAGATTCTTGCCAGCGGCGTCATTCCCTTTGACGATGTCCAGATTGCCCTTTCAGCGCTCGAAGAAATGGGCTATGGTGGAGTCAAATGAAACTCACACTCGCAGAAGCAGCCATCGGGACAGGCGCGGTGCTGGAGGCTCCGGCCAGCGTGACCAACGCCGGAGGACGCATCGTAAGCGGCTACTCGATTGATTCGCGGACCGTGGCTGCGGGCGATCTGTTCTTTGCCGTGCGCGGCGAGCGGCTTGACGGCCACGATTTTGTCGCGGCCGCCGTCGAACGCGGAGCCGTGGCCGCCGTGGTTTCCCGTGCGCGCGTGGCCTCTCTGCCCGACGCGGCTTTGGCTGTCCCGCTGCTGATTGCCGAGGATCCGCTGGTCGCCCTGCAGACGCTGGCCGCGCATGTTCGCCGCCAGTGGGGTCGCCGCGTTGTGGGTATCGTTGGCTCGGCCGGCAAAACCACCACCAAGGAAGCCGTGGCTGCGGCCTTGGGCGCAAAGTTCAAGGTGCTTAAGTCGCTGGGCAATCACAACAATAGCTACGGCCTGCCGCTGCAACTGCTGCGCCTTCAGCCGGAAGATGAGGTCGCGGTGATCGAACTGGGCATGAACCACGCCGGCGAGATCGCTGCGTTGGCCCGCATTGCCACGCCTGACTGGGGCGTCGTCACCAACGTCGGCACCGCGCACATTGAGAACTTTGCCGATGGCCAGGCTGGTCTGGCTCGCGCCAAATTCGAGTTGGTGGATGCGTTGCCCTCGAACGGCGTTGTTTTCCTCAATTGCGACGATCCTTACGTTTCGCAGTTTGGTCGCGATTTTCCCGGCCGCGTGGTCTATTTTGGCTCCGGTCCCTGCGCCGATCCGCAAGTTTTGGAGGCCACGGAAGACCTTGCTGGTCTGCACGTGCGTTATCGCGCCGGGGAGCGCGAGGCCCGGCTTACGCTGAATATGCTGGGCGCGCACAATGCGTTGAACGCCCTGGCGGGCCTGGCTGTGGCGCTTGAAGCAGGAGTCGATCTGGAGGCTGCCATTGCCGCGCTGGCGTCTCTGACGGCGGGTGACAACCGCGGCGAGATTCTCGAACTGAACGGCGCCACGATCGTGAACGATTGCTACAACTCCAATCCCGAGGCGCTGCGCTCGATGATCCGCACGTTGGCCGCGCGCCCCGCCCAGCGCAGAATTCTGGTGGCTGGCGAGATGCTCGAAATGGGCGCGCAAGGCCCAGAGTTGCATGCCGCCTGCGGACGCGCGGCAGCCGAGGCTGGCCTCGATCTGATTGTCGGCGTCGGCGGCAATGCGGAACATTTGGCCGCCGCTGCCTCCAAGGGCGGGGTTGCCTCGCTGTTTTTGCCCGACGCCGAGGCCGCCGGAAGCTGGCTCAAGCAGAATCTCAAGCCCGGCGACGTTGTGCTGGTGAAAGGCTCTCGCGGCGTGCATCTGGAACGGGCTATTGCGGCGCTCGCCAAACCATCGGAAGCGAGCTGAAGTCGCTTCGCTTTCGCTCTAGTAAAATGAACATGAATTCCGCCTCATTCCGGCTCTGGAGGCCCTTTGCTTTACTGGCTGCTCTACGAAAAGCTGTTTCCGTTCTTTCACCCGTTCCGGATCTTCCGCTACCTCACTTTCCGCACCGCCTTTGCCTCGCTGACGGCGCTGCTGATCGCGCTGCTGGTTGGCCCCTGGGTGATTCGGAAGCTGCATGAGTTCCAGATCGGCCAGTATGTGCGCGAGGACGGGCCGCAGTCGCATCTGAAGAAGTCGGGTACTCCGACCATGGGCGGCGTGGTAATTTGCATTGCCATTCTGCTGCCCACGGTGCTCTGGTCCGATCCTGCCAACCCGTTTGTCTGGATTACCGTCTTTTCCACGCTGGCCTTTGGCGCCATCGGCTTTGCTGACGACTACATCAAAGTCGTTCAGCGCCGCAGCCTGGGCCTGACGGCGCGCGCAAAGCTTTTTTGGCAGGGGTTGGTCGGCCTCATCATTGCGGGCGCTCTGGTTGTCCTTCAGCAATTCAAGCTGTTTTCCACGCAGTTGTCCGTGCCTTTCATCAAGAACTGGCATCCTGACCTGCAATGGCACTGGCTGGGTTCCTTCCCACACCTGGGGCTGCTGGCGTTTGTGCCCTTCGTCCTCTTTATCGTTTTTGTGCTGATGGGCTCGTCGAATGCCGTCAATCTGACCGACGGGCTGGATGGGCTGGCCATCGGCTGCACGATCGTTGCCGCCGCTGCTCTGACCGTGCTGACTTACGTCAGCGGCCATGTGGTCTTTGCCGACTACCTTGAACTTCAGCGAATGCCCCTGGTGGGCGAGTTGACCGTCTTTTGCGGCTCCATGGTGGGCGCTTCCATCGGCTTTCTCTGGTATAACGCCCATCCGGCTGAAATCTTCATGGGCGACGTCGGTTCGCTGGCTCTGGGCGGGGCCATCGGCACGGTTGCCGTCATCATCCGCCAGGAGTTGCTGCTGCCTTTTATTGGCGGCATCTTCATCATCGAGGCGCTTTCCGTCATTCTTCAGGTGGGCAGCTACAAGCTGCGCAATGGAAAGCGCATCTTCAAAATGGCTCCCTTGCATCATCACTTTGAACAGTTGGGCTGGGATGAGTCGAAGGTGATCGTGCGCTTTTGGATTGGCGCTCTGGTGTTTGCATTGTTTGCACTTACGACCCTGAAACTTCGTTGAGACCGGCTTCGCGCGGTGCACAATGATGAGTGGGGTTCGTAACAGGCGGTTTGGAGTTTTCGAGGTTGTGGAACGATACAAGCAGCAGCAAAAACCAGTGTCAGGGCACGACTTTAGTCGTGCCGCAAAGTAATCAAATACAGGCCGGGCTTTAGCCCCTGAGGGAATGCCGGATCGGTGGTCAGAATCCCGCAGCGGCTAAAGCCGGAATCTTGAATGGCTGTTCTTGGCACGACTGAAGTCGTGCCCTGACACACGGCATGGCTTCAATGAAGGTTTTGTGTCTACATGACGTTGCTGAAGCCGTGCCCTTTTAAAACATCTTTTGAGGTAGTTCGTATGTTGGAACTTAAAGGCAAGAAAGTCCTGGTCGTAGGATTGGGAAAATCCGGCATGGCGGCGGCGTTGTTTCTGCGCTATCACGGCGCGAAGGTCACGGTTTCCGACGTGCGCTCGGCAGAGTCGCTGGCCAAGGAAATTCCCGCTCTGCTTGAAGAGGGAATTATGGTCGAGGCTGGTGGCCATGGCCTGCTGACCTTCCGCCGCCAGGACCTGATTGTCGTCAGTCCCGGTGTGCCGCTGGATACGCCCGAGCTGGCGCAGGCCAAGAGCTTTGGCCTTCCGGTCATCGGCGAACTGGAGCTGGCCGCCCGCTTCCTCAAGGGCAAGATGCTGGCCGTCACCGGCTCCAACGGCAAGACCACGACCACCACGCTGCTGGGTGAAATCCTTGCGGCTGGCGGCCTGCCGACCCTCGTCGGCGGCAATATTGGCGTTCCGGTCGTGACTCTGATCGACGCCAGCACCGACGCAAGCTGGTCGGTCCTGGAGGTTTCCAGCTTCCAGCTTGAAAGCACCGATCAGTTCCATCCCGCCATCTCCGTTATTCTCAACATCACCCCGGACCACCTGGATCGCTACAAGACTTTTGAAGACTATGCTCTCGCCAAGGAACGCATCTTTGCCGGCCAGAACGACCAGGACAGCCTGGTGCTGAACGCCGACAATCCGCGCGTCGCACAGGCCGCCTCGCGCTCGGCTGCGCGGGTTTACTGGTTCTCCGCCAAGCACTCGGTGGCGCAGGGAGCCTGGGTCGAGGACGGAAATGTGGTTTATCGCCCGGCCGAGAGCGCGGCCACGGAGAAAGTGATGCCGCTCAGGGGCATTCATCTCAAGGGCGCGCACAATGTCGAAAATGTGCTGGCCGCGGTGGTTGCCGCTCGTCAGGCAGGCGTCACGGCCGAAGTGATTCGCTCGGCGGTCGAGAAGTTTCATGCCGTCGAGCATCGCCTGGAGTACGTGGCCACGCGCAAGGGCGTCGAGTTCTACAACGACTCGAAGGCCACCAACGTGGATGCCACGGCCAAGGCCGTCGCCGCCTTCCCCTCGGGGATTCATCTGATTCTCGGCGGCAAGGACAAGGGATTCCCCTACACCGTGCTGACGCCTCTGCTGCGCGAGCGTGTGCGCGCGATTTACACCATTGGCGTGGCGGCAGCCAAGATCGAAGCGGACCTGCACGACGTGGTTCCCATCCACCACTGCGAAACCCTGGACAAGGCGCTCCAGGCCGCAGCCTCAGCCGCGCAGTCGGGCGAGGTGGTTCTGCTGGCTCCGGCCTGCTCCAGCTATGACCAGTTCGATAACTACGAGCAGCGCGGAAGCGTTTTCAAGCAACTCGTTCAGGAATTGCAGGACTAGGCATGGCGAAACGCGTCGGCGTGGACAAATGGCTTTTTTTTACCACCCTGCTGCTGGTCGTGGTGGGCTTGGTGATGGTCTTTTCCGCCTCGGCTGTCGTGGCGCAGGAGCGCTATCACTCGCCCTACACCTTCGTCGGCAAGCAGGCGGCCTGGGCGCTGGCTGGCGTGCTGGCCATGCTGCTGTTCTCCCGCGTTGATTACACCGTTTTCAAGTCGCCGCGCTTCATCTTTCCCGCCTTGTGCGTAACCACCTTTCTGCTGGTGCTGGTCTTTCTCATCCCCGGTTCGCACAACGTGCATCGCTGGATTCGCTTTGGCAATTTCTTTACCTTTCAGCCCTCGGAGATTGCCAAGCCCGTGCTGGTGTTGTTTCTGGCCTGGTTTCTCCAGTCCCGGCTTGACCAGATCAACGACTGGAAAAACACCCTGCTGCGCGCCGCCATCATTCCCGTGGTTTTGATTGCGCTGGTGGATCGCCAGCCCGATCTGGGCACGGCGCTGGTGCTGGCTGGAGTTACGGCCATGATGCTCATCCTGGCGGGCATGGATTGGAAGTATCTGCTTGTCGCTTTTGGCGCGGCGCTGCCCGTTCTCGCCTACCAGCTCTTCAAAGTCGGTTTCCGCCGCCAGCGGATGCTGGTCTTCCTCAATCCCGATTCCGATTTGCAGGGCGCGGGCTTCCACATCAACCAGTCGCTGATCGCCGTTGGCACTGGCGGGCTGACCGGCCGCGGCTACATGGAGGGCGTGCAGAAGCTGTTTTTCCTGCCCGAGGCTCACACCGACTTCATCTTTGCCAATATCGCTGAAGAGCTTGGCTTTATCGGCGCGGTCACTATCTTTCTTCTTTTTGTGGTCTTCGGCTTTCGCGGTTTGCGCGTCGCCTTCCGCTCCCAGGATCCCTTTGCCCGTCTGGTCGCCTTCGGCATTACCATGACTCTGGTTTTGCAGGCCTTTTTCAACGTCAGTGTCGTGCTCGCCATGCTGCCCACCAAAGGCATTCCGTTGCCGCTGATCTCCTCCGGCGGAACCTCGGTCTTCGTGACCCTGGCCTCGATCGGCATTCTGTTGAACATCACCAGAAAGATGGAGTAAAAGCAGGGAAAAGGGAATAGGAATGTCGCCAATCGGGACTTTGCTCGTGCCCTTTCAAAACAAAACTTCCCGTATTTTGAAAGGCGTTTTTCACTCGGATGCGTACTGTGTGAAGCAAATCTGCTTCGGAAGTCATCTAAAATTTGAGATCTCCTTCCGCTTTTGACTGCATCTGGCAGGCACGGGCCGGGCGATCTGAATCCCCCGCAAACGAAGGCTGGACCCTCTCTGATGGCGTTGCCGGAACACATTTTGCTCGTCTATGGCTACCTGCTGCTCTTTGGCTGGGTTTTGGTGGAGCAGTTCGGGATTCCGTTGCCCGCCGCGCCGGTTCTGCTGGCTGCCGGGGCTCTTTCCGCTCAGCACGAAATTAGCTTTGCCTTTGCCCTGTTGGCCGGTCTGGCCGGCTCGCTAGTGGCCGATAGCGCCTGGTTCTTCATCGGCCGTCGTTATGGGCACTACGTGCTGCGTATCCTCTGCAAGCTGTCCTTGGAGCCGACGACCTGTGTCCGTCGCACCGAGGACTCGTTCGGCCGCCGCCGCGGCGTCACGGTCATCATTGCCAAATTCGTCCCCGGCCTTTCCACGCTGGCTCCGCCCGTTGCCGGGCAGAACGGAATGGGCTTCGGCAGCTTTCTGCTTTTCGACGGCCTTGGTTCCGTGTTGTGGGTCGGAGCGCTGCTGCTGGCAGGCCGCTTCTTCGGCGATCTGCTGAAGCGCGATCCAGGCTTGCTGGACTGGACGGGAAAATTCGCCGGTGGCTTGCTGGCGCTGGGCATTTTTGGCTTTCTTGTGGCCCGCATCATCCGCCGCCGCGTGATTCTGAAAGAGTTGGCGGAAGCTCGTCTTGAGCCCGAGGAGCTGAAGCAATGGCTCGATGCCGGTGAGGCGGTCTATATCGTGGACCTGCGCAGCCCTCTCGAAATCGAGCCCTTCACGCTGCCTGGAGCCCACCTGATCTCGTCGCATGAGTTGGCTGATCGTCACCAGGAGATTCCCCGCGACCGCGACGTTGTGCTTTTCTGCGACTGCCCCAATGAAGCCACCGCCGCCAAAACCGCCTTGGCCCTGCACAAGCTGGGCATCGAGCGCGTGCGTCCCCTGCGCGGCGGCTACGACGAGTGGAAGCGGCTGGGCTTTCCGCTGGACGCGGTCGCGCCGTCTGCTTCTGCGCAGATGGCGGATTGATCCGGCCCGCATGACTTTCATTTCGTGCCTCATCCTCGCGCATTGTTGTTCTTGCGGCGGGGACGATCTTGCCGTCCCGTTTCTCTGCGCTACCCTAGATTTATGCAGTTTTCTTCTTCTTTGTTGCTGAAGGCCTTGATGGTGGCAGTGCTGGCGGCGGCAATTCCAAGCCACGCCCAGCAGGCGCCAGACACGTTTCGCTGGATTGATTTCCACTCTGCCAAGGATCAGGACGTGGTGGTTTGGGTGACGCGCTCGCTCGCGCCGGAAAAGTGGACGGCGATTCGCGAGATCGGCGTCGAGTACGATGCGGCGCTGGTCGTCACCACGCTGCGCCCCAGTTCGCAATCGCTGCCTGGCGCGGACACCTTTACAGTGTGGAGCGCATCGCTGACCAACCACAGCCTTGCGCCGCTGATCCAGGGCGTGGACCTGCGCCTGCTCGACTGGATGCTTTTTTCCGACGGTGCGCCGCGGGAGTTGGGCGCCGTCTACGACGATTGCCGCGAGTGTGCGGCGACCACGTTCTTCACTGCCTTTCATTATGATTTTTCGCAACATGCGTGGGCGTCGCGCTGGATGCGCGGCAGTCAGGCCGTGCCCGTCTGGAGCGCGAATCTTTCCTCCGGCGCTGAGTTGACTCAGGTCTATGCGGGCTTGAATGAGCCGAACGGGCGCGAGGTGGTGGCCACATGGAACCACATCAGTCACGGCAAGTCGGAGCAGGTCGAGGACGTTGTCTTTCGCTACGATCTGGACCCTTTCAGCGCTCTGGAGCGCACCTTGCTGCTCACTGGCAAGGACGCCGATTCCATGAAGCAGCGGCTCTGCAACGCGCAGAGTGACCTGCCGGGAATGGCGCGCGGACAGGATTCAGTGCTCTGCCAGCAGTTCGTGAAGCCGGGCTCCGGACGCCGGCTCGTCACCACTCCGCCGGCCAACAATCACGGCCGTTCCGTGCCGCCGCGTGCGCGGCGCTGATCTTGCTTTTGCAGTGGTCAATAGAGGCCTGTTTTCCTTCTCCCCGTCCGCTAACATGCAAGCTGACTGGAGAGTGAAATGCGCTTTTTATCAAGATTTTGGCTGATGCCGCTGCTTGCCACGACGGTTGTACTTAGCACCACTGGATGCCCCCCCAAGGGCCAGACTGCCAACCAGGCTGATACGCAGAATCAGGCGATCGACCCCGCTGCGGGCAACTTGGCTCCAGCCGATTCAAACACTGCGGCGCCAGCGTCCTACAGTGCCTCCAGCAGTAGCGAGCAGAGCGCACCGCGAGCCAACACACGCAGGTATTACAACCAGGCCTCCCGCCAAGGCTCGGATGATTCCGACTACGGCGGCCAGCCAGCTTACTATGCTTCTCAGCCGCCGCCGCCGCTGCCCTACTATGAGCAGCCTCCGGCTCCGGGCGACGGCTACATCTGGACCCCAGGCTACTGGGGATATTCACCGGCTGGTTACTATTGGGTGCCCGGCGGGTGGGTTGAGGCTCCCTACCAGGGTGCTCTCTGGACCCCCGGTTACTGGGGTTACCGGCACAATCGCTACGGCTTTTACCGTGGCTACTGGGGTCCGCATATCGGCTACTATGGCGGCATCGATTACGGCTTTGGCTACGTCGGCTTCGGCTACGAGGGCGGCTACTGGGGCGGCGGCCATTTCAACTACAACCGTTCCTATAACAATGTGAACGTCACCTTCATGCATAACATTTACGACCGCCCCATGCGCGATGACCGCCGCGGCGGCGGCGAACGCGTGAGCTTCAACGGCGGATCGGGCGGCGTGCAGATACAAGCTAGACCGGCGGAACAGGCGGCGTGGCATGAACAACATGCATCGCCCATGAGGGCGCAGATGCAGAATGAGCATCTTGCCAGCAGCAACCGCGCTCAGTTTGCGGACGTCAATCATGGTCGTCCAGCCAATCTGGCTGTCAATCGACCGCTCGCCGCCGATCGCAACGTGAGAGTCCCGGCGGCGGTGCAGATGCACAATCAGGCTGCACAGCAACAGCGCCAAGGATCACCTCAGCAACAGCAGCGCCAAGCAGCACCACAGCAGCAGCAGCGTCAAGCGGCACCACAGCAGCAACAGCGTCAGGCGGCCCAGCAGCGCCAGCAAGGATCACCGCAGCAGCAACAGCGTCAAGCATCACCACAACAACAGCAACAACATCAGGGATCACTGCAGCAGCAACACCAAGCTACACCACAACAACATCAAGCGGCCCCGCAGCAGCAACAGCGCCAGGGGGTTCAGCAACAGCAGCAGCGTCAAGCATCACCACAGCAACAGCACCAAGCAGCTCCACAGCAACAAAGAGCAGCTCAGCAACAGCAGCGCCAAGCAGTCTCTCAGCAGCAACAGCGTCAGGCCGCTCCGCAGCAACAAAGAGTCCCTCAGCAGCAGCAACAACGTCAGGCAGCTCCACAACAACAACGTCAGGCCGTACCACAGCAACAGCGTCAATCAGCACCGCAACAGCAACAGAAAGCCGCTCCGCAGTCCAAGGCTGCCTCGCAATCCAAGGATGAGCAGCATCCCAAGAAGTAGCGCTTGCACTGGACCGTGCGGTTGTCAGGATAAAGGGTGCGCAACGGATGCGTCTTCCAAAACCGGAGGACAAGGCCGCGCACCCGGCAGGCTGTAGCGGGACCGGAATCCGTCGTATACTGGCCTCATGCCGGTCATGGATCTCAGGTCGATAGCGAATAACCTCGCGGGCATTGCCAAGGGCATGAGTGTCACCTTCCGGGAGATGTTCGCGCCCACCGAGGTCGAGAATTACCCGGACGGCTCGGGGCCTTTGCGCGGAGCGGTTTTCGAACCGCGCTATCGCGGCGCCCACGTTCTCCAGCGCGATGAGAAGGGCATGGAAAAGTGCGTGGCCTGTTTCCTGTGCGCCGCCGCCTGTCCCGCAAATTGTATCTATATCGAGGCTGCCGAGAATACCGCCGAGGAACGCATCTCCTCCTCCGAGCGTTATGCCAAGGTCTATAACATTGACTACAACCGCTGCATCTTCTGCGGCTATTGCGTTGAGGCCTGCCCCACCGACGCCATCACCCACGGCCACGGCTTCGAACTGGCCAGTCTGAACGCCACCAACATGGTCATGCGCAAGGAAGACATGCTGGTTCCCGTCGAGGCGCTGGCGGCGGCGAAGTAACCTATCCCTTCATCGGCATATCGTCTTGATTTGAAAACTCCATTTATCCTAGAAGTTGGCTGTATCCTCGTTTTTCCAAGCGGCCATCGAAATCAGGAGCGACTGTGACGGATTTTGTTTCGGAATTGAAGCGGCGCGTGCTGGTTTATGACGGCGCGATGGGCACCAGCCTGCAAAAGCTCAACCTTACCCCGAAGGATTTCTGGGGCAAGGAGGGCTGCAACGAGCTGCTGGTGCTCTCAAAGCCGGAGGTGATCCGCTCCGTTCATGCGGCCTATCTTGAGGTTGGCTGCGATGTGATCGAGACCGACAGCTTTGGCTCTTCGAGCATAGTGCTGGCCGAGTACGAACTGCAGGACCGCACACGCGAGTTGAATCTGGCTGCGGCGCGGCTGGCGCGCTCGGTGGCCGACGAGTACTCGACCCCGGAGAAGCCCCGTTTCGTGGCCGGTTCGATGGGCCCCACGACGAAGCTGCCTTCGCTGGGCCATATCGGCTACGACGCGATGTTTGCCGCCTACCGCGAGCAGGCCGAGGCGCTGGTCGAGGGCGGTGTCGATGTGCTGCTGATCGAAACCTGCCAGGATCTGCTGCAAGCCAAGATTGCTCTGGCCGCCTGCCAGGACGCGATTCGGGATGCGCGCGAGGGCAAAATTTCCTCGACGGGCCGCAAGGTTGCCTTGCAGGTTCAGGTCACGCTGGAAGCGGGCGGGACGATGCTGCTCGGCTCGGATATTGGCGCGGCGCTGGCCGTGCTAGAGGCTTTCCAGCCCGATGTGCTCGGCCTGAACTGCGCCACGGGTCCGGCGGAGATGAACGATACGGTTCGCTTCCTCTGCCAGAACTCGACCGTGCCCATCAGCGTGCAGCCCAACGCCGGCCTGCCGCAGAACGAGGGCGGCCACGCGGTCTACAAGCTCACTCCGGCTGAGCTGGCCTCTTATCAGCGGCGGTTCGTCGCGGAGTACGGCGTGCAGGTTGTCGGCGGCTGCTGCGGCACCACGCCCGAGCATTTGCGGGCCGTTGTCGAGGCCTTGAAGGGCGTTCAGCCAGCTCCCCGCGCTGTCCAAGCGCAGTCGGTCGCCGCCAGCGCCTTCAGCGCCCTGCCGCTTGAAGCCGATGCGCAGCCCATTTTCATCGCCGAGGAGATGAACACCACCACGCGCCGCGATGACTTCCGCAACATGGTGCGCGCCGAGGATTACGACGGCATTCTGGCCCTCGCCAAGCGGCTGGTCGACGAAGGCTCGCAGATGCTCGATCTCTGCTGCGCCATCGTCGGCGAGGACGAGCAGGCGCACATGAACGGCGTGCTGGAGAAGATCGCCACCCGCGTTCCCGCGCCGATTCTGGTGGATTCGACCGAGGCCGCCGTGATTGAGGAGGCGCTCAAGCGCATTCCCGGCAAGCCCGTCATCAACTCCATCAACCTGGAAGATGGCGAGAAGCGCTCGGGGCTTGTGCTGCCCATGGCGCGTCGCTACGGTGCGGCGGTCATCGCGCTCACCATCGACGAAGAGGGTATGGCGCTGACCGCCGACCGCAAGGTGGCCATTGCCCATCGCATTCACGATCTGGCCGTGAACAAGTACGGTTTGCGTCCCGAGGATCTGATCTTCGACACGCTGACCCTGCCCATTTCCACCGGCCAGGAGGACTATCGCTCGGCGGCCATCGAGACCCTGGAAGCCGTGCGCCGCATCAAGCTCGAACTGCCGCACTGCCGCACCGTGCTTGGCGTTTCCAATATTTCTTTTGGCCTGAAGGCCTATTCTCGCCGCGTGCTGAATTCGGTTTTTCTCAAGGAGGCTGTCGATCGCGGCCTCGACACGGCCATCGTCAACTACGCGAAGATTTATCCGCTCTACAAGATTCCCGAGAAAGAAGTCGAACTGGCACGCAAGCTCATCTTCCAGGATCGCAGCGCGGGCGACCCCTTGCAGGCTTACATGGCCTACTTCGCTAGCCTCGACAAGAGCGCCGTCGCCGAGGAAGAAGAAGTTGCGGTTGAGAGTCTTTCCATCGAGGAGAAGCTGCAGCAGCTCATCATTCGCGGCGAGCGGACGATTGGACAAGGCGACCAGAAGCAGTCTCTCGAAGAGGCTCTGGAAGTGGCGCTCACGACCCACACGCCGCTTGACCTTATCAATACGGTGCTGCTCAACGGCATGAAGACCGTCGGCGAGCTGTTTGGCGCGCGCAAGATGCAACTGCCGTCGGTGCTCGATTCGGCCGGAGTGATGAAGGCCGCCGTCGCCTACCTCGAACCAAAGATGGACAAAGCCGACGGCGGAGGCAAGGGAATCATGGTCCTCGCCACCGTCAAGGGAGACGTGCACGACATCGGCAAAAACCTCGTCGATATCATCCTCTCCAACAACGGCTTTCGCGTCGTGAACCTGGGCATCAAGCAGCCCTCCGACGCCATCATCAAGGCTGCGCAAGAAGCGAAGGCCGACGCCATTGGCCTCAGCGGTCTGCTGGTCAAGTCCACGCTGGAAATGAAGTACGTGATTCAGGATCTGCAACGGCTGGGCATGACCCTTCCCGTTATCTGTGGCGGCGCGGCGCTCACTCGCAAGTATGTCGAGGAGGATCTGCGCAAGGAGTACGCGGGGCCGGTCTTTTATGCCGAGGATGCCTTCGCCGGATTGCGCGCCATGAACGGCTTGACCTCGGACGATGCGGCGGTGCGCCAGAGCACGGAAGAGGAAGGCAAGACGGTGAAGGTCTTTACTCGGCGCATTCCCGACGCTTCCGAACTCACCCATGTCGAACTCACGCCGGAGGGCCGTTCGCCGGTTGTCGAGCGGCTCGCATCGCTGCCAACTCCCGCCTATTGGGGGCCGCGCGTTTACAAGGATTATGACCTCGACAATATTTTTCCGTACATCAATGAAATTTCGCTCTTCAAAAGTCAGTGGCAGCTCAAAAATGCCCCGGCAGACGAGTATCCGCGCCTGGTCGAAGAGAAGTATCGCCCCATCCTGCTCGACCTCGAAAGGGAAGTGAAGGCCGAGGGCTGGTTTGAACCCAAGGCCGTCATTGGCTTTTTCCCTTGCGCCAGCCAGGGCGACGACCTGATTGTCTTCGATCCCGAGGAGCCTGAGCACGAACTGGAGCGCATGACTCTTCCGCGTCAGGAGCAGGGCCGTCGGCTTTCGATTGCCGACTTCTTTGAGCCGATCGGCTCAGGCAAGCGCGACGTGGTGGGCTTTTCCATTGTGACCATGGGAGCCGAGGCCAGCCGCCAGACCGCCAAGCTTTTCGAGGCCGGCGACTTCACGAAATACCTTTACCTGCATGGCCTCTCGGTCGAAACCGCCGAGGCGCTGGCCGAGCTGGCGCACAAGCAGGCGCGCGAGTTTCTCGGCATTGCGGGCGAGGACGCGCCGAAGATTTCCGATCTTTTCCATCAGAAATATCACGGCTCGCGCTACTCTTTTGGCTATCCGGCCTGTCCGAATCTGGAGGATCAGGCGAAGATCTTCCGCCTGCTCAAGCCCGAAGAAAACATTGGCGTGCATCTGACCGAGGGCTTCCATCTGGAGCCGGAGCAGAGCACCAACTGCATCGTGGTGCACCATCCGCAGGCCAAGTATTTTGTGGCGTAAACAGGCTGTTGGAAAGCTCGAAGGTGGGCGGAAGATTGCGTTGCTGTTTAGGTTTTGAAACAGTCGTCCACTGTCTTCGTCGACCCGCGATGGATGAAACTGTGCCCCATCCATCGGACGCCTTTGTTTTTGTCCGATGGGTGGGAGTCCGTAGAACTTCAGGACGACTTTGCAAAACCGATGGGGCTTCAGCCCCGGAGGGATGCTTACCTGAAGTTAGAATTTACTCCCTGTTTTGCAGCTTGCTTTTGCGTACAATTATCGCCGCTTGTGCGACAGTGGAATCAGCTCATCAGACGAACAGAGCATGTGTGGCCTCCTCGAACGGCCGGAGCGCAATCTGGGCATGGATTGCGCTCCCGGCCGTTCGCTTTTTCGCCGGAGTCCATCGGAGATACACGACTACAGAGCCGTCATCCTGAGCGACCGAAGCGTAGCGAAGGAAGTCGAAGGATCTGCGGTTGTTCTTGATTGACTTTGTGGCAAATCAACCAGCCGTGCTTCTCAGGCCCCTGCTTCCCGATAGCGGCCCAGCTCCTTCACCATGGCGCAATGAGGCCGCAGCGTCTCGATGGCGCTCTCGCCCTCCTCTTCCGAACGAATCTGGCAATCCACAAAAAAGATGTACTCCCAGGGTTTGCCCTGCACCGGCCGCGATTCGATCTTGGTCAGGTTGGTGCCCATGGCGGCCAACTCAACCAGCGCCACGACCAGCGATCCTGGACGATTTTTCACGGAAAAGGCCAGGCTCATCTTGTTCGGCTCCGGGTCGTTGACGGCCTCGGCCGCGCGCCGCACCAGAAAGAAGCGTGTGAAGTTCGCCGGGTTGTCCTCGATGCCGGAGACGAGAATCTGCGCGCCGTAGTGGCGTGCGGCGGCTTCGCTGGCAATGGCTGCCGCGTGCTGTTCCTGCTCTTCCATTAGTTGCTTCACGCTGCCCGCCGTGTCGTAGGCGGCCAGCGCCTTCATCGCTGGGTGCGCGGCCAAAAAGCGTCTGCACTGCGCCAGCGCCACCGGGTGCGAAAAGACGCGCTCGATCTCGTCAATCGCAACGCCGGGCAGCGCGATCAGGTTGTGCCGTATGCGCAGCAGAGTTTCGCGCGTCACCCGCACATCGTGCGTCAGCAGCAGGTCAAAGTGCTCCAGCACCGAGCCGGCAAGGCTGTTTTCGATGGGAATCACAGCGGCTTCCACTGCGCCGGAGTCCAGCGCCGCAAAAACGTCGGCCGAAAGCGCGCAGGGAACCACGACTCCCTCGGGGATCAGTTTCAATGCCGCTTCGTGGCTGAACGAGCCGAATTCACCCTGGATTGCAATTTTCATTTTTCCTGACTCTCCGTCCTTCAATATTCTGTCATCCTGAACTGGCGACCAGAATCCATGCGAGAGACCGCCAGCCGGGCAAGTTGTTGGCCGCCAGCAGCACAACCGTCAGGGCAAACGGCAGTGCAAAGATCGAGTGCTCCCACTTGATCTTCTCTGGCGTCGTCCGCGTTCTGGCCCACAAACTCTGCACGGTTGGCTCCCGGAACCAGTTTACGTGAGGATGCGATTGAGGGAGGGTTACAGACCAACCGCTTCAAGCAGATGGCATTGGAGCAAAATAATCGACTCGAAGGTCAGGAAGAACTTCAATCGCTTCGATGAGTTTACTGCTCAAAATTCTCGATATGACTCTTCGAGGTCCGCCAACAATCGTGAAGGAAAGATCATAGTCCGAGCAGACACACCATTCGTGCGTGGAAGACCACCAATACTCAGGGGAATTCCAAGTCCCCTGTACAGGGATGGCAGTAACCTCTTCCAGTGCTCCATGAAATAACAACGCTTGTCCAGTCCCCACGTAAGGAACTTCTGCGAGCCGGTAGAAGCAATCTTGCAATTGTTTTTCGTCAGACAGTACTGAAGCAATTTCCGCGTACTCGTCTGGCTCCAAAGTTCCCTCACCTGGCCCGTAAATGTAACGCGACCAGCATCCCGGTTCCAGTCGCGCTCTGAACCAATCGTCTGAGAGACTTGGAATGAACGGTAGTCCCAGAAGGTCAGCAACCTCACGCCATCTTACACGCGTACTTCCATTTCGCATCCGTACGCGTTCCACCAGCGTACGGATTGGAGTACACGACGGGATCTTCAGAATGGCAATCTCTTCGTCCGATAGCGGATGATCGATATTTTCATAATGAGCATCTAGCCGATGAAAGATTTTTGCGTATGCCTCAAATCTGCAGGGCATAAGATGTCGCACTCTGTTTCCCGTCCATGCGGGGTCTTTTGGGCCAAGTAGATCTTGTTGCAATCTTCCATGGGCGATCCAGTCAAATGCCGATTCATTCAGACATGCCTTCATAACATTCACTGTAACCGAGCATCACCCTCTTGTAGGACAATATCTTCATGGAATCCCTACGCATCGACAAATGGTTGTGGGCGGCGCGTTTCTTCAAGACGCGGGCGCTGGCGTCGAAGGCTTGCGACCTGGGCCGCATCCGCTCGAACGGCGTCGAGGCCAAACCCGCCCGCGAAGTTCATGTGGGAGACAAGCTGGAAGTAAAGAATGAGGGCGGCGAGTTTCAAATCGAGGTGCTGGCGCTCAGCCAGATGCGCGGTCCGGCGGCCGTGGCGCAGGCGCTCTACCGCGAGAGCGAAGCCAGCAAAGCGGCTCGGGCCAAAGTCGCCGAAGAGCGCAAAGCCATGCAGCAATACGCGCCCTTGCCCGAGCATCGTCCCACCAAGCGCGACCGCCGCCGCATCATTCAGTTTCGTGGCCGAGGGTAGTGATCCGGCACAGAAGAAATGCATCGGTTTCCCACCTTTGCGCCGGAAAAAAGGCGCAAAGATGGGGCACGGTGTGTCAATACTTTGGGGCCGGATCAATAAGAGCCTGTTCGCAAACCTCGGGCGGCGAGGACGCCGCCAGTACAGCCGACCGGGAGGTCGGCGCTACAAAGCTACTGCTTCGCGGCCCAATCGGTCATGGTCAGGGTGAGCAGCAGCACGCGCTTCAACCCGAGGTCGCGATCCTTGGCCGAGTACCACTCGCCCAGCGTGTGCGCGCAGCCGCCCTTGCCGCCCGCGCCCATTGACAGCGCCGGAATTCCCAGCGAGAGCGGAATGTTGGCGTCGGTCGAGCCCAGGCGCAGGTTGGTGCGCAGGTTCAGATGGCGATCCACGGCCAGCAGGGCATCCAGCAGCGGCGAGTCGGCGGGCAGCCGCGCCGCTGGCCGGTCGCCAATCTTGTCGATCGTGAAGGCCAGAAGGCCGGCTGCCTCAGCGGATTTTGCTCGCGCGTTCCAGTGGTCCACGGCGTCTTCCACGGCGCGTTGCAGCACGGCTTCCAGCCGCAAAAGCTCATCCGCGCTGGTGGAGCGAAAATCGATCGTTGCCTGTGCGCTTTCGGGGATGGCGTTCACGCTGGTGCCGCCGTGAATCGTCCCCAGATTGAGCGTGGTGCGTGGTTCATCCGGTAGCGGAGTCTCCGCCACGACAGCGAGCGCCGAGGCCAGCGCGGCAATGGGATTGGGCGTCCCTGCATCGGTAAAGCTATGTCCGCCGGGGCCGTTGATCGTGACCCGGAAGCGTCGGCTGCCCAAGGCCTGGGTGACGGCCGTGTCCGCGTCCGCGCCGTCCAGCACAAGGTGCGCGACGATGCGGCTGGCCAGCGCGCTCTGGCCGTAGAGGTGGCGCACGCCGCGCAGGTCGCCCAGGCCCTCCTCGCCCACATTGCCCACCAAAAGCAGTGGCGCGGGCAGCTCCGTTTGCGATTGAATCAGCGCGTGGGCTAGGGCCAGCATCCCGACCACTCCGGCGGCATTGTCGCAGGAACCGGGAGCGACCAAGCTGTCGCCATCCACCAACGGCTTCAGTATGGTTGCGGCCGGGAAAACCGTGTCCAGATGTGCCGAGAGCACGACCACCGGCCCGGTGCTCTCCGGCGGCAAATTGGCTGCCAGCAGCCAGCCGTAGACGTTGCCAACGCTGTCGGTTTCGACGCGGCTGAGCCCGGCCTCGGCAAAGTGCGCGGCCATCCACGCCGAGCGCGCCTGCTCGCCGAAGGGCGGGCCGGGAATGGCGACCAGCTCCGCTTGCCAGTCCATGATCGTTTTCGGGTTGCCGTGCAGCCAGGCAAAGGCCGCGTGGACCGGCCGCTGCGTGGCCAGTGCCGTCACGCGTGAAAAGGCCGAGTTTTGGAAAGAGAGTTCCATGCGAATGGTTTCAGGGTAGCAGAGGCAATCCGCAGGAAAGCGGCGTATGTTCATGCGGCCGGAATCCAGAGCGAATGACTAAAGCTCGCGTCCTTGCGTCACGGCGCCTTCGACCAGCGCATCAATCTCCGCACGGCTGGTGCGATGGTTCACGATGGCTGCTCGAATGACCACGCGGCCGCCAAGCCTGGTCGTTGACGGTGCCACAATCCCCGCTTCCTGCAGCCGGATGGCAATCTCCTCGTTGACGCGGTCGGAGTTTTCCGGGCTGGAGTCCTGTGGGCGATAGCGGAAACAGACGATGTTCAGCTCGACCGGAGCCATCAGTTCCAGCTCCGTCGTTGCCTTGACGCGGCTCTCAAGATAGCGTGCCAGCGCGCAACTGCGGCTGATGGCCGCGCCCAGCCGCTCCGTGCCCAGCGTCTTCAGCGTGAACCAGACCTTCAAGGCGCGAAAGCCGCGCGAGAGGTCCGGCCCGAAGTCGCAGGGCCAGGGCGATCCGGCTGCCAATCCACGCGCTGCGCGGTGCAGGTACGCGACCGGGGAGACAAAAGCCTCGCGGTGCTTTTCGCCGTCGCGCACCAGCACAAAACCGGCGTCGTAGGGTGCTTGCCCCCACTTGTGAAAGTCGAAGGCCACCGAATCCGCGCGCTCGATGCCATCCAGCCGCGGAGCAAGGTCCGGAGCCAGCCGAGCCAAGGCGCCAAAGGCTCCGTCGACGTGGAACCAGAGTTTTTCGCGCCGGCAAAGCTCGGCCAGACTGGCCAGATCGTCAATCGATCCCGTATTAACCGTTCCCGCGGTTCCCACCACCAGAAACGGCGTCAGGCCTGCCGCGCGGTCGCGCTGGATTGCTGCTTCGAGCGCCTTCAGGTCGATCCGGTAGCGGTTGTCGGCGGGGATCAGGCGCAGCGCATCGCTGCCGATACCGGCGATATCCATGGCCTTGGGCACGCAGCTATGAACCGTGTTCGAGGTGTACGCGGTCAGCCGTCTGGGGGCTGCAGCGACTCCGCTGTGCCGCACATCGAAGCCCAGCGTGGCATCGCGGGCAATCAGCACGGCGATCAGATTCGCCATCGATGTTCCGGTGACAAACAATCCGCTTGCGCCCTCGGGAAATCCGAAGATCTCGCGCACCCATTGGATGACTTGCCGCTCGACCTCGACCGGGATGTGGTCGCGGCCGCCGAGATTCGCATTCAGCCCCGCCGCCAGCATCTCCGCCACCATGCCGACCGGCGTGCCGCCGCCATTGACCCAGCCCATGAAGCCGGGGTGGACGTTGCCTTGCGCGTAGAGCAGCACATTCTGCATGAACTCGGCATGAACCTGGGCAAGCTCCTCGCCCTGCCGTGGCGCAGGGGAGCGGAAGCGCGCCCGCACCGCCGCCGGAATCGGCTGCCAGACGGGCCGTTCGCGGATGTTTTCGATGTAGCCGAGCATATCGTCCAACATGCGATGCGCCTGCGTGCGAAACTCGCTCCAATTCTCTGGATCGAGGGTCTCGTGCGCTTCTGCTTGTGAGGCTTTGCTCGTTCTTTCGGTTGGATCAATCATCAAGTACCTGCGACATTCGTTCTCCCTGAAGCTTATTTTACGTGCTACAGGATGTTCCTTGTCTCAGACCTGATGCCGTACAGCCGAGGCCGGTGTGCGGCTTGGACCAGCGGCGCGCAAGCCGAAAAGTCCCGCCATGCTACACTGTATTTGCGCTCAGATGTTTGGCCGTGAGCGGCAGCGAGCCTTCAGCAAGGCAAGTTTGCCTGGCACAGATTATCCCAAGCCCCTACAGCGTAACCACTTGAGTCTCCCACCCGGTGACTCGGCCCTGGACTCCGCGCACTGAAATGCGGTTCGTCCTGAAGGCTAGGCGTTTTGGCATCCTTTGAATGGAAGCCGACGCGATTGAACCGGGAACGCAGCGGATTTTTAGCTGCTCGCATGGGAGCGTGGAGCCGGCTGGCATTGTGCCGTCTGGCAATGATGTAGCGTGGGTCAGCTCCGGGCCTTCGGCATTCTCCCCTTGAATGCTGGCTGGCCAGTCCTTTCATTAAGACTTTCGGTTCTCCCCTTACGCATATTGATACGCAGGCCCGCGCCTGAGATGCTTTCGTGTGCGCGCCTCCATGTCCGGTTCCGATTGCAGGCCGCGAGCAATACTGGCGGCTCCGGAACCTATAGGAAATGACTTAATTTTGACGACATCAGCAACTGATTCTATTTCGACACCTGTAACCGATTCCGTTTCAACACCAGCAACCGATTCTGCTTCAACCATGAAGTTTTCGCAGTTTTCTCTTTCGCCCGCCCTCATGGCGCGGCTCGACGCCAACAAATTTGAAACGCCCACTCCGGTGCAGGCTGGCTGCATTCCTCCGGCTCTGGAAGGCCGCGACGTGCTGGCCACCGCGCAGACCGGAACCGGCAAGACGCTCGGCTATCTGATCCCCATCGTTGAGAGCTTGCAGAAGGATGAAGGCCGTGGCGCGTTGGCGCTGATCGTGCTGCCGACGCGCGAGCTGGCCATGCAGGTCGAGGACGCCTTCAAGACCATCCGCCCGAACTCCCGGCAATCGGTGGCTCTGGTTGTTGGCGGCATGAACGAAAGGCCGCAGCTCGATGCCATCCGTCGCGGCGCGCGGCTGATTGTGGCTACTCCCGGGCGCTTGGAAGATTACCTCAAGCGCAAGTTGGTGCGGCTCGACCAAGTCAAAATGCTGGTGTTGGACGAGGTTGACCGGATGCTCGATATGGGCTTCCAGCCAGCCATTGCACGGATCGCGGCCACGCTGCCGGCCGTGCATCAGACGCTTTGCTACTCGGCGACCCTCGAGGGCGAGGTCAAAAAGGTGGCGCATAAATATCTGAAGGAACCCGTTCGCATTGAGATTGGGTCGGTGCTGAAGCCCGCGGAAAATATCGAACTGCGTACCTTTGAAGTTGCGGCGGACAAGAAGCAGGAGCTTCTGGAGCACCTGCTGGAGGCCGACAAGGGCAGCTTTCTGGTCTTCGTGCGCACCAAGCACGGCGCTGATCGCGTGGCGCGTCGTCTGATTCGCGCCGGGCATTCGGCAACGCAGATTCACGGCGACCGTTCGCAGTCGCAACGTAACGCCGCTCTGCGCAGCTTCTCTGAAGGTCGCAACCGCGTGCTAGTGGCGACCGACGTCGCGGCTCGCGGCATCGACGTGGCCAACGTGGCGCAGGTGGTCAACTTCGACCTGCCCAAGATGGCCGAGGACTTCGTTCATCGCGTAGGCCGCACGGGCCGCGCCTCGGCGCACGGCGTCGCTTCCACCTTTGCCGCTCCGGCAGAGCGCAATGACCTGCGCAAGATCGAGAAGACGCTCTCACTTCACATGAAGCACTATCGCGTGCGTTCCGCCGACAACGAAATCGCGGCGTAAAAGCGGCTTTTATTGATCCGGCAATAAGACAGTGGCATCGTTTCCCACCCATTTCCGCAAAAGACGCGGAAATGGATGGGGCACCAGACAGTATTTAGTTACCGGATCAATAGCTGCTAGCTTTACAAAAAGCGGGTGCGCCACTCTTGTGGCGCGCCCGCTTTTTTGTGCCCAGCCTGGCGCACTCTTTTGGGTACGAACCTCGCCACAAGCAGGTCACGGCGAGTGATGCGAAGCGCAACTGCACGGGGCCGATCAACCGGCAATGCTCTGTCTCTGCCTGTCCGAAAGCGATACAGGAGCATGAAGCGCAACGATACAGCCAGTGGGGCGCTTCGAGACAGCATGTGAATCGTAGCTAGACAATGTGTTTTGAGCTGCGACAATCAGGCGTAAAAGCAATTCTAATTTTGTGACTAAAGTTATTTTCACCCGGACCGATGAAATGGTTGGATGCAAGGGCGCTCATTCGGCAAGAGTCGAGAGCCTGACCGAAGGAAAGATGCACCGGCAGGCAGAGCGCGACTTAAGACATCAAAAAAGGAGTATCTCCCATGGCCCTCGGTGTTTTGAACAATCTGTCGGCGATCTACGCAGAAAACAACCTGAACAAAACGGACAACAGCTTGCAGACGGTTTTGCAGCAGTTGTCGTCGGGGTCGAGGATCAACTCCGGCGCTGACGATGCCGCCGGTCTTTCCCTGGTGAACGGGCTGGAGGCCAACTCGACGGCTCTGACCCAGTCGGCGACCAATGCTACGGAAGGCGTAGGACTGCTGGAAGTGGCCGACGGCGCCCTTTCGCAGGTGACCAGTCTTCTGGACCGCGCCATCACCCTGGCCACGGAGGCCTCCAACGGCACGCTGAACAGCTCGCAGGAATCGGCGGCAAACGAGGAATACGAATCGATTCTTTCTGAAATCAATAACATCGGGTCGACGACCACCTACAACCAAGAACAGGTATTTACCGGCAACACGGTGGCCATCTACACGGGCGATTCATCGACCGCAGGTTCTTCGATCGACAATCTCAACATTGGCGTATTGTCGGAATCCTGCGTGGGTGACACGGATGGCGTAATGTCCTACAGTAGCGGCGGCGATAGCAGCAGCAGCGTGTTCATCAGCTTGGGCTCGACCACTGCCACATCAGGCGATACTCTTACCAATTCCACTGGAACTGCCGGTACGGTCGCGTCGGTCACCGTCCAGACGCTATCGTCTACGGGCTCCACGGTTACCACGACTATCTCAACTGGCGGCACGACCGGCTATGCCAATACAGCTGAAGGATTGATCGAAGCCATCAACGCATCCGGGCTGGGCATTACTGCTAGCTTCACCACGGGAGCCGTAGCCGAAGGAAGCAGCACAGCGGGCGACGCAGCCGAGTACGGTATCGAGATCACCGGATCGGTGGGAACTACCGCTACACTAAGCACGTCCAGCGATTCCGGCACACTGACAGCAGTTCCTACTACTGATTCCCTTGCCGGTTCCATCACCATCCAGGATGGAAGCGGTGCGTCGACGATCGTGACCATGGCTGATGTGAAGGCTGCCGAGGGCGGGTCCACGGTCGCTGACTTGGCAAAATACATCAATGCCGACAGCTCGCTCGGAGTAACTGCGAGTGACACTACAACAGGCAGTAACGATGTGTTGTCGCTGACGAGCACAACCACCACGAACGCATTGACTGTTACCTCAAATCTGACCGATAGCACAGCCAGTTCGGCGATCAGCTACACTGCCGCAGCTGCGCATAGCGTTGGGATCACCGCTGTATCGATCAAGGATGGCTCCAGCGCGGCTGCCACCGTAGAAACTGGCATCACCAGCACGTCGAGCGGGACGGCCACCACCAGTTACACGGATGAGGCGGGCGTGTCGCTGTCAGGCACTTCGTTGTTGACTACGGCCGATGCAGAGGCAGCTTTGACCGCTCTGAATACGGCTGTATCGGATGTGGCGGCCATGGACGGATACATCGGTGCGCAGATCAATACGCTGAACTCGCTCAGTTCGGTGCTGACCACGCAGCAGGAGAATGTGACTTCGGCGCAGAACGCTATTCAGGCCACCGACTATGCGTCGGCTACCTCGGCCATGTCGAAGTACGAGATTCTCAGCCAGACCGGCATTGCCGCTCTCGCGCAGGCCAACAGTGTGGAGCAGGAAGTCACCAAGCTTTTGCAGAGTTAGTAAGTTTGTAGCAAACGCACGATTGAAGTAATTTCAAGACAACCCAGGGACGGGCGGCGGCAAAGGGAGACCTTTGCCGCCCATTTTTTGAAGCAGGGACTAGTCCCTGCTTCCTGTTCCCTGTCTTTTACCACTCGCCGGTGGTCAGATACTGGTGAATCGAGGCGGCGGCCTTGCGGCCCGCGCCCATGGCGAGAATCACCGTGGCGCTGCCGGTGACAATGTCGCCGCCGGCAAAGACGCCGCGCTTGGAGGTGCGGTTGGTTGCCGGGTCCGCAACGATGTAGTTGCGCGAGGTGGTTTTCAGGTCAGGCGTGGTGCTCTGGATCAGCGGATTGGCAGTGGTGCCGATGCCGATGATGGCCACATTTGCGGGCAAATCAAATTCCGAGCCCTTGACCTCGACCGGCCTTCTGCGACCGCTGGCGTCCGGCTCGCCCAGCTCCATGCGCACGCAACGCGCGCCGGTCAGCCAGCCCTTTTCGTCACCGATAAATTCGACCGGAGCGGTCAGCATGTGGAATACGATGCCTTCTTCCAGTGCGTGCTTGGCTTCTTCGGCGCGGGCCGGCATTTCTGCCGCCGAGCGGCGATAAACCAGAGTCGCTGTCCGCGCACCCAGCCGGCGCGCCGTGCGGACCGCGTCCATGGCCGTGTTGCCGCCGCCGACCACAATCACGTCGCGGTCGCGGCAGTCGAAGATGGGTTCGTCGTAGGCAGGGAACTGGTAGGCGCGCATTAGGTTCACGCGCGTCAAAAACTCGTTGGCCGAGTAGACGCCGTTGAAGTGCTCGCCGGGAACGCCGAGAAACTGCGGCAGTCCAGCGCCGGTGCCCACATAAACCGCGTCGTAGTGCTCGTTCTGCATCAGTTCGTCGATGGTGACGCTCTTGCCGACAACCACGTCGGTTTCAAACTCGACGCCCATCTTGCGCAGGGTGTCCACTTCGCCCTTCACGATGGATTTGGGCAGGCGAAACTCCGGGATGCCGTAGATGAGCACGCCGCCCAACTCGTGCAGGGCTTCAAAGACGTGGACGCGATGGCCCTTCTGAATCAGGTCTCCGGCGGCCGACAGAGCCGACGGGCCGCTGCCGACGATGGCGACGCTCTTGCCGGTCGCGGGCGCATTGGCGGGCAGGCCGAGCTTGCCGCTCTGCCGTTCGTAGTCGGCCACAAAACGCTCCAGGTAGCCGATGGCGACCGGAGCGCCTTTTTTGCCCAGGACGCAGCCGCCCTCACATTGATTCTCCTGCGGGCAAACGCGGCCTGTGATGGCTGGCAGCGCGTTATCCTCGCGCAGCTTGGCCGCCGCGGCCAGATAATCGCCGGCATAAGCTAGCGCGATGAATTCCTTGATCTTCACGCCCACCGGGCAATCGACAACGCAGGCCGGCTTGGCGCAGGCCAGGCAGCGCGTGGCTTCAGTAACGGCGGCAGCCTCTTCGAGGCCCTGATTCACTTCTTCAAAGTTGCGGCTGCGCACCTGGGGATCCAACTCCGGCATCCCGGTACGCGCAATCTTGATGCGTTCCTTCAGGGGAAGCGCGTTCTCCTTAGACATAATGCGTTTCCTCCCCGGCCAGTTCCGCGCGAAGCTCGGCCACTTCCTTGTCCTTGTTCTGCTCGAAGCGCTTCAGAGATTCGCACTCCTTGTCGCGATACATGGCGTTGCGCTGCATGAGGACCTCGAAGTTGACCAGCGAAGCGTCGAACTCCGGCCCATCCACGCAGGCGAACTTGCTCTGATTGCCCAGAAGCACGCGGCAACCACCGCACATTCCCGTGCCGTCCACCATGATCGAGTTCAGGCTGACCATGGTCTTGATGCCAAGCGGTGCGGTCATCCGCGCGACGGCGCGCATCATCGGTACCGGGCCGACGGCGAGCACAAAGTCGACCTTTTGTCCGGCGGCGATCAGCTCTTCGAGCTTCTTTGTGACCAGGCCCTGTTCGCCATAGGTGCCGTCGTCGGTCATGATGTAGGCGTCATTGCTGGCCTGGCGCACTTCGTCCTCGAAGATGACCATTTCCTTGCTGCGCGCGCCTTCAATGAAGATCACGTGATTGCCGGCGGCCTTCAGAGCGTTGGAGGTGGGTAGCGCCATGGCCGTGCCCACGCTGCCGGAGAGAATCACCGCAGTGCCGTAGTTCTCAATCTCCGAGGGCTTGCCGAGAGGTCCGACGATGTCCAGAATGGAGTCGCCCGTTTCCAGGCAATTCAAAAGGGAAGTCGTTTTGCCGATCCCCTGCACGACAATGGTGATGGTGCCGGCCTCGGGGTCGGCTGACTTGACGGTGAGCGGAATGCGCTCGCCCTTTCCGTGCAGACGCAGAATGATGAACTGGCCCGGCTGGTGCTTGCGGGCGATGCGCGGCGCCTCAATGACAAACTGCTTGATATTGAGTCCGGCCTTGCTGGCTTCCAGAATCTTAAACATAGGGATGTAACTCCAGTTGAATCAATAAACTCTTCATTGTGCACGTGTAAACGGATACGAACCAAAACAATTCGTGCTGGCACAGGTAAAGACACCATCTGCAATTATCAAGAATTATTCCGCATCTCAGTGGGGAAGCTACGTGATACAGATCACCTAGTTGTGTGGTGCTTTGAGCGTGCCGGTCAGGCTGGAGACTTTTTCCACTCCGTGGCTGCGGCACCAGGACTCAAGCCCCTTTGCCAGCCGCTCGGTGGCGCAGGGATCGGCATAGCTGGCCGTGCCCACCTCGATTGCTGTCGCGCCCGCGAGCAGGAACTCGACGGCGTCTTCCGGCGTGACGATGCCGCCCATGCCGATGATGGGGATATGAACAGCGCGCGCGGTTTCGTAGACCATGCGCAGGGCGATGGGCTTGATGGCTGGTCCGGAGAGCCCTCCGGTGATGTTGCTCAGGCGCGGGCTGCGCGTCTCCGTGTCGATGGACATGGCCAGAAATGTGTTGACCAAGCTGACCGCGTCGGCGCCGGCGTCGGCGGCAATCTGCGCCATGTGGGCGACCGAGGCCACGTTGGGCGTGAGTTTGACGATGAGCGGCCTCTTGGCTGCGGTTCGAGCCTGGCTGACCAGGTGCTCGAGCGAACTGGGGTCTGCGCCGAAGGCCATGCCGCCTTCGTGGACGTTGGGGCAGGAAACATTCAGTTCGTAGGCCGCGATGCCCTCGGCCTGGTTGAGCCGTTCGATCACGGCGATGTAATCGGCCACGGTCGAGCCGAAGACGTTGACGATGACTTTGCAGAGGGGATAGCGGCTGAGCGGCGGCAGCTTGCGCTGGATGTACTCTTCGACGCCCACGTTTTGCAGGCCGATGGCGTTCAACATGCCAGCCGCGGTCTGCACAATACGCGGCGCGTCATTGCCGCTCATTGGCTCGAGAGAGATGCCCTTGGTGACGAATCCTCCGATGCGCTCCAGAGAAACAATCTCTTCAAATTCAATGCCGTAGCCAAAGGTGCCGCTGGCGGCAATGACCGGGTTGGTCAGCTCCAGGCCGGCCAGCGAAACTTTCATCTCGGGATTCACGCGCGGCAATCTTCCTTTAACAGCTAACAGTGGACAGCTAACAGCGGACAGCAAAAACTAGTGCGCGTCATTCGGCTTGATCGGCTTGATGGTTTCGGTCAGCACGCGGCCCACCGCAGCCGAGGGCTGATTGACGCCAGCCAGCGAGGCCAGCGTTGCAGCCAGATCGACGGGAGCCACACGTCCATGATACTCGCCAGCGAGAAACGGAGCGCCATAGAATGCCAGCGGCACATGGCGGTCATAGGACCAGGGGCTGAAGTGGGTGGTGCCAGTCGATCCGTGGAAGTCCTCCATCTGATATGCGCCGAGAGCCAGAAACACGTACCAATTGCCGTGATCGGCGTAGCTGTGGGCCAGCAGGCGACCGAATTCGGAGGCTGGTAACGGCCCTTGGGCTAGTTGCTGGCGCGTGTAGGCTCCGGCAAATTGCGGTGAGGGAGGCAGGCGATGCTGCGAGGGCAGCGTGTTGTCGATTTTTGGCGACAGGGCGGCTAGGTCGTCGGGCAAAAGCGCGGCCACGGCCTCTTCGGCGGCCTTTTCGTCGACGTGAGCCTTCTCAAAGGCGCGGCGGTCGAGAGTGATGTAGGGCAGATCGGGGCCGGGCAAAAGGTACGGGACTTGCTTGCCCTTCTTGTCCTTGGAGTAGAGCGCGTTCAGATCCGCATTCAGTTTTTGATAGAGAGTGTCCATATCGACGGTTGCCGCGTGGATGCCCAGATGGGCGGCGTCTGCGGGGATGGGCGGAATGCCGTGATCGGCGGTCAGCGCTAGCCAGACGTTGTCGAGACCGACGGTTTTGTCCAGCCAGTTGTTAAAGCTGTCCAGATCGCGGTCGAGCGAGAGGATCATCTGCTCCTCGGAGTCCGAGTCGGGGCCGAACTGATGGCCCTGAATATCGTTGGCCGAGAGCGAAACCACCAGCAGGTCGGTCACGCCGCTCTGCCCCAGCTTTTCGCCCTCGATGAGCGCTTTTGCAAAATCCAGTTCGTAGCTGTTGGCGGCAGGCATGCGTCCCACCAGATCGTAAAACTGCGTCGTTCCCTCGACCAGCGACTCGCGTGTAGCCTGGGCCGGGCGGTCGCTGGCGTTGAAGACTCGTGCCCACTCCGGCAGATGTTCCATGTAGTAAGTCGATGTGGTGAAGTGGCCGCTGGAGGTATCGATCCAGAAGGCTCCGTTGGCGGACTGACCGGCGGGAAGAATCGCGGCGCGATCCTTGAGCGAGACGCCATAGACGCGCGCGCGGCCTTGGGTGGCCAGCCGCAGTTCATCGCCCAGCGTGGTAGCGCGCAGGTTGCGCGGCGAGCTGCCGATCACGTAGTTGAGTGCGGTCGGCGGCGCTCCCGGCTGGTTGGCCGGAATCGAGGCAGGCGGCAGATCGACCAGTTGATAGCGCTCGTCCTCAACCGCGGAGACTTTTTTCTCCCAGGAGCGGGCGGCGTCCCAAAACTCGTTGGTCTCGATGCCGTGGCCGTCGGAATAGGCGCCGGTGCCGATGGTGGCGTGACCGGGAGCGGTCTTGGTGTTGGCGTAGTCGTAGTAGCAGTCGGTGAACCATGCGCCCTGGTCCATGAAAAGGCGGAAGCCGCGTCCCTTGAACTGGGCGCGGTCGCGGTTTAGGTAGTCGCCGCGAAACTGGTCGATGACCACAAGGACGATCAGCTTGGGGCGGCCAACGTAGGCCTGGGCGTATGCGCCCTCTGGAAGGAAAAGAGACAAAAGCGCGCTGCAAAAGACAAGCAGGGCGGAAAAAAGGCGCGTCCGCGTTTTCATAGCTCTATTCTATCGAACCGACGTTACGGAACCTTCAATTTGTGGCTTTTCGTGGCGGATAAGGACGCTTCGAGAGGGCCGTTTCCTCTTCATTCGCCAAAGGCAAACGAAGAGGAAACGTGCTCTAACGGGGCGCTTTATGCGTCGGCGGGTTCGCTGGCGGTTACCTTGACCGGAGTGAGCCAGCCGAAGCGGTCGGCCTTGAGGCCGCTGGCTATGCCGAAGAATTCGGCGGCAATCTTTTTTGTGATTTCGCCGGGCTTGCCGTCGGCGACGAGAATGTGGTCGACCGAGCGGATGGGCTGAACCTCGGCGGCCGTGCCGGAGAAGAAGACTTCATCGGCAATGTAGAGCAGCTCGCGGGGGAGGGCCTGTTCGCTGACCGTGAGGCCCAGATGGCGGGCGATGGTCAGCACGCTGTCGCGGGTGATGCCGGAGAGGGCGGAGTTGGCCAGCGGCGGGGTGTAGAGCACGCCATTGCGCACGATGAAGACGTTCTCACCGGAGCCCTCGCTGATCAGGCCGTTCACGTCCAGTCCGATGCCCTCCTGATAGCCGTTGGACTCGGCTTCCATGTGAATGAGCTGCGAATTCATGTAGTTGCCCGCAGCCTTGGCCAGGGCGGGCATGGTGTTCGGCGCCATGCGGTTCCAACTGGAGACGCAGACATCCGCGCCGCCGTCGCCGGCAATGTACTTTCCCCAGGAGAAATTGGCGATATAAACCTCGACAGGCGAGCCCACCGGATTGACGCCGATTTCGCCGTATCCGCGCAGTACGATGGGGCGGATGTAGCACGGCGAAACGCCATTGGCTTCAACCAGGTCCACCACGGCGGCGCACAGCTCTTCCTGCGTGTAGGGCACATCCATGCGGTAGATCTTGGCCGAGTCCAGCAGGCGCTGAATGTGCTCCGGCAGGCGGAAGATGGCCGAGTCCTGCGGCTGTCCGTAACAGCGGATTCCTTCAAAAACGCTGCTGCCGTAGTGGACCACATGGCTCATTACGTGGATATTGGCCTGCTCCCAGGGAATGAGCTTGCCGTTGTGCCAGATTTTGGCTGTCGTTTGGAAAGGCATGATAAATACAAAGCTCCTTGTCCGCGCCGTGCGCGCAACCCTCAGGTTAGCGCGATTGGCGCGGCTCTGTCACGGAAGTGTGAAAGCCCAAAACGCGGAGATGATTACTCCGGACGCTGTGCGCTATTTGGAAGAGGCGTCCGGCTCCAGGCCGCGTGCCTTGAGCATGGGCTTGATGCCGGGCTCCGCGCCGAGCCAATTCGCATACATCTTGTCCAGATCCTCAGTATTGCCGCGAGAAAGCACCATCCGGCGGAAGCGATCGCCGTTGGCGTGCGTCAGTCCGCCATGATCCTCAAACCACTGGAAGGCGTCGTCATCCAGCATCTCGCACCAGAGATAAGCGTAGTATCCGGCCGCATAGCCGTTGCCCCAGATATGCAAAAAGTAGCTGGAGCGATAGCGCGGCGGAACCGTGCTGAGCGACAAATGCGTTTTCTGGAGAGCCGCGGCTTCAAAGGCATCCGGATTCTGAAGAGGCGCATTAGCAGCCAGCGTGTTCCACTGCATGTCCAGTTCGGCGGCGGCTAGCAATTCGGTCAGCATATAGCCCTGATTGAAGGTAGCCGCTTTCTTGATTTTTTCTACCAGCTCGGCGGGCATCGGCGCGCCGGTTTTGTAGTGCTTCGCATAATGCGCGAAGACGGCCGGATCGCTTGCCCAATGCTCGTTGAACTGCGAGGGAAATTCCACAAAATCGCGGGGCACATTGGGTCCGGACAGGCTGGGGTACACAGTGTTGGCGAAGATGCCGTGCAGTGCATGGCCAAATTCGTGGAACATCGTGGTCACATCGTCGAAGCTGATCAGAGCCGGCTCGCCTGCCACGGGCTTGGCAAAGTTGGCGACGTTATAGATGACCGGCAGCGTGCCGCGCAGCTTGGACTGGCCCACAAAGGAGTCCATCCACGCTCCGCCGTTCTTGTTATCGCGCTTGAAATAGTCGCAGTACCACAGGGCCAGAGGCGTGCCGTCGGCGTCAAAGACCTCGTACACCTGCACGTCCGGGTTGTAGACCGGAATGTCCATGCGCCGCTTGAAGCTGATTCCGTAAAGCTCGTGCGCCGCGTAAAAAACGCCGTTTTCAAGCACGTTGTTTAACTCGAAGTACGGCTTGATCTGTGATTCGTCCAGATCGAATTTTGCTTTGCGGACCTGCTCGGAATAAAAGTTCCAGTCCCACGGCTCGAGGGCAAATCCGCCATGCTGCGCATCGATGAGCACTTGAATATCCCTCGCTTCGCCAGCCGCTTTGGCTGTCGCCGCGGGCACCAGCGCGTCCATGAACTTGAGCGCCGCATCCGGCGTCTTGGCCATCTGATCGACCAGCTTCCAGGCTGCGTAGTTCGGGTAGCCAAGCAGCTTGGCCTTCTGCGCGTGCAGTTCGGCCAGTCGGGCGATGGTCGAGCGCGTGTCGTTCTTGCCGCCGCGCTCCGTGCGCGTCCACGATGCCTCGAAGAGCGCCTGCCGCGTGGCGCGATTGCTGAGCGATTGCAGTTCTGGCTGCTGCGTCGTGTTTTGCAGGGGCAGCGCCCAGCCTTTCACGTTGCGATCCTTGGCGGCCTGCGCTGCGGCGGCCAACTGCGCATCACTCAGACCTGCGAGGGCAGCCTTGTCCTGAGTTACATAGGCGGCTTCCTTGGTCGCGGCCAGCAGCTTCAGGATGAATGCGGTGGATAGATTCGCCTCTTCTTCATTGAGCTTCTTCAGCGTTGCCTTGTCGCTGTCGGAAAGCCGCGCGCCAGCCAGCACAAATTGCTGGTATTGATATTCGATCAGGCGCACAGATTCGGCATCGAGATGCAGGACATTGCGCTGTTCGTAAATTTTGGAAACACGCTCGAACAGCTTGGCATTCAGGTAGATCGCATCCTGCATGGCGGCCAGTTTTGGCGCCTCCGCCTCCTGAACCTTTTCGAGCGCCGGGTCGATGTTTGCGCCGGTGATGCCATTGAAGACATTCATGACGCGGTCAATGAGCCGCCCGCTGTTTTCCATCGCGACCAACGTATTCTCAAACGTCGGCTCCGCCGGATTGTCGGCAATGGTGCGGATCTCATCTAGCTTCTGCGCAATGCCAGCCTCGATTGCGGGCTGGTAGTCGGCGTCTTTGATCTTGTCGAAGGGTGGCGCCTGGAATGGCAGTGTGCTCGGCGCGTAGAACGGGTTGCCGGGGCCAAAGCCCGCGCTCTGGCCGCGCAGGCTGCCTGGCGTGAGCGTGAGAGCGCCGACCGTAATCAATGTGGAAATTTGCAAGAATTTAATCCTCATTCTGCCCAGCAGGGTTCTGTTCATGACCGCATCTTCTCCTTGCGTTCATCTCTATTGTAAAGTCCGGATGCTGAAGGCGTTGATCGCTGGTGAGGGCACCGGCAAGGCTTCAATTTGTTCATGGCCGCATCAACGGCTTGTCCTCGATGCGTGTCTCTTTTCGAAATGGCTGGAAAAAGATTTCTGGCAGAGACAGCTTGCAGAATCTTCATCCTAAACAAAATAAAGACTGTGGATTTATGGCGTTATTTTTCTGAAGTTCAAGGAATTCGCACGAACAACCAGAGACGGCGCATGGGCATCCTACTAATCTCAAAGGCACGGAAGACGGGGGCCTTTCTAGTGCTATTTCCCCAAGCTGTAGTAACCCCATCAACGCCCTGCAAGAAGACGGCCGCTGGAGAGATGCTCTAGTTTCATCCCGTCAAACTGACAACGAGGAGGAATTATGAAAATTTGGGTCCTTGCTGCAACAGCCGCTTTGCTGCTGTGTGCAACGCACGCCAAGGCGGGCACAATTCCTTATCCGGATGTGGGCACGCCCAATTCATCAGATGCCGCTGTTTACGCAGCTTCCACAGGTACCATCACTGCCTGGTACTACGGGTTTAACGCAAGCGACACAGATCTGGTTCGCTTGTACGACGTAACGACCGGCCAGTACAGCAACTGGTTCTTTCAGAACAACACCACACCAGCAGGCACTGTTCTTACGCTTACGCTGAACGGCGTTACCAGCAACATGATTTTCAACGCGGGAGACAGGTTGGGGATCGAAGTGCTGAACACCCAGACAGACGAGCTACTGGCAGCCAATCCCGCTGATAGCCAGACGTGTCCGGATGCGAAATCCGCGAAACCTACGTGTGCGGGTGGCGTCCATCTCAACGATCCTTATAGCCACGACTACAAGACAGAGTGGCCAGCGGGAACGGCCATACCTGGCACGAGCATCATTCCTACCACCCCGGCAGGAGAGCTTTTGTACACTGGCTTGGAAGATCTGTCGGTTTTCGACCATAGCGACTGGGATTACAACGACGACCAGTTCATTTTCAACAACGTCTACCTGGCTCCCGAGCCAAACAGCTTGCTTCTGCTGGGTACCGGGCTTCTTGGATTAGCAGGATTCATGCGCCGGAAACTGCGCGCATAGTTCCTTTTCCTCTTCAACTCAAACGCAAAGTTCTGCCCCGAGTCGCTTGAGTGCGGCTTGGGGCTTTTTCTTATTCATAGGAAAGCCGTGGACGTGACGGCCTGAACATCGATTCAGATTAAAGACCAAGTAAGATCGCTGCAATTGCGTTCTTGCTTTCTAGACAAGCTCTATAGCTTGTGGCCAGTTGAGTGAAATAGTCCAATTCCGAAATAGGGCTATTTACTTGACTCAACCACCCACAATGTGTTGTGGTTTGACGAGCGTTCGGTAGGGAGCGGGTTCAACTTGAACTGCTTGCTGGAGTAATCGATAGAATAATTTACCT